>Ga0315339_1000713_pt1 | contig 37089 bp, 37 predicted proteins | sample ASW17metaG_FD_204514 | JGI IMG/M metagenome (GOLD analysis project Ga0315339, IMG submission 204514) | Ammonia-oxidizing marine archaeal communities from Pacific Ocean, United States - ASW #17 | ecosystem: Environmental > Aquatic > Marine > Oceanic | place: USA: California | collected 2016-12-05 | reverse complement strand
TTCAAATGAAAGAACAAGTAAATTTAAATGAGAGAGTTGGTGTATACGCATCTGGTGATGTATCAGATGATGGTAATAGTGTAAATAATACTCGTTTGGTTGCAGAAGTATCTTTGGGCAAGGCATATATTAAAGGTTATGAAGTTGAAAAAATTGCTGTGACATATAAGGATGTTTCCAAGGCAAGAGATTTTGAAACAGTAAATGCTGGACAAACCTTAGCAAATATTGGAAATTATGTTCTTATTGATAATGCGTATGGTACACCTGATATCTCAGCAATTTCTGGCGAAAATACTGCATACAAAACTATGCATATCTATTCAGATTTTAATAGTACTAGAGGGTCTGCTAATGCTGCAGTTTCTAATAAAAATAATATAATTGGTCAATGCCGAGCAAGAGCTATAGAATATTCTTCTGGTACAGTTGGTCAAACTGATACACAATATAAATTGTATATTTGGGATATTAAGATGTTTACCTTTATTACTCTTAGTGGTACTCCTTCCCCAACACTTATTGCAGGGTATACATCTGGTGGAGTAAGAATAGAAGGTGCCTCATCTGGTGCGATTGGCTATGTTGTAAATGAGCAAGCAACTACAACTGGAACAAGATTAATTCTTATAAAAGAATCAGGAATTTTCACAAGTGGAGAGAAACTTATTTCTTCAAAATCTGCTGAAACAGGTGGACTTATAGAAAATTCGGGTAATACTGATCTTACTGTTTCATCAGAACTTGGTAATGCTGCTGACCAAACTTTTACTTTTTCTCAAGCTCGATCTTTCTTTATGGAAGATACAGGACAAACAGCTGGTCAAAACTTTACTGCTGATATTGTTTTACAACCACCAGTAAGAAGGGCAGGAGAATTAGGTTCTTTAACACTAGATGGAACGGATGCTAATAGTGCTAATGCGGGTGATTTATCAGGTGGGGGTGAATCAGGTGATGCAAATGCCAATACCGGCGGCACTCTTATGGAAGAAGCTTTTGTTCCAAGACTTACTGATCCTGCTAAAAATAATGCATTAGAAAAACTTCCAAAGAGAGTTATTAAGACACTTTTGACTACTAACAATTCTGGTATAACGGATACGCAATATACTGTTCGTAGACAATTTATTGGTACTACAAATTCTTCTGGTGTAGTTGCATTTAATGCTAGTTCTAATGAAACTTTTGTTGCTCTTGCAGAAAAAGATTATGTTATGTCAATTCTTACTGCTGGTGATGGAACAGGCGTTCAAGGTCAACTTGTTAGTATTGCTGATACAGCTTCTGGTGCCGGAACAGTTACACTTACAATTACTGATGATACTATTTTTGGTGCTTCGGCAAAAGTAAAACTTACTGCAACTATTCTTAAAACTTCCGTAACACAAAAAATAAAATCTACAAGACTTATGAAGCAACTTAAAGTTTCAACTGGTGCGACAGATGCATATGGTACACGTCCATCAGATAGAGATATTTCTCTTGGACGAGCAGATGCATTTAAAATGGTGGGTGTTTTCGACTCACAGGATACAAGTGTAGATGCTGTAGCTCCTACTCTTACAGTTGGGACAATTACAGGAACATTTACTAGAGGAGAAACTGTTACTGGTGGATCATCTGGTGCCACAGGTAGACTTATTAGTACATCAAGTCCTATGAGTTATGTTTCTACAAATGCTATTTATTTCACTAGTAGTGAAACAATTACGGGACAAAGTTCTGGTGCAAAGGCTACAACTTCTGCAACATCAGAAGGCGATCTTGTAATTACCACAAGATATGTTCTTGATACTGGTCAACGAGATAACTTTTATGATATTTCAAGAATTACCAGAAAAAAAGGATCATCAGCACCAATCGGAAAACTTCTTGTTGTTTATGATTATCTTGAACATGGCGCTGGAGATTTATTCACAGTTGATTCTTATAATGATATTGCCTTACAAATGGAATATGATGATATTCCAACATATACTGGTTCAAAAATTGATCCAGATGAACCAATTCCAAGCGGCACTTTTCCTCTTGCTGATAGTTACGATTATCGTCCCACTGTTGATGATGTCGCTGGTGCATCAACAACTTTGTCTACTGTAGATGAAATAACTGGAAATTCTTTTAATTTTGCAAGTAGAACTTTTGGTGGAACAGGTGGTTCTACAGCAGATACTCTAAAGCCAGGTTCTTTTATTCAAGCAGATTTTGAATATTATCTTCCTAAAACAGCAGCAATAGCATTAAGTCAATTAGGAATATTTAAAGTATATGTAGGTTCTAGTGCTGAAAATCCAGTTGTTCCAAAAATACCTGATGATTCAATGTTAATTGCAACGATGTTTATTCCGGCATATACTTTTGAACCAAATGATGTTTTAGTAAAAAGAGAAAAACATCAAAGATATACTATGAAAGACATTGGTAAGCTTGCAGATAGATTAGAAGATGTTGAATATTATACTGCATTAAATTTATTGGAAAGAACTGCTGAAAGTTTTGAAGTAACAGACGCAAATGGATTGAATAGATTCAAGTCTGGATTTATGGTTGATAATTTTAAAGGTCATCGTGTTGGTGATACTGTTCATAAAGATTATAAATGTTCTATGGATTTTCAATTAGGAGAATTACGTCCACAACATAGAACTAAAGCAATACCTTTGATAGAAGATGCTACAACTACAGCTGCTCGAACGGCAGCTGGATATCAAAAAACAGGTAACTTAATAACTCTTCCTTATACCGAAGTAACATTAACAGAAAATTCTTTTGCTACAAGATTAGAAAGAGTTGCTCCTTTTCTCACGGCCACTTGGATTGGTAACATTGATATAACTCCTGATTCTGACACATGGTTTGAGACAGAGATTGCTCCTGATCTCATTATAAATCGTAATGGTGATTATGATGCGGTGCTTGCAAAAGAACGAAATAATCTTGGAACAATTTGGAACTCATGGCAAACTGGATGGTCAGGCGTGACTGATTCTGAAACTCAATGGGGAACGTGGTCTGGTAATCTTACTGGCACTCAAAAACAATCAAGAACAATTGAAACTGTAACAACAAAATCAACTAGAACAGGTGTTAATACTCAAGTTACTCCTAGAGTTGATACGGAGTCTCAAGGGTTTAAATCTATTTCTAAGGTGGCTATTCCAATAGCTAGGTCAAATACAATAACATTTACTGGTGAGAATTTTAAACCAAAAACAAGAATATTTCCATTTTTTAATAAAACGGATGTTTCTGATTATGTTACTCCTGCCAGTTCGGACTATAGTCCTGAAACAACTATAACTGCTGGTAGCGAGTTAGTTACAACTGCAACAGGAAAAATTGAAGGAACATTTGTAATACCTGATCCTAAAATTTCTGGAAATCCCAGATTTTCTACAGGTGAACTTAAATTTAGACTTACTTCTAGTCCTATAGATGGCCCAACTAACGTAGAATCAAGTCATGGTACAGCTGGAGATATAATTTATCGTGCAGCTGGTATGCTTGAAACTCAGCAAGAAACAATAATTGCAACAAAAGTTGCAGAAGTTGTAAAAACTTCAGTTAGTCAATCTACTAGCAGTTCTGCTACTTCAACAGGACCAATTGTTACACATGGTAATCCTGCACCTGTAACGCCGGCAGCAAAGCAAACCCAGAGCTGGCCAGCGAACAAGGGCGGAAGGTATGCCATTCTGCATAGCACCCGTGACGTTATATCGTCGGGCAGCTGGCATGCGGTGGGTACGGGGCCTCACCCGAATGCAACGGATGGTCAGGTTTTTCATGATCATGATGGCGGTCATGATCATACGAGATCGTGGCACACTGCCGCAGAGAAAGCCCGTGTAGCTACATGATCAGGTTTTTCATGATTACTAATGTAAGAAAGGAAATAAAATGGCCGGTAGTCCATTAGCACAAACATTTAAAGTTGAAAAAAATCCAGAAGTATCTACAGTTGGTAGATTTTTAACATCTGTTGATATTTATTTTGGAGCTAAAGATGATACTCTTCCTGTAACAGTGGAAATAAGAAATGTTGTTAATGGATACCCCGGCAGCAAAATTTTACCTTATTCTAGAGTTACTAAAAATGTAGCTGATATTAATGTATCGGATACTGGTGCTACTGCAACAACATTTACATTTCCTTCGCCAGTTTATGTTACAACTGAAACTGAATATGCTCTTGCTGTACTTTCTAATACTCCACATCATAAAGTTTGGATTACAAGAATGGGAGATGTTGATATAGGAGGAACTAGAACTGTTTCGAAACAACCACATGTTGGAGTTTTATTTAAATCTCATAATGGTACTGCATTTGCAATGTCTCCAATGGAAGATATGAAATTTTCTGTTAAAGCTGCTTTATTTGATACTGATGCTGATGGTCTTGTAACTTTAGTTAATGATGTTGTGCCAAGTGCCACCTTGGGCCGTGATCCTATTATTATGGATGAAAGTACAACTCTAAAAATTAAACATCCAGATCATCATATGTATGCTACTAGTAATAATGTAACTATTGGTGGCGTTGTATCTGGCGCATCAACAACACTCAATGGCGCAATGACTGCTGCCGGAACTACATTAACACTAACAAGCGGAACTAGTTTTGATGATACTTCTGGTAAGTATTCAAAGTTGGCAAATAATCTTTGGTATATTAAAATTGATGATGAGATAATGACATATACTACGATCAGCACAAATGCGGTATCAGGACTTTCAAGAGGTGTAGACAGTACAACTGCTGCAGTACATGCTGATGGTGCAACTGTGTATTTGTATCAGTCGCATAAAATTCCATTTACTGAAATTAATAAAACTCATACTGCTATTGCAAATCCAGAAATAGATAGCTATACAGTTTTGTTAGATACAACTCCTGTAACTGATGGGTCAGCATCTGTATCTGAATTTGGTGGCACTGTTGTAACTGCAACTGAAAATGCTTTGATGGATTATATGCAGACCATTGTTTCTGCATTGGAATTTCAAAATACTAGAATTTCTTCAACGGCAACATTAACTTCTGCTACAAGTCCAAGCGGAACACAAACATCATTTACTACTGGCAGAAATAATACAACAGCTGTACCGATTGTAACATATCCACTAAATGATAATTATAAATTTGAAGCTCCTCGTATGGTAACTTCGGCAATTAATGAAGAAAATGAATTAGCTTCTTTAAAATCATATGAAACACAACTTACACTGACTTCAGAAACATCAGATATTTCTCCTGTTATTGATATGGAAAGATCATCTTTATTGACAGTATCAAATAGATTGAATAATATTGATTCATCTTCTGATATATATCCTACAACAGATTATGTTTCATCTGAATTAACAGAGGGAGATCAAAATGCAGCAATTTATATTACTAAACAAGTCTCCCTTGAGAGCTTAGCAACAAGTCTGAAAGTAATATTTGCTGCACATCGACCCGCATCTAATGATATTAAAGTTATGTATAAGATTTTGGGTGCTGATGAGTCAGTGGATTTTCAGAGTTTAGGTTATAGATATTTTAATAGTGATGGCTCATCTGATACTACGATTCAACCATCAGCTGATATAGATGATTTTCAAGAATATGTTTATACTGCTGGTATAACTGATGACGGGATAGGTGATTCTCTTACAGAATTCATATCTTTTCAGATTAAAATTATTATGCAAGGGACAAATACATCTACACCACCAAGAATAAAGGATTTAAGAGTTTTAGCTTTAGCAACATAAAAAATATAAAATGACAAGAAAATATAGAGAAGTTGAAGGACATCCAGATTTAGTGAGAGATACTACTTCTCATGCAATTATTAATCGTAATGTCGGTGCTTATGAACAGGCAAGAAAACGTGCTGCTGCAGCACAAGCACAAAGAGATGAAATACGAGATACAACAAGAGAAATAAATCATCTTAAATCTGAAATGCATGAAATTAAAAATCTTCTCAAGGAGTTAGTAGGTAATCGTTCCTAACTTGGAGATACAGTGCATATAAATATGTAGAAAAGGAATATAAGTATGGCTGTCCCTACAACAAAAGCTACATTAAAAAGTTATTGCCTCAGATCACTCGGATATGGAGTTATCGATATTAATATATCCGATGATCAGGCTGATGATCGTTTAGATGAAGCACTTCAATACTTTGCTCAATATCACTATGATGGTATTGAAAAAATGTATCTCAAGCATCTTATTACTTCTGATGAGGTAACTAGGGCCCGTTCTGATGCATCAACTACCGCAACTGATACTGCTGATAATTCAATAACTGCTACTTGGAAGGAAGGAAAGAACTTTATTCCAATTCCCAGCTCTGTTGTGTCTGTTGTGCAAGTATTTCCATTTACTGATACTGGCGGTGGAAGCAGCATGTTTGATATTCGGTATCAGTTGCGATTGAATGATTTGTTTGATTTCTCTTCAACATCTGTTATTCAATATCAAATGACAATGGACAACATTGATTTGCTAGAACACATACTTGTTGGTGAAACTCCTATTCGTTTTAATCAGCATCAAAATCGTCTTTATATTGATATGGATTGGGCAAATGATATAACAGCTGATGTTGATTATCTTCTTATTGAATGCTATCGAAAACTAGACCCCACTACATATACAGATATTTACGATGACATTTATCTGAAACGATATGCAACCGCCCTTATCAAAAAACAATGGGGAGCAAACCTTAGTAAATTTGGTGGAGTTACTATGCTTGGTGGAATTACCATGAATGGTGAAACCATTTACACCCAAGCATTAGAAGAGCAAAACAAACTTGAGGAACAAATTCAACTTGCCTTTGAGCTACCAATAAATTACATGATTGGATAAATGAATGGCAGTTAATACAGCATTTCATACAAGCAATTTTGCTTCAATCGTAACTGAACGAAATTTATATAGTGATCTTGTAAAGGAAGCAATTCAAATATATGGCCATGATGTTTATTACATGGATCGTACTCTTGTTGCTGAAGATACGATTCTGGGCGAAGATTCTCTTTCCAAATTTAGAACTCAGCATCCCATAGAAATGTATATGGAAGATGCAGATGGTGGATTTGCTGGCGAAAAGGAATTGATGAATCAGTTTGGTTTGCAAAATTTAAGTGACGCAACCTTTGTTGTAAATAAAGAAAGATTTCAAGAATTAGATCGGCAAATACAAATTCAAGATGGAACAGATACTAGCTCTGGTGGCTCAATACAATTAGAAGCTGGAACCATAGATCAATCATCTTCTTCATCTACTTTGACCACGGCAAGTGGCGACAATGTTTTTTATATTTTACAAGATACTGCCGCAACGGATTCTGATAGGCCACAAGAAGGTGATGCAATTTATCATCCAATTCTTGACAAGATGTTTCAGATAAATTTTGTGGATCACGATGAGCCATTTTATCAATTAGATAACAATCCAGTATACAAATTAAGATGCCGTCTGTATGATTATAGTTCAGAAATTATTGATACCGGCATTTCGGGTATTGATGATATTGAAAGTGAACAATCGCAAAATGCTCTTATCTATCAGTTTACTCTGGAACAATCCTCAGCGGTTACAGAAGATATTAGGTTGGAGTATGGCACTGATGACGATGTTGCTTCTGGGTTGCTACTTGAAGAAACAGATGGTGACAATATACTTGGTGAAAGCGACAGCACTTCTGTTGGTGAAAGTATCATTCTTGAACAGGCTGCTGATAGTGGTGACGCAGAATATCTCATACAAGAGGACTATATAGTAGGAGATTTTGATCAAGATAAGACATCACAGAACGAACTTTTTGAATCTCAAAGCAGATCAGTTCTAGACTTTAGTGAATCAAATCCATTTGGGGATGCAGGGAGTAGCTCGTAATGTTAGGAACTCAGTTTTACCATGAAACAATCCGTAAGGTTATTGTTTCTTTTGGAACATTGTTTAATGATATCAGTCTTGTTCGCAAAGATAATTCTGGAAATATAATACAACATATGAAAGTTCCTCTTGCGTATGGCCCAAGAGAGAAGTTTCTTGTGCGCTTGCGTGAAGATGCTGATCTGACAAAACAAGTTGCTATTACTCTTCCTCGTATTGGGTTTGAAATTAAAAATCTTTCTTATGATCCTATAAGAAAATTGAGTCGTGTACAAAAATTTAAAAAAGTTAAAGGCACAAATACAAAACAATTAGATACACAGTACATGCCAGTACCATATAATCTTGATCTTGAATTGTATATTATGGCAAAACAATCTGATGATGCGTTACAGATAGTAGAACAAATTCTTCCATTCTTTCAGCCCGATTATACTTTAACTATTAACGATGATCCAGATTTGGGAATTAAGAGAGATGTTCCTATAATTTTAAACAGCATTAGTTATGATGATACTTATGATGGAGATTTTACTACTCGTAGAGCTTTGATATATACACTATCATTTGTCACAAAATTTTATCTATACGGGCCCATCACTTCTAGTAAGGTTATTAAAACTGCAATAGTAGATCAGTATACAGATTTGCCAGATCAATCTCCAAAACGGGAACAGAGATATAAAGTTGTACCAAATCCAACAACTGCTGATGCTGATGATGATTTTGGATTTAGTGAAACTACATCATTCTTCCAAGATGCACAAGGCTATAATTCAGAAACAGGTGAAGACGATAATAAATCATGACGACAAAAGATTCTACATTAAGACTAGATAAAGAATTTGGTATTATAGAAAAAGTAGTTCCAACTACTATGCCTAAAATCATACCTAACACAGTAGAAGTTAGTGAAGATGATATTGAGAATGATTACAAATATCAGAGGGACAATTTTTACAACTTGGTTGAAAAGGGTTCAGATGCAATTGATGGAATATTGGAACTCGCAAAAGAGGGAGAGCATCCAAGAGCATATGAGGTTGCTGGACAATTGATAAAGAATGTTGCTGAAGTGACAGAGAAGTTAGGTGATTTGCAAGAGAAGATGCGTAGATTAAAAGAGGTGCCAAATAATGCACCCAAGAATGTGACAAACGCATTGTTCGTTGGTTCTACAACGGAATTACAAAAAATGTTGAAGGATAAAATTGAGGATGGAAGTAATTGAGAATGTAAAAAATAAGGACATGTGGCCAACAACCACTTACACTTTTACAGTTAATAATATTGATAATGAATTTATAAAAAATAATATTTTAGAGAGAGAGCAAAAAGATTTAGGGTTTCGTTTTGATCCTATACAGGGCGGCGGGTGGCAAAGTAATAAAGACTTGCTCGATTATGAATTTTCTTTTTTAAAAAAATCTCTTCTTATTGGCGTAAATGAAATATTAGGTCAGATTTATATTGATGATGCTTCTATTAAAATGATTAATAGTTGGGCAAACATAAGTCGAAAAGGCGAATGTACCATGCTTCATATTCATGAGGAAGCTAGTTGGTCATGCGTCTATTATGTTACACCAACAGAGGACGCAAATCTTTATCTTAAAGACCCAAGACTATTAGAGCAAATGGATAAGTCTCATCATTTTTTGAAACAACCATATGCTAATATAATTAGAAAAAGACCATTTGATGCTGGCGAAGCAATACTCTTTCCAAGTTGGTTAGAACATGGTGTTGGTGTTGCAACTAAAGATGCAATAAGAATAAGTATAGCGAGTAATTTTTTAATAGAAAGATAAAATGGAATCATATCTAGGAAATCCTAACCTAAAGAGGGTTAATGTTCCTCAAGAATTTAGCGAGGAAAATATAATAGAATATAATAAATGTTCTAATGATCCTTTGTATTTTATTGAAAACTTTGTTAGAATAGTATCTCTTGATCACGGTCTTGTACCATTTGATATGTATGATTTTCAAAGAGATATGGTAAATTCTATGCATAATAATAGATTTACCATTCATAAATTACCCAGACAATCAGGCAAGTCCACTATCATCATTTCATATCTTTTACATTTTGTTTTGTTTAATCCTAGTGTAAGCGTTGCTGTACTAGCTAATAAATCTGCAACTGCAAGAGATATATTAGGAAGGTTGCAACTTGCATATGAAAATTTACCTGTTTGGATGCAGCAAGGTATTCTTTCTTGGAATAAAGGTAATATTGAATTAGAGAATGGTTCAAAAATAGTTGCATCTGCTACATCTTCCAGTGCTGTTCGTGGTGGTTCATATAATGTAATATTTTTAGATGAGTTTGCATATGTTCCTTCCACAATTGCAGAACAGTTTTTTTCATCAGTATATCCCACAATCACTTCTGGTCAGACTACAAAAGTTATTATAGTTTCAACCCCTCATGGTATGAATATGTTTTATAAGCTTTGGGTGGATGCTCAAGATGGAAGAAATGCATATATTCCAACAGAAGTTAGTTGGAGAGAAGTTCCTGGCCGTGATGATGCATGGAAAGAAGAAACAATAAAAAATACTTCAGAAGCACAGTTTAATTCAGAATTTGAATGTGAATTTCTTGGATCAATTGACACTCTTATATCTGCTGTAAAATTGAGACAGATGGCATACAAAACATCATTGCAAACAAATGCTGGTCTAGACATATATGAAAAACCTAAGCAAAACCACATTTATATGCTAACTGCTGATGTTGCTAGAGGAACAAAAAATGATTATTCTGCCTTTTTAGTTTTTGATATAACTGAAATACCATATAGAGTTGTTGCTAAATATAGAGACAATGAGATTAAACCATTAATTTTTCCTTCTAAAATATATGATGTTGCTAAAGTTTATAATCAAGCATATGTTATGGTAGAAGTAAATGATATTGGTGAACAGGTTGCAAACACTTTACAATTTGATTTAGAATATGATAATTTAGTTATGGCTTCTATGCGTGGCAGAGCAGGTCAAATTCTTGGTGCAGGGTTTTCTGGTGGTCGAGCTCAATTGGGTGTAAGAACAACTAAAGCAGTTAAAAAAATAGGTTGTTCCAATTTAAAGCAAATGATTGAGGATAACAAATTAATAATAGAAGATTATGATTGCATAAATGAATTGTCTACTTTTATAGTAAAAGGATCATCTTTCACAGCTGATGATGGATGTAATGATGATTTGGTTGCTTGCTTGTTTATATTTGGTTGGGCAACAGATCAAACATATTTTAAAGAATTAACTGATAATGATATTAGACAAACCATGCTTAAAGAACAACAGGATGCATTAGATCAAGATATGGCACCATTTGGATTTATTGTTAATGGTATAGATAATCCATTTGAAGATACGATAGATGAATATGGAACTAGATGGTCGCCTGTAGTTAGAGATTATAATACAGATTGGTGAAAAACTAAATAAATTCAATTAAATCATTATCAATTTTGATCCAACAATTTGAACATAGTATGATTGAATTGTCTAATAGATGAAATATTTCTTTGCGACTTTCATCGCTAGTACCAACTCTTTTTGTAATCTTTCGTATTTCTGCGTTATGTGGATAGAATTTGAGACATACAGTTTCACTTTCTCCACAGTGTTGACAAGACTTGTCTGCTAGAAATTCGTTTAGTAAAACAATTCTTTTACGATAATTTCTACGAGCTACTTTTTTAATAGTGTCTTTATATTTTTCATAATGTGCATTTGCCATGAAATTATTTATATGTTATAACACTTATAAAACAGAGTTTTTGGAAACTGATTTTTTATAAATATAATTGAAATAACACTCTTAATGTAAAGGAGTAGAAACATGAGCTTTTTAGTTTCCCCTGGCGTACATGTCAGAGAGATTGATCTTACAAATGTTGTTCCATCCGTACAAACTACGATTGGTGCGATTGCGGGCCCATTTGAAAAGGGTCCAGTGTCTACTGTAACATCAGTCAGTTCAGAACAAGAGTTGGTTGCACTTTTTGGTAAACCAAGCGGTACAAGTAATCAATTTGAAAATTGGTTTGCTGCAGCAAATTTCTTGCAGTATTCAGACCATCTTAAAGTTGTTCGTTGCGAATCAGCAGTTTTAAATGCTGGTGCGAACAGCGGAATTCTCATTCGTGATGATGACCATTATGAGGCATCATTCTCCACAGGACAAGGTTCGCATGGTGAGTGGGCTGCCCGTACTGCTGGTACTTGGGGCAACTCAATCGGTGTTCAGATTTGTTCTACTGCAACAGGATACGAGCAAGTGGTCGATACGTCAAATCAGTTAGTTGCCGGTGCTGCGTCGGCCGCAGCTACTTCAATTACGGTTGATAATGCAGATGAGTCGGGACATGCATTTAATGTAGGTGATATGATTTCTTTCTTTTCAGATACTTCGGCTACAGTGCCAGTTGATGAATTTAATGAGTATGAAGTAACAGCTATCAATACATCAACTAATGTATTGTCAATTCGTCTAAAAGATGATCCAAATAGTGGCGGTTTGCAAAATGCTATTGCAGATAATTCGTATATAAGGCGGAAATGGAAGTATCACGATTTGTTTGCAAATACCGTTGGACAATCTCAGTGGTCAAAAGATAATGGCCGTGGTATTGGTGATGAAATGCACATTGTTGTTTATGACACAACTGGCGATATTACTGGATACGATTCTGATGTTGCTGGACAGAGAACTTCTAGTGTTATAGAAACCTATGCAAATGTGTCAAAAAGTTCAGTAGCCAGAGATTCTCAAGGTAGTAGCAATTATTACGCAGATGTAATTTTCAGAGAATCAAATTACATCTACTGGACAGATCATATTTCTTCTGGTTCAAACTGGGGTACAGATACAACGTCTACTTATACAGTTGTGCATCCAATCACAATTGATGAACTTTCGGGTGGAACAGACGATCATGCTGTTTCTGCTGGAGAACTGACACTTGCATATGACAAGTTTGCTGATACAGAGTTGCATGACATCAATCTAGTAATTGGTGGTAAAGGTGGTGGTGCTGGTGATACAGCTGCTACACAAGACACTCATGTAACAATGATTACAGACCTTGTTGAAATTCGTAAGGATTGTGTGGGATTTGTTTCTCCATATCGCTCTGCGACAGTTGGTGTTGCAACTTCTGCGGCCACTGCTGCTAGGGCAATCAATAATGTAAAGACTGCATTTGATCTTTGCCCCGCATCATCTTATATGGTATTTGATAGTTCATACAAATACATGTATGACAAATACAATGATGTATATCGGTATGTTCCCATGTGTGGCGATACTGCTGGACTTTGTGCATATACAGATGGTGTTGCTGATCCTTGGTTCTCTCCTGCTGGTTATAATCGGGGTAATGTAAGAGGTGCAATTAAATTGTCCTTCAATCCAGATAAGGCAGCCAGGGACATTCTTTATCAAGCAAGGGTTAATCCTGTTGTCAATTTCCCAGGCCAAGGTGTGGTTCTTTTTGGTGATAAAACTTCTCTTGCGAAACCAAGTGCGTTTGATCGTATTAACGTGCGTAGGTTGTTCTTGGTTCTAGAGAAAGCTATCGCAACTGCTGCTAAGTACATGCTTTTTGAGTTCAACGATGAGTTTACACGGGCTCAGTTCCGTAATATGATTGAACCTTTCTTGCGAGATGTTCAAGGTCGCCGAGGTATCTTTGACTTTAAGGTCGTATGTGACAGCACAAATAACACAGGTGAGGTTATTGATCGAAACGAATTTATTGGAGACATCTACATCAAACCCGCTAGATCAATCAACTTCATTACACTAAACTTTATCGCCGTGCGAACTGGTGTATCGTTTAGTGAGGTAGGAGGTTAATCATGGCTAACATAGATGACTTCAAAGCTAATCTAATCGGTGGTGGTGCTCGATCTAACCAGTTTAGGGTTACAATTACTGCACCTACAGGCATTGCAATTGGACTTGATGTTCGTAGAACATCTTTTCTTGTGCGATCTTCAAATTTGCCGGCAATGTCTTTAGGAGAAATTCCAATTGCTTTTAGAGGCAGAAACATTTATATTGCGGGTGATCGTACATTTGATGAAGCTTGGACAACTACTTTCTTCAATGATACAGACTTCATGATTCGTAATGCCATGGAAAGATGGTCTAACGGTATCAATGATCTTGCAGATAATACTGGTGTAATTGCGCCGGCAGATTATCAAACTGATCTGACTGTAGAACAATTAGATCGTGATGATACTGTTTTAAAGAGTTATATCTTTAGAAGTGCCTGGCCAATCGCAGTTTCTTCAATCGATTTAACTTCAGAAAATGCAACTGCTATTGAAGAATTTAGTGTAACTTGGAGGTATCAACACTTTGAAGCTTCCGCCGTTAACTTCTAATTTGAACCTACTAAATAGAAATAACTGGTAGGAGTTATTATGGCAGACCTTTTCGGATTCAGTATACAAAGAAAAAATCGGGATACGAGTGGAGAAAAAACATTCTCCACTCCAACTCCTGATGATGGTACAGTTGATATTGCTGGTGGCGGGTTCTTTGGGCAAATTCTTGACACAAGTAGCAGAGAACGAACTGATTTAGATTTAATTCGGCGATATCGTAATATTGCTCAACAGCCTGAATGTGATACTGCTGTTGAAGATATTATGAACGAAGGAATTGTTTCAAATCAAAACGATCAAGCAGTACATATTAGTTTAGATCGTTTACCTTATCCAGAAAAAATTAAAAGAAAAATTCGTGATGAATTTGATGAAATTTTACGTCTGCTTAATTTTGAAGCCAAAGGTCATGACATTTTTCGACGCTGGTATGTTGATGGTAGAATCTATTATCACAAAGTTATTGACACAAAAAATCCAAGAAAAGGTATTACCGAATTAAGGTGGATTGATGCGGTAAAAATTAAAAAAGTCAGAGAAGTTAAAAAAGAAAGAAATAATAAAACCGGCGTTGAGATGGTTGAAAAAATCAATGAATATTTTGTTTACAATGAAAAAGGATTGGGTGGTGTAGCTGGTGTAGGAACAGGTTTTACTGGCCAAGGAATAAAAATTGCACCAGATGCTATCGCATATGTTCCTTCTGGTTTGATTGATGGTAATAGTGGTCGGGTACTTTCTTATTTACATAAGGCTATAAAACCTGTCAATCAATTGCGTATGATTGAGGATGCGCTTGTTATCTATCGTATTTCAAGAGCTCCAGAACGCCGCATCTTTTATATTGATGTTGGTAATCTTCCTAAAATTAAAGCAGAGCAATATCTCAAAGATGTGATGAATCGTTATCGCAATAAGCTTGTGTACGATGCAACTACAGGTGAGATTCGTGATGACCGAAATCATATGAGCATGCTAGAAGATTTCTGGCTCCCACGCCGAGAGGGTGGTAGAGGAACAGAGATTAATACTTTGCCTGGTGGTACTAATCTTGGAGAAATTGATGATATAGTATATTTCCAGAGAAAATTATATCGCTCTTTGAATGTGCCGATTTCTCGTATGGAATCTGATGCTGGATTTAGTCTTGGGAAGACAACAGAAATAACAAGAGATGAATTGAAGTTTACAAAGTTTGTGCAACGAATTCGTAAGAAATTTTCTCCACTATTTACAGATATTCTCAAAACTCAACTTTTGCTAAAAGGAATTATTGCCGAAGATGATTGGCAAGAAATACAAGAGCATCTTCAATATGATTTTCTTGCAGATGGCCATTTTGCAGAATTGAAAGATGCAGAACTTTTGGAGAATAGACTTAATCAATTACAGACAGTGGAATCTTATATTGGAACATTCTTTAGTAAAGAATATGTGCTTAAGAAAATTTTACGCATGACTGATTCAGAAATAGAAGAAATGAGGGATCAGATTGCAAGTGAAGTTGAAACAGACCCAATGGATGGCGGAATCGTTATGCCAGCCGGTGGTGATGGCATTAAGAGAGTACCAACTGATCAAGGCGGCAATCCAATTGATCCATACACGTCACCAGCTGAGAGAGAGGATCAGGCAATGGGAATACCACCCGCTGAAGAAGGCGGCGAAGAAGTTCCGCCTGAAGAAGCTCAACAACAATAAGAAAGGATAAGACCATGAGCAGAGAATTTATAGATGCAATTGAATCAGGAGATAATTTAGAGGCTGGAGATGAATTCAATAATTCAATTTCTTCAAAGGTCGGTGATGCACTAGAGTTTAGGAGAAAAGAGATAGCTCAGACTTTTGCTGGTAATAATGGACTAGTAGAAGAAGACTCCAAACCATATGTTAAACAAAAACCAGATGGTACTTGGTGTGTCTATGATGCAGAAGGAAATATTGTTAGTGAACATGAGTCCGAAGATGAAGCAAAAGCAGCTTTACCAAATAAAAAATATAAAGATGATGATGAAGTATCAGAGGCAGCTCTAGATGAAAACGGGTGGCTTAGTGATATAGTTGGCAAGAAATTTCGGAAATGGGCATATGGAGGCACACTTGATGATAAAATGGACGCCGCAAAGAAAAAAGCTATTAAGGGAGCTATAAAAGGCGTTGTAGGTTCAGGAAAATCGCCAGGTGCAATGGGTGGTAAGGTTAAAAAGTGATAAAACTTGAAGAACTTTATTCATCCGTAAATGAAAAGGATGAGCATAGAAAATCTCGGCAGTATAAGAAATTATCTCCGAAGATGAAGGATGCTGTTGACCAAATATTTAAAATTATGGACTCTAAACCTTCAGATTTCCTAAATACTTTCGAGAAAACTATACAAGATGTATCAAAAAAATTTAAAGTGACTGAAAAGGAACTTATGAATTATTTTGAAAAAGAAATGTTATCAATATAGGAGTGGGCAATGGCAGTCGTATTACATGAAATAGTAGATTCTGATTTTGATTATGTACTTAAAGCTACCACATCAGGTACAAATAGTGCAGCAAGTCTTTTAGATGTATCTGCGGCAGAAGGTGCTGCGACTGATCCAAGAGTTTCAATTGTTGGATTAGAATGGTCAGTTGCTGCTACAACACAAATTTTATGGGATGCTACATCAAATGTGGTAGCTTTTACTTGTAATGGAAGTGGTAAATGGGGATTTGGAGATGGTATGCCTGCACTTCCTAATAATGCTGGAAGTGGTGTTACAGGAGATGTTCTTGTAACTAACGGAACTTCTGTGGGAACTCTTATAATTAAATTCAGAAAAGTGTCTGGTTGGGATAATATCACATAAAGGATAATGTCATGCACACGGTAAAATTATTTTCGGAAGCAGTAGAAAATGTAGAATATATTTGCGAGGCATCAGCTGATGGGCCCAAGAAATATAGTATTCGTGGACCATTTATGCAAGCAGAAGTTAAAAACCGTAATGGCCGGGTTTATCCTATGGAAGTTCTTTCAAAAGAAGTTGAGAAATATAATAAGAATTTTGTTGAGCAAAATCGTGCTTTCGGAGAATTAGGTCATCCAGATGGCCCAACAGTTAATTTAGAAAGAGTCTCTCATAGAATTACATCTTTACGTCCAGATGGTCAGAATTTTATTGGTGAAGCAAAAATTATGGATACACCAATGGGTAAGATTGTAAAAAATCTTATGGATGAGGATTGTAAATTAGGAGTATCATCTAGAGGAATGGGTAGTTTAGATGATAGAGGTGGTGCTAAATATGTGAGAGATGATTTTTATCTTGCAACAGCAGCTGACATTGTTGCCGACCCTTCCGCACCTAATGCTTTCGTAGAAGGTATTATGGAAGGAAAGGAATGGGTTTGGAACAATGGCGCTCTAATCGAATCAGAACTTGTTGAAATGAAGCGGAAATTTGATGTTAAACAACGTAATAGAGACGCAAAATTGGAATCTTTAGCATTTGCTAAATTCCTCAAAAGATTATAATTTATAAATATAACAATAACAAACGGGAAGGAGAGACCCCTATGTCCGATGAACTAGACCAAACAATTGAAGAGCTTGAAGCTGAGGTTCTTGCTGAACTTGAAGAGGCAGAAGACCCCCAGAAAAAGGGTGCTGCTCCTGCTCAAGCGGTTGATCATATTGATGAACCAACTCCAGGCCAAGGCAAAAAGGCCGATATGATGGGCGGCGCCACGCCGGATGCAAAAGTGGAAAAGGGCGCTGATGAAGATCGTCCAGAAAAAGCTATCGGTAAGAAAGCTTCTGCAGCTGCCAAAGAACGTAAAGGCGATCCTCAACAAAAGGGTGAGACAGCTGCCGAACCAATGCATTCAGTGAAGACTCTTGCTGCTAGTTATGAGTTTGAAGACGAGGCCGGTGAGACTCACATGTTTGAGGAAGACGAGGAAGGCGCTTATCAGATAGAAGAGGACGAGGATGGAACTCTTACTGTTGTTGAGGCTGCTGAAGGAGATGAAGAATATGCTCGGTATAGTTATACGGGTATGATAGAACAAGATTTGAGTCTTGAAGATCGTATCGGAAACATTAATGTTGAAGAAGACGTTATGGCTTTGGTAAGTGCTGATGATGATCTTTCCGAAGAGTTTAAAATTAAGGCTGCTACAATCTTTGAAGCAGCAGTAAAGTCAAGAGTACGTTCAGAGATCGAGCGTATCCAAGAAGAGATTTATTCTGAAGCATCTGAAGAAGTTGATATTTATAAAGATGTTCTTACAGAGAAGGTAGATACATATCTCAATTATGTTGTTGAGGAATGGACTAAAGAAAACGAGTTGGCAATCGAGCGTGGTTTGAAGGGTGAGATTGCAGAAGACTTTATTTCTGGATTGAAACAATTGTTTGAAGACCATTACATTGATGTGCCTGATGAGAAGTATGACATTCTTGAAGCACAATCAGAGAAGATTTCCGAACTAGAAGAGAGGTTGAATGAGTCAATTCAAAATAGTATTGACCTTACATCTTCTAATTCAACTCTAGTTCGTGAACAGGTTATTTCCGAAGTTTCTGAGGATTTGGCCGATACCGAATTTGAAAAGTTTAAATCACTTACTCAAGATGTTGATTTTGGTGATGAAGAGTCTTTCCGTGAAAAACTCGACACACTAAAGGAAAATTATTTTCCAAAACAGCAAGTGTACTTTAGTGAGGAAACATATCATGATGAAGATGGTAGCACCGCACAGGACGTTGATACGACAGATGCAATGAGAGCGTATATGTCGGCCATCAGTCGTAATCAAAAGGCGAGTGCATAAAACATTATATTAACGGATGTAAATAAAAAGGAGAAACAAAATGTTTCAAACAGAACATCTACAAGAAAAGTGGCAGCCAGTCCTAGAACACCCCGATCTTCCACGGATTGAGGATTCTTACAAGCGGGCAGTTACCACTCTCATCTTGGAAAACCAAGAAAAGGCTTTAGTGGAAGATCGTGGTTTTCTTTCGGAAACAGCGCCAGTCAACAGCATGGGCGGCGGGCAGATGGATACTTGGGATCCGATTTTGATCTCACTGGTTCGTCGTGCGATGCCTAACCTGATTGCGTATGACGTATGTGGTGTGCAGCCAATGACAGGCCCAACGGGTCTGATCTTTGCCATGCGCTCCTCGCTCCTGTCGCAAGACGGTGCCGAGGCTCTCGTTGACGAGTCAATGCCTGGTGCTGCTGGTCGTTCAAATCAGAACGCTGCTGGTACTATTGGTGGTGGCGATGTCGGTGCGACAGAAACTAACCCTGCCGTTCTTAACGATAGTCCTTCTGCTGGTACTTATGTAAGTGCTACTGGTATGACCCGGGCCCAGGCTGAGGCGTTGGGCGATAGTTCCACAAACGCTTTTGGTCAAATGGCTTTCTCGATTGAGAAGTCAACTGTTACTGCTGTATCCCGTGCCCTGAAGGCCGAGTACACAATGGAGTTGGCGCAAGACTTGAAAGCGATCCACGGTTTGGACGCCGAGACAGAACTTGCGAATATTCTTAGTTCTGAAATTCTTGCGGAAATTAACCGTGAGGTAGTTCGTTCCCTGTATGTCACCGCTGTTAAGGGTGCCCAGGTTAATACGACAACTGCTGGTATCTTTGATTTGGATACCGATTCTAATGGTCGTTGGTCCGTTGAGAAATTCAAGGGTCTGATGTTTGCTATTGAGCGTGATGCCAATGCGATTGGTCAACAGACTCGTCGCGGCAAGGGTAACATGGTCATCTGCTCTGCTGATGTTGCTTCTGCACTTCAGATGGCTGGTGTTCTTGATTACACTCCTGCTCTCAGCAATAATCTAAATGTTGACGACACCACCACCACATTTGCTGGTGTTATGAATGGTCGTTACAAGGTGTATGTTGATCCATATTCTGCCAACGTAGCTGCTTCGCAGTACTATGTTGTTGGTTATAAGGGCACTTCTCCTTATGACGCCGGGTTCTTCTACTGCCCATACGTTCCCCTACAGATGGTCCGTGCGGTTGGTGAGAACTCCTTCCAGCCCAAGATTGGTTTCAAGACTCGTTATGGTCTTGCTGCTAATCCTTTCGCCGCCTCTGGTGCGGTTGCTGCTGGTGACACGGTTAACTCCGATGCTTCATTGGATGCAAATACCAACGCTTGGTATCGCCGGGTTAAGGTTACGAACTTGATGTAAAATCAAGAAGTATAGTAGAGTAAAACTTAGGGAGGGCTTCGGTCCTCCCTTTTTTTATTATAAATAGTAATATGGCAACCGCACAATCACCTTTAGCAAGACAACCGGATCAACTAGACTATGCAAGCCCGACTCAATTTCGTTTTGGTATTCATCAATTACCGAAAGTGGAATTCTTTACAGTAAGTGCAAATCTTCCTGGCATTACATTACCCACTACACCATATCCAACCCCATTTAAAGACATTCCTCTTATGGGAGAGAAGTTAGATTATGCAAATTTATCTATATCATTTATAGTAGACGAATATTTAGAAAATTATATTTCGCTTCATAATTGGATGATAGGTATCGGTTTTCCAGAAAAAAGAGATCAATTTAGAATATACAGAGATGTTACATCAAACACTCCAGCAAGTGGTAAGACACCGCCAACGGACTTGGTAGGTAAAGCTATTCCTGATATAGCATTGTTTTCAGATGCATTTATTCAAATTCTTTCCAATAAAAACAATCCCATTGTCGAAGTGAATTTCGAAAATGCATTTCCTATATCTTTAAGTGCATTAGATTATACCCAAAATGCAACAGATGTAGATTATATGGTTGCAACAGCTGAGTTTGCATATCAAATTTATGAAATAAAAACATTATAAATAAGTCTGAGCAGATGCGATAAACTTTAACAGTTTTCAAACTTTAGTCTTAAACGACAATATACAAAAAGAGAGTAAATCAAAACTCTGCTCACATTTTTGAAAGTTATATTATGAATCTAGACCAGTTAAAAGAAGAAGCAAGAAAAGACCTTATCATAGAGAACGAAGAACAGCTTGGTTCTGAATCTCTTAAAAATCAAAAAATTAAAACAAAGTATCTTGATCAACGGTCAAGATTTCAATTACTGTTGCAAAAATCTAATGGTGATTACCAGCGAATGTACAGAGAGAAGTGGGAGTACTATGGCGGCAAATCTGATGCCAAAGTTTATGTTGCAAAACCATTTGATCTAAAAGTTTTAAAAAATGATCTGGCTATGTACATTACTTCCGATGAAGAAGTCATTGCACTAGCAGATAAAATTGGTTATCTGGAAACGGTAATAAAATATCTTGAAGGAGTTATCAAGTCTATTGACAATCGTGGTTGGGATATCAAGAACGCAATTGAGTGGAAGAAATTTGAAGCGGGGATGATATAATGTCATGTGCTAAATGTTGGATTCCACCAATTACTGATTATATTGGATACTACGAAGATTGTATGTCAGAAAATGTTTGTGATGAAATTATGTCCCATGATTGGAAAATGCAAAAATCTACTTATTCAAATGATGTGGGAAAAACTAAAACAAGTGATGAGCGTGTTAAAATGAATGAAGTGTGGATTGAACAAAGTATGCCATTTTATAAAAGTTTTAAAACTACTTTTTTAAAAGTTATATCAAAATATTCGACGGATCATAAAGAATTTTCCTGTCAACGTCATACAGATTTTAGATTGAACAAATATTCTGAAGGTGGATTTATGTCTAAGCATTGCGATAACATTCATCACAGTCATGGCCAAGAGTATGGATTTCCTCAAGTCTCTGCATTATTGTTTTTAAGTGATGACTATGAAGGTGGAGAGTTTGTTGTTGCAGGGGAAATCTACAATCCCAAAAAAGGATCAGGAATTATTTTTCCTTCTAATTTTTTATATCCTCATGAAGTCAAGCCTGTAACCAAAGGAACGAGGTGGAGTGCATTAACATGGCTGATGTAAAAAATCATGTATGTTTTCCTACATTAGTACATGAATTTAAATTAGATATAACTCATGACAAAATGATAGATTATATCTATAGTGTTGAAGAAGAAACACTTGCGATGTCCAAAACAACTCGACAAAGTAGTACTGACTTACATAAATATCAAATATTCAAACCTTTGGTAAATGAACTTGATGTACTGCATGTTGACATTATTAGAAATCTTGAATATAAATATGATCAAATAGAAATTACTAATATGTGGTCAAATCATATGTATAGTGGAGATGCACATCCTCCACACACACATTCAAATAATTTTTTGTCAGGAGTTTATTATCTACAATCTTCTGCTGATTCTTCACCTATCCATTTTTTTGATCCAAGAGCACAATCCAGTATTTTAGTTCCACGAAGAGAAAAAGTTAATAGATATAATTCTAATATGTTATCATTTATTGCTAGTCAAGGTACTGGTCTAATATTTCCTTCTTGGTTACAACATTGGGTTCCACCAACTCAGTGCAAGCGTGGCAGGATTAGTTTATCTTGGAACATTATTCTAAGAGGCGACTACGGCGACACCGGCACTTTTCAAAATGCGTATATCTAAAAAAAATGAAGTATATTTACAAATTACTGATATATCTACCAGTGAAAGTGCTGAGCTATCTGATTTCTTCACCTTCGAAGTGCCAGGATTTAAGTTCATGCCCACATACCGCAACAGAATTTGGGATGGAAAAATACGTTTATTCTCTCCCGCCTCAGGTGAAATATATGTGGGCCTGTTATCGTATGTAAAAGATTACTGTAAAAAAAATAACATAATATATAATATTGATGAAGGAGTAGAAGATGAGCGGAATGTTGTACGTCAGGTTGTTAGAGGCTTTATCAAAAGTCTCAAACCAAAGACCAAAGGAAAATCCCTTAAAATCCGTGATTATCAAATCGATGCTGTACACCATGCGATTGCCAGAAATCGTGCTTTACTCGTTTCTCCTACTGCTAGTGGTAAGTCGTTAATAATATATGCACTAGTTCGTTATTATCATATGATGGGACTCAAGACTTTAATCTTGGTTCCTACTACATCTTTAGTTGAACAGATGTATACTGATTTTGAAGATTATGGCTGGAGTTCTGGCACATACTGCCAAAAAATATATCAGGGCCATGATAGAAAAATAACTAAAGACGTTGCGATATCAACGTGGCAGTCTATCTATAAAATGCCGAAGAAATATTTTGAGCAGTTTGGTTGTGTGATTGGAGATGAAGCTCATCTGTTTAAGGCAAAATCTCTTACGGGTATAATGACTAAGTTGCATCAATGTAAGTACAGGTTCGGTCTTACAGGGACGCTGGACGGTACTCAGACGCATAGGCTTGTACTAGAGGGACTATTTGGTGCAGTTGAAAATGTAACAACAACAAAGGAGTTGATGGACAAAAAGACCCTTGCAAATCTTAAAATTAAATGCATAGTATTAAAACATCCAAATATAAGAAGCAAAATGACCTATGTTGAAGAGCTTGAATATTTGGTTACGAATAGCACTAGGAATAAATTCATTGTTGATTTGTGTCGCAATATTCCTGGCAATACATTATGTTTATTTCAGCTCGTAGAGAAACATGGAAAAATTTTATATAAGCAAGTAGAAGATGAAATAAAAGACCGTAAAATATTTTTTGTTTATGGGGGAACAGATACAGGAACAAGAGAAGATATTAGAAGTATAGTAGAGAATGAAAAAAATTCAATTATCATTGCGAGTTATGGCACCTTTTCTACTGGCATTAATATTAGGAATATCAACAATATTGTGTTCTCTTCACCGTCCAAATCTAAAATTAGAGTTTTGCAATCAATCGGCCGAGGATTGCGTATTAGCGAAAATAAAAATTCCATTCTAGTTTTTGATATAGCTGATGACGTATCTTATAAACAAAGAAGAAATTTCACACTAACACACTTCACAGAACGAATAAATATCTATAATGAACAACAATTTGCATACGAAATAAGTAGGGTAAATTTAAAATGAACACAGCTGCACCATATAAAATTGTCAAATTAACAAACGGAGAAGAAATCGTTTGTCAATTGGGTGATGATATTGACAATGGTGAATATAAAATAAATTTTCCTCTCAAAATGGAAGTTCATTCAGTTTTGACAAAAGAAGGCCCTGTTGATTCTTTAAATCTTAGTCGATGGATAGGGCCCTACACAGAACAATCTAAATTTTCAATAAAGAGCGATCATGTATTGTTGGTTGCTAATGCATCACCTGGCTTGTCTAGATATTATGAGCATGTAATAAAAGAAATTAAACATTTAGATGCTCCAGAAAAAAGATCAACTTTAGATGATATTAGAGATGAAGATGTATATGATGAATTGCTAGAAGATTTAGAAACTGAAAATGATACTATTCATTAACTAACTACATAGTCTATTATACACATTTTTTTTAATTTGTCAATTCCCTTTTGTACCTTGACATTATAGTTATTATAATGTATGATGTAATAATAGTAAATTGTTTAAGGAGTTATTATGGCTAAAACAAAAAAGGCAAAGGGCGTACATTACGTTGACAATAAAGAATTTCTGAAGGCTATGGTTGGGTTTAAAGAAAAATGTAAAGTTGCTGAAGAAAATGAAAAAGAACAACCACCAGTATCTAATTATATTGGAGAGTGTTTTCTTAAAATAGCAACACATCTTTCTTATCGGCCTAATTTTATTAATTACACATACAGAGATGATATGATATCTGATGGCATTGAAAATTGCTTGCAGTATGTTTCAAATTTTAATCCAGAGAAATCAAATAATCCATTTGCATATTTTACGCAAATTATATATTATGCATTTCTTAGAAGGATTGCAAAAGAGAAAAAGCAAACTCATGTCAAAAATAAAATGATAGAAAATTCGCAATATCAATCTTGGGTAACAATGGATGGTGATGATGCATCATATTCTGTAATAGGATTTGATCCTAATGTTATGCTTCCAGATGAAGATGTATATAAACCAAAAAAGAAAGTGGCGCCTAAGTCAAAAGGCCTTGAAACATTTATGGAAGAAGAAATTTGAAAATTGCAATTATTACTGATACACATTTTGGTGCAAGAAATGATAATCTAAATTTCAACGAATACTTCTTTAAATTTTATGAAAATATTTTCTTTCCTACATTGAAGGAAAGAGGTATCGCAACATGTATTCATATGGGAGATGTTGTTGATCGCCGTAAGTATATAAGCTATCGTATTGCTCACGATTTCCGTAGTCGCTTTATTGAGAAGTTTAAGGAGATGAGTATTGATTTACATATTATCATTGGCAATCATGACACTTACTATAGGAACACCAATGAAGTAAATTCTATGGATGAACTTGTGGGAAGGGGCGGTGAAAACCCATTTTCTGATGATAAAGTATGGATTTATTCAGAGCCGCAGATTGTAAAATTTGATGGTACTCCCATTCAATTCATGCCTTGGATTAATTCCAATAATTATGATGAGTCGATGAATGCGTTGAAACATTCATCAGCACAGATTCTTATGGGCCATCTAGAAGTGAATGGTTTTGAAATGCACAGGGGTTATAAATCTGACAGTGGATACGATAAACAGCTGTTTAGTCGGTTTGACCTATGTTTTAGTGGGCATTTTCATCATAAATCAGATGACGGCCAGATATATTATTTGGGAACTCCGTATGAAATTACTTGGAGCGACTACAATGATTCGAAAGGGTTTCATATCTTTGATACTGATTCACGCAAACTAGAGCGTATTGTTAATCCACATACACTTCATGAAAAGATTTTCTATGATGATACAATTAATGATTATACTAATGAGGACGTGTCTAAGTATAAAGACAAGTATGTAAAACTAATTGTGGTTAATAAGAAGGACTTGTATGAGTTTGATAAATTCACAGACCGACTACTACAGGCTGATGCATATGAAGTCAAGATTATTGAGGACTTCTCAGAGTTGGATGCTGACAATGTATCAGATGACATTGTAGAAAATACAGAAGATACCATGACTCTGCTTGAAAAATATGTTGATGATTTGGATGTTACACTAGATAAGACTAGACTTAAAAATACTATGAAAGCACTTTATAATGAAGCTCAGGATTTGGAATTATGAGTAAGGTTTGCAAAAAATATGATGAATATGTAAAGATATTAATTACAAAAAATATTAATGATGTCATTGAAAATCCTAGTCATTATATGGAAAAAATAAAAAAGGCATCTAAAGATATTGATGTACCTGTAGAAGAGTATATTAATAAACTTAAAGAAGGTGATCGTGTATATGCATATGTGGTTTTCAAAAATCCAACTAAACAAAACATACAAGAAAACTTCCAAGTAAAATATATAAAAAAATATATAGATATTCCAATACTAATACAATCAAAAACTAAAGGTCTTCGTTTTCAGTACAAAAATGAAGAGACAAATTCTATTGATGCTCTAATTGGTGATAACATTTTTGTGATGCTTAAACTTATTTCAAAAGATGCAAATGGTGGATCACAAAACGAACAACGAGATAATATTGAAAAGTGGATTAGGATTGCATCAATAGATTTAGTAGAACAAGGTAAACAAAATACCACAAAACTCATAGCTATTATGGATGATAATAATCCTAGATCAAGAGAAAATTATTATAATTTAATTTCGTCTGATTATCCAAAAGAAAATGTCTTTGTAGGCAATTCTGATGAATTTATTAAATGGTGGAATAAAGAAAAGATCGAAGTTGAGAATGGTTTAGAAAGGTTTATGTATGCCGACGCAGCCTAATAGGACAAACAATTCTACACCAAATGATGTTGTAATGACGCCAGAAAAGACGGCAATTAAAATCATAGAACACTTTCAACCAAATGGGAGTATTCTAGAACCTTGTCGTGGAACTGGTTCGTTTTATAATAATTTTCTTAACGAAGATAAAGATTGGTGTGAAATATCAGAAGGAAAAGATTTTCTTCAATATGAAAAACACGTTGATTGGATTATAACTAATCCGCCATTTTCTATTTTTGATTCATTTCTTGAACATTCGTTAAAGATATCTGATAATATTGTATTCTTTTGTCCATTAAATAAAGTATTCAAATCTATTAAACTTGACAAAAAAATATACGCATATGGGGGAATTAAGGAAGTCATACATATGGGCACTGGTGGTATGCATGGTTTTCCGTTTGGGTTTGTTGTAGGTTGTATTTATTATAAAAGAGGATACCAAGGCCCAATAAAGTATACTAGAATGTATGCAGAAGAAAAATATGGTAGTTCCACGTTGGAGAAATTTACATGATGAGGAGCTCCCTTGATTGAATTTAAATATGTTCGTTGGAAGAATTTTCTTTCAACTGGTAATAATTTTATAGAAATACAACTAGACCGAAACCCCACTACATTAATTATTGGTGATAATGGCGCAGGCAAGTCTACGATTCTTGATGCACTGTGCTTTGGTTTGTTTGGTAAGCCTTTTCGGGGTATCAACAAGCCCCAACTATTAAATTCTGTGAATGGCTCTGGTTGTGTTGTAGAGATAGAATTTAAAATTGGTTCTAAGAATATCAAAGTGGTTCGTGGTATCAAACCAAGCATCTTTGAGATATACATCAACGGTAAGATGTATAATCAGGATGCAAATGTAAGAGACTATCAGAAGTATCTTGAACAACAAATCCTTAAATTAAACTATCGTAGCTTCACTCAAGTTGTTATTCTAGGTTCTTCTACATTCATTCCCTTTATGCAACTGAAGTCTAAGCATCGCCGTGAAGTGGTTGAAGAGATACTTGACATTCAGATTTTCTCGTTAATGAATATGTTGCTGAAACATAAACTTAAAAATATATCTGATGACATTCGTGACATTGATTATCAGGTGGAGCTTACTACGGAGAAGGTTGGACTACAAGAAAAGTATATTGATGATGTAAAGAAGAATAAAGATAAATTGATTGAAGAAAAGAATAATCTCATTGCTGGTAATGAAGAAGAGATTTTCTCAAGGAAAGCTATTATTAAAAAACTTCAACAGGAGAACGATAACCTGTTAAGTCAAATTTCTGATAACGATAAAGTTAAAAATAGTTATAATAAGCTAAGAGATATAAAGTCTACTCTAGTAGAGAAGCATAAAGCACATTCTAAAGCTGTTGACTTCTTTGAGAATAATGATGATTGCCCTACCTGTCAGCAACACATAGATGAAATTTTCAAACAGGAAATGATATCTGATAAGCAGAAAGATGTAACCAAATTCTCAAATGGCCTGAAGGAACTTGAAGATGAACTGAAGAAATCAAAGGAGAGACAAAAAGAGATAGCTGATATTGCGAATAAAATACGAGAGAATGAAGTACAGGTTGCAAAAGACAACAGCTCTGTTGTTCAACTGGAAAAATTTAACTCTACACTTCAAACCGAGATTGCACAATTAGAAACTGGTGATGTAAGTAAATCTGATTATGAGAGAATGGAAGAACTAAAAGAAACCTTGAAAGCTATAGAAGAACACAAATCAAAATTGCGTGAGGATTTGACTTATTCATCTGCTGCAAAAAATATGCTGCAAGATACAGGTATCAAGACCAAGATTATCAAGCAGTATCTTCCTATCATGAATAAATTGATTAATACCTATCTGACTTCTATGGAGTTCTATGTGAACTTCACTCTGAATGAAAGTTTTGAGGAAACCATCAAGTCAAGATATCGTGATGAGTTTACTTATGATTCATTCAGTGAAGGTGAGAAGATGCGTATTGATTTGGCACTTCTATTTACATGGAGAGCTGTTGCAAAAATGAAGAACAGTACCAACACTAATCTGCTGATGCTGGATGAGATTTTTGATAGCTCTCTTGATGGTGCAGGCACAGATGAGTTTTTGAAGATTCTCAATACACTCTCTGATGAAAACATTTTTGTGATCAGTCATAAACAGGATGTGCTGGTAGACAAGTTTAGAAGTACAATCAAATTTGAGAAGGTTAGAAATTTTAGTCATGTTGTTGAATGATGATTGCTTGAAGGCAATGCAAAAACTAATTGATGATGGAGTACAGGTTGACTCTATTGTTACAGACCCGCCATATCATCTACAGTCTATTGTAGATAGATTCGGTAAGGAAAATTCTGCTCCAGCTCAACATGGAACTGATGGTGCGTTTGCAAGAGCATCAAAAGGTTTTATGGGACAAGAATGGGATGGTGGAGATATTGCATTTCGTAAAGAGACTTGGGAGCTTGCATTGAAACTTTTGAAGCCAGGGGGTCATATACTTGCATTTTCTGCTTCTCGTAATTATCACAGAATGGCAGTTGTGATAGAAGATGCTGGTTTTGAGATTCGTGACCAGTTGATGTGGTTGTATGGAAGTGGATTTCCCAAGTCACATAATCTTGGTGATGGTTGGGGAACTGCTCTCAAGCCTGCACATGAACCTATTGTGATGGCAAGAAAGTTTATTGAAGGAACAAATAAAAATAACAGAGAGAAATATGGAACTGGTGGCATCAACATTGATGGATGTAGAGTAGGGTTAGATGAAAATGATAGATTAAATAAAGGTGGTTCATATTCTGGAAATAGAACTGGAAGCAATGAAGATGGTTGGTTTACTAAAGCAAACAATAAGATTGAATATTCTGAACCGCCGGGTAGATTCCCTGCCAATATAATGCATGATGGATTACAAGAAGATTGGGCAAGATACTTCTACTCTCCAAAAGTATCCAAGTCAGAGAGAGGCGAGGATAATACGCATCCCACAGTGAAACCGCAAGAGTTGATGAAATACCTATGCCGACTCGTAACACCAAAGGGCGGCACTGTGCTAGACCCATTTATGGGTAGTGGTTCGACAGGAATGGCTGCTAAGGATGAGGGATTTGAGTTTATCGGTATAGAAAGAGAAAAAGAATATTTTGAAATCGCAGAGAAACGAATTAAATCTGCATCGCCACTAATGGAGTTTATATAATGGCAACTTACACACTACTTGAAAATAACAATCTAGCTCTCACGATTCCCTTGTCGGGATGCAGCGAAGACTTGGATCGAAAAGAACTAAAGGAAAATATGATAGAAACCATGAAGACTTTTCATGGTATTGGACTATCTGCAAGTCAATGCGGCGTCATGGAGCGAGTATTCGTAATGTATTCGGATGTAAATAAGGATGAAATTATATCCTGCTTCAATCCTCAAATCATCAGTGAGGGTACAGAGATGATAATAATGGATGAGGGGTGCCTGACGTATCCTGGGATGTGGTTGAAGGTAAGACGCCCAGATCACGTCTCTTGCACGTTTGAGGACGAGCTAGGGGTGCTTCATGAGGTAACTATGATGGGATTGGAATGTCGTATTTTTCAGCATGAGATGGATCATATGGAAGGAACCAATTTTACGAAACGAGTCAGTAAATTGAAGTTGGATATGGCCAGAAAACGTGCTGCGAAGATGAAAAAAAAGTCAATGAAATCAAAGACTTAGCGACATAGTAGTGTGGTAAAAATATCACACTTTTGACTAAATATCAATAAATCGACAAAGAATCTACTTTTTTGATTGACAAATCCTGCTGAATATGCGATAATAAGGTATAGTCAGAAATAAGGAGACTAGTCATGGTTGCCACCGTTAAATACAAGATGTATGGTAAGTACCACTATGAGAAACACTTTGAAACTGTCAAGGAAGCCAAGGGTTTCTTCTGGGGTTACGTTGTGAAGACTCCGAATATCACTGGCGAATTAATTATCCACTAAATGAAGATTCTTCTTGACAAATCCTGTTGGGTATGGTAGCATATAGACATGATCAAAAATAAATCGACACTTGCAAAGCTCCTCGCTGAAGAGGATATCTTCGTTGTCCATAAACAGATGGAAACGGCGTATTTCAATTCTAAGAGCCGTGAACTTGGTTTGCCCATCTGGAAGGATGAGGAAATGACCAAGGACATTTACGATCTGATGGTTGGCCATGAGATCGGGCATGCTCTTTGGACTCCTCTGGATATGCTTGAGAGAGCTCAGGTTCGGGGTATCAATCATGGTTTTGTGAACATCATTGAAGATGCTCGGATTGAGAAATTTGCGGTACGGAAATATCCTGGCCTAGTCGGTGTTTTCAAGCGTGGATATACTGATCTAGTCAAGAAGGATTTCTTTGGAACTGCTGGTAAGGATGCCAATACCTACAATTTGATTGACCGGATTAATATCTTTTTTAAGACCGCTGACACCAATATCGTATTTTCTGATGAGGAAAAGGTATGGGTAGATCGGGTTGCGAAAACCGAAACTGAAGATGAGGTTCTTGATCTCGCTGAAGAGCTTTATGCTTGGATGTCAGAAAATGAATCTGAAACTGATAACCATGACTCTGGTGCGCCGGATGAAAATGGTGAAAATGCTGAAGGTACTGAAGGTGATGAAGGTACTGAAGGTGCTGGAAATAATGAAGGTGATGAAGGCGATGACACAGAAAATGGTGAATCTTCTGATGCTGATGGCGGTGATGCCGATGATGGAGACTCTGATGGAGATTCTACTGAAGGCAAATCAGATGAAACTGGCGAAGGCGACACTGAAGACAAATCTGATGCTGGTGAAGAAACTGGTAAATCTAGCTCCGTAGAAGGTGGAAAGAATTCCACTGGTAAGAGCGGACCTCCTGTTGCTGAGACTGATACCGCTTCTGGTAAGGGTATGGATGCCCTTCGGGATAAGGGTGCCCGTGATCGGACATATGCTCGGATTCCTAAAGTAGACCTTAAAGATATCGTAGTCGATACTAAGACTCTTCTGGAAGAATATAAGACTCATTATCTTGCTGAAAAAAATAAGACTTCTCTTTACTGGGATAAGACCCGTGAGGAAGTTGAGACTCTCAAGAACGATTCCAAAAAGACTGTTGCTTATATGGTCAAAGAATTTGAAATGAAGAAGGCTGCTGATCAGTATGCTCGGGCCTCTACTTCAAAAACTGGTACTTTGGATATGGGCAAACTTCATACTTACAAATACAATGAAGACTTGTTTCGTAAGGTGACTACTCTGCCCGGTGCGACTAATCACGGTATGGTCATGGTTCTGGATTGGTCTGGTTCCATGGCAGGAAATCTTCTGGGCACTTTGTCGCAGATGTATAACCTGATTTGGTTCTGCCGCCGGACAAAGATTCCTTTTGAGGTTTTTGCGTTCTCTGATATGTATGCTCGCCGTAGCCGTCATAATCGGGCAGATGCCGGCAAAGATTGGGCGAATGAATTTAAGGCTGGTGATTTTGCTCTTAACAATTTCAATCTTCTAAATTTCTTCTCCAGTAATATGACTTCTGCTGAAGAAATGGATATGATGCATATTCTTTGGATGTATGCTGCACGATATGCTGGATTTCGGAATTGGAATGAGCTGGGTCATCCCTACCATGAACCTTATACTATAAGTCTCGGCGGGACTCCTCTGAATGAGTCAATCATTGCTATGATGGATTTGGTTCCTAAGTTTAAGAATGATACTGGTGTTCAGAAAGTTAACACAATTTTTCTGACTGATGGTGCCAGCCACCGTCTTGCTGGTGTGTTTGATTATAACTTTAATCCTCACACTAACGAGCATACTGAAACTGTCAATCCTTGTCATTACACTTATTGGAACCAGCATAAGGATTCTAAAATCGTTATTAGCGATCCTGTAATGAATAAAACTTATGAAGTTACAGAAATGACTAACGATTTGCTTCGGATACTGAAAAATCGGGTGCCTGGAATGAATGTGGTTGGGTTCTTTATCGCTGGTTCTGGTAAAAATGGCCGGGTTGATAAGAAGACTCTTTCTGCTCTTATGAACTATGAGGTTCGGCATCAGGAGGTTCTGGAAAAAATCAAGTTTCTGAATAAGAACAAATATCTTGCACTCACTCAATTGGGATATGATGAGTATTATATTCTCCCCGGCGGTGATGCGCTCAAGACTGAGAATGAGACTCTTGATGATGAATTGATTGGTGCTGGTAAAGCCAAACTGAAGACTGCTTTTGGTAAGATGTCAAAAGGTAAGTTGGCCAGTCGCCAACTTCTAAATAAATTTGTCGGCATGGTGGCATAGTGGTAAAAATGTCACACTTTCAGAAAAATGTTCAAAATGGTCATTTTTCACTTGACAAATCTTGTAAAAAATGCGATAATGTATATATGATGAGAAATGAAAAGGATTGATTATGTATCTCTCACCTCGTAAAAAGTTGTTTGTGGATACCGCTGCCGAAATGTTCGGTGATGGTTCTATTGTCTCCAAGCAAAATGTTCGGGAAGCCGCTGTGAAGGCTGGTGTTCCCTTTCCTACTTGGTTTATGAAGCCTGAGTTCAAGGCCCATTACGGTTCTTATAAACTGCCTTCAGAAGGCGGTTCTGTTGCTGTTCCGGTTCCTGCTGCGGTTGAGAATACTGAAACCGCTTTTGTAAATCTGGTTGCAACTAATATGGAAAAGCAGAATTTAGTTCCTGCTCTGTTTGAGGGGTTTGTTCCTTGGGGCCACTACTCAAAAATTGAGAAGGTTATAAAATCTGGTTTGTTTTATCCCATCTTTATCACCGGGCTCTCAGGAAATGGCAAAACCCTTATGGTAGAGCAAGCCCATCATAAACTCAAGAAAGAGCTTATTCGGGTGAACATCACCATCGAAACTGATGAGGATGATTTGCTGGGTGGCTTCCGGTTAGTCAACGGGGAAACCAAATTTGTGCCCGGACCTGTCATCGAAGCGATGGAACGGGGTTGCACATTGTTACTTGATGAAGTAGACTTGGGAAGCAACAAACTTTTAGCCTTGCAGCCTGTCCTTGAAGGTAACGGTGTTTATCTCAAGAAGGTTAATCGCTGGGTCAAGCCTGCCAAGGGGTTTAATTGCATGGCCACCGCAAATACAAAAGGCCAGGGGTCAGATTCAGGGATGTTCATCGGAGCGAATATCCTAAATGAAGCTTTTTTAGAGCGGTTTGCAATCACTCTGGAGCAACCCTATGCAACTGCTGCGACTGAGAAGAAGATCGTAGTCAATTCCATGAAAAAATGTGGAAAAGTTGATGAGGAGTTTGCCAGCAACTTGGTAGCCTGGGCGGATGTAATTCGGAAAACCTTCGCCGACGGTGGAGTTGATAGCGTGATCAGTACCCGGCGTTTAGATAGCATAGTCAAAGCCTATTCGATCTTCGGGGATAAACGTGAAGCCATAGAACTTTGCTGCGCTCGTTTTGCCGAAGATACGAAAGAGAGCTTCGTTGACTTGTACGAAAAGCTGGACGCAGGCATAGTTATTTCTGAGGAAAATGCAGATGGTGGATTAACTGGATATGATACTCCTGCTGAAAAGGAGGCGTTTTAAAAAAAAGTTATGTATAGGGGTTGAAATTTCAAAAAAAATCCCTATATATAATAAGGAGTTTCAGTAGTTCTCCTTGTTAGAGTGATGTTGGTTATCATTCTACTTTTAACAAAACTACAATGAGTTTTGGTAGTTTCTCTGAATAACCAAAAAAAACTACCGCTTAACGCATCGCCATTTTGGGATGCATAACATAATCTTGCTTAGTAAAGGAGATAATCATGAATACTAGCAGAGCATTAAGTCTATTCGATAATTTCAATCAACTTACACCCTACGCTGTTGGGTTTGATCGAGTCTTTGATCAACTCAATCAGTACGTTACAAATAACGTACAATCTACAGGGTTCCCGCCTTATAACATTCGAAAGGAAGGTGAATATAATTTCGTAATTGAAATGGCCCTTGCCGGTTTCGGTAAGAAGGACATTGAGGTGGAAGTTGCCGATGGTACTCTTTCTATTCGTTCAGTGAAAGAGGAAGATTCGGACCTTGATGGCAATCAACTATATCGTGGGATTGCCTATCGCAAGTTTGAACGTAAGTTTACTCTTGCAGACGCCGTTGTTGTTAATGGCGCAAAACTGGAAAATGGTATGCTCTTGGTTGAACTTGAGCGAGTTGTTCCAGAAGAGAAGAAGCCTCGCCTAATTTCGGTGAAGTAAGATGGTAATAATCACAATTGATTATATCATCATTCCTCCCTGACCCTTTGGGGTCATAGAGGAAATATAAAAGGGAAAGGGGAGTTGACTTTGACTCCCTTTTCCTGTATTATAAAATATATAATTAATGAAGGAGTTATAATGAAAATATTTGAATTTGATAGCCCAGAAGCTATGACTGACGGTGCTGTTGCAAAACAGGTTGACGGCGAAGGAAATCCTGTTGAAGAAACTGAAGATCAACGCAAGGCAAGAATTGCTCAAGAAAATGTGGCTGCACTTGCAGAATCAGAACAGTCAGCTGAACAAAAATTTGAAGAAGATAATCATGGGTTGAAATTTGCAATCCGGCCTGTAAAGGATTTTGCAATTGGTAGAATAGAATTTCCTCTTGGAATTATTGCTGAAGTTAATGAGCATATCGATAATGTCATTATTCCAGCAAACGATAGTTTTGCTGGTGGTCTTGTTGGCCAACTTAAAAATAATGAAAGGTCTGCTCAATTAGATTTTCCTCTTGACGATGAAGTTGGCAAGCAATTAGAAACTGTATTTAATCAGATCGGTAGTACATATCTGAAACAAGGATATGATAGAGATTCAAAAGCTGAAGTTTTCCAGTGCTGGACAAACCATGCTTATGCTGGAGATTATAATCCTTATCATGATCATGGATGCCAAACTATGGCTGGTCTGTCTGGTTTTCTTTGGTTGAAAGTTCCTACTTGTATTGAGATGCTTGATGAAGTTCCTACTTCATTACATAATGCTAGTGGTTCTATTGATGGATTTACTCATTTAATTTGGGGACAAAGTGGTCGGAGAGATATTTTACAGTTGCATGGTCAAACTGAGGATTTTGTGAAACCTATTGTTGGTGTAATGCTAGTATTTCCTAATTGGTTGAAGCATCAAGTAATGCCTTTCTTTGGTGATGGTGAAAGACGATCTATGGCTATGAATTGGAATGTAGTAGATTCAGAACAAGAGATTATGAAGCACATGTCTGTTCGTGAGAAAGAAAATTATGAAAAAGCTAAGGCCGAAAAGGAAGTTTCTTCTTGATTGATTACAAATACAACGAAGATAAAGCCTTAGAAGAACTATCAAAGTATATTGACTCCACCTATGATGAACACTATAGCAAAAACAAGTTTCAAGCTACAGAGTTTATTATAGATGGCGGTCATGGTGAAGGTTTCTGTATCGGGAACATATTAAAGTATGCACAACGGTATGGAAAAAAGAATGGCAAGGACAGAAGGGACTTGCTAAAAGTGATACATTATGGTATTATAGCTTTATATATTAATGAAATGGAGAATAGTGAAAATGAGTGAACTTGAAGAACGCATAGAAAATTTAGAAGATGAAAATTTTAAACTGCGTGAATTTGCTGAAACTGCGGCAATTAGTATTGAACAACTTTGGGAGATTGTTAGAAAAGATATACAAGGTCTTCCAGTTCCAAATGGTGTAAATTTAAGGAATTTGATATAATGAATCTTAGTAATGAAACGGTATCTGTATTGAAGAATTTTGCAACAATCAATCAGAACCTTGTGATCAAAGCAGGCAGCAATATCTCTACAATGTCTGCAATGAAAAATATAGTTGCATCGGCTGAAGTGAAAGAAGTCTTTCCAACAGAATTTGCAATTTATGATTTGAATGA
>Ga0315339_1000712_pt1 | contig 37119 bp, 33 predicted proteins | sample ASW17metaG_FD_204514 | JGI IMG/M metagenome (GOLD analysis project Ga0315339, IMG submission 204514) | Ammonia-oxidizing marine archaeal communities from Pacific Ocean, United States - ASW #17 | ecosystem: Environmental > Aquatic > Marine > Oceanic | place: USA: California | collected 2016-12-05 | reverse complement strand
GCAAGGCGGCGCGACTAATCGCGTCGATGTTTTCGACTCCGCGATCGGCATGCTCCTCCATCTTTCGATCCAGCCGCTTCTCGTCACGAAACACGGTCGCCAGGAGATCCCTGAAATAAGCCTGATCGATGCGCCCGAACTCCGGAAGGGCAGCGTATTGCTCCCGCAACTCCGCCTCGCTATGACCGGCAAGCTGCCACTGATAGAGAGCCTTGATGAGCAGCTCACGTGCACCGTGCCGTGCAGGCGCTGAGCTAACGTCTTGCGCCAGCATTTTGAGTTTTCATCTCTGGGATCGCCTTAGTCGCCCGTCAATCCCAAAGCGTCGCGGCCCACTAGTGCTCCAACCGCCTGAGCAAGACGGCCATCTCAATTGCCGACAAAGCGGCATCCGCTCCTTTGTTCCCCGCCTTGGTGCCTGCCCTCTCAATGGCCTGCTCGATGGAATCCACGGTAAGGATCCCAAAGCCCACCGGGATCTCATGAGCCACCATCACCTGGCTAACGCCTCGGGCCGCCGCGCCTGCGACATATTCGAAATGCGGCGTCGCGCCACGAATCACACACCCGAGCGCGATCAGTGCGTCATGGCGTTTGGATGCTGCCAGTTTTTTCAGCGCAAGGGGGGTTTCGAAAGCACCCGGCACTCGCACTACCTCGATGTCCCCAGCATCAGCACCGTTCTTCACTAACGTGCCTACAGCGGCCTCAACCAATCGGTCTACGATGAAGTCGTTGAATCGCGAAGCGACGACGCCAAAGCGCAGGCCTCTGGCATTAAGCTCGCCTTCAATCTGGTTGACGCGATCGTCCATAGCGCTCAATTAGCGTCGCCTTCATCGACAAATTCCTCCGAAGAAACGTACTCGACCACTTCCAAACCGAAACCAGAGATCGCATGCATGTGCTTCGGTGCGCTCAGCACGCGCATGCGCTGCACGTTGAGCGCCCGGAGAATCTGTGCTCCGGTGCCGAATGTCTTGAGCTCCGCCGTCCGGTCGCGGCGTATCACGAGGTCATCGAGTTCTGTCTCCAAGCCCCTCACGGCACGCATGAGCTCCTTCGGCAGCTCCTCTTGGCGAAGTATCACCACGACCCCGCATCCTTCCTCGGCGATGAGCTTCATGGCATCGCGCAAGGGCCATCCCAGTCTCGTGTCCTGAATACCTACCACATCGCTCAGCGTGTCCTGAATATGGACACGGACCAACGTAGGCGTCTTGGGATCTGGCTCACCGCGAACCAGCGCGAGATGCACAGCCTGGTTGATGTGGTCTTCCATACACACTAGGCGAAACGGCCCAAACTCGGTCTTGACCTCGAACTCGGCGATAGCCTCCACAGACTCCTCCTTGGAAAGCCTGTAACTGATGAGCTCCGCGATGCTCCCAAGCTTAAGCCCATGCCGGCGGGCGAAACGTATGAGGTCGTCTCGCCGAGCCATCGTGCCATCCTCATTGAGGATCTCGACGATAGCCGCCGCAGGCTCTAGACCGGTTAGCCTGATCAGGTCGCAGCCGGCCTCCGTGTGACCGGCCCGTGTAAGAACACCACCAGACTGCGCCATCAGAGGGAAAACATGACCAGGCTGGCGTAGGTCCGCGGGCTTCGCGCCCGGAGCGATCGCCGCACGAATAGTCCGCGCCCGATCATGAGCTGAAATTCCGGTCGTGATGCCCTCGGCCGCCTCGATGGACACGGTAAAGTTAGTGCTCCGCCGACCATTGGTATCACTCACCATCAAAGGCAGGCGCAATTGTTCGCATCGCTCCCCCGTCAGAGTCAGACATATCAACCCACGGCCGTATCGAGCCATGAAATTGACGTCCTCGGAACGCACTTTGCTGGCCGCCATGATCAGATCGCCTTCATTCTCGCGATCCTCATCGTCCATAATGACGACCATCTTGCCGTCTCGCAGATCCGAGATGATCTCTTCGGTACTATTCAGTCCCGACCAGGCGGCCTCATTCTTGGCTTGTGTAACCATGACTCTTCAATAGCTCCAAGTTAATTTCCGCGGCCTCGTACCCGCATCGGGCCAGCCGTTCCACATACCGAGCAATGATGTCGACCTCAATATTAACAGTGGTACCAGGTCGGTACCCGGCGATTACCGTAATTTCACGGGTGTGGGGAATGATATTCACCTGAAAGTTAGTGTTTCCCACGTCATTGACCGTAAGGCTCACCCCGTCCACGGTCACCGCCCCCTTGCGGGCGATGTAAGGCGCCAGGGCCTCTTCGGTCCGGATTCGAAGCACGACCGAGCGGGCCGACTCGACTAAGCTCTCGACGCGACCCACACCGTCCACGTGCCCGGTCACCAGGTGGCCATCCAGGGACCCGCCCATTCGCAAGGCGTTCTCCAGATTGACCCCGTCCCCAACCTGCAGGTCACCGAGTGTAGTCTTCGACAGAGTCTCCAGCGAAACATCCGCGGAGAACCGCTCTGCGTCACAGGCCACGGCCGTCAGACAAACCCCGTTGACCGAGATGCTGTCACCGGGCCGAACCTCAGACAGCAAGACGTCCGCGAAACCGATAGTCAAACGCCGGTCATCGCCGAGGTGCGCCTGCTCGAGCACACGCCCCACACCCTTTATTATCCCGCTAAACACGCGATGATCCGCAAGTCGTCTCCGAATCTCCGAACATCTTCATACGCGACCCAAACACGCTGTTCAAGGCTTGCGAGCGGCTCCATGGAGAACATCCCGCGGGCGTCGGCTCCGAGCAAGTGAGGTGCAATGTAAATCACCAGCTCGTCGAGGAGTCCCGCCTCCAGCAGGGCCCCATTCAAGCCCGCACCCGACTCGACCCACAGCTCGTTGAACTCCAGCTCGGCGAGTCGCTGCATCACCTGCGCCAGATCACAGCGTTCCTCTCCGGCAACCTCCTCAACGACGACGCCCTGATCCCTGAGCACTTGTGCGTTTGATCCGGCCGCGTCCGTCGTGAAAACGATGACGTCACCCGGTAGCGAGACAAGTTTCGCTCCAGGAGGAATCTGCAGGCGAGCATCGATCACAACACGCGCGGGCTGGGTGACCACTCGATCCGGATCTGTCAGCCGAGCATTCAACGACGGGTCATCGGCGAGCACCGTGCCAATGCCCGTGACGACGCCGCTGGAACGCGCCCGCCAGTTATGGACGTCTGCGCGAGCCGCTTGGCCTGTGATCCACTGGCTCTCGCCGCCGGCCAGAGCCGTGCCCCCATCCAAGCTGACGGCGAGTTTACTGCGAACAAGGGGCCGGCCGCGTGTCATGCGCGATATGTAGCCGGGGTTCAGGGCGGTGGCCGAGCGCTCCAGCATGCCCACCTCAACCGTAACCCCCGCCTCCTCCAGTCGTTGCACGCCCGCACCGGACACCCTGGGATCCGGATCGAGCCCAGCACAAACGACCCGCTCGATCCCTGCTTCGATCAGGGCGTCCACGCACGGACCAGTGCGCCCAATATGGCTGCACGGCTCCAGCGTGACGAAGGCACTCGCGCCTCGGCTCTCCGCACCCCCCCGTTCCAGCGCCATTCGTTCCGCGTGGGGACCGCCCGCGAGCTCGTGCCAACCCTCACCGATAACTGCTCCCGCTTTCGCCAACACACAGCCGACACGGGGATTGGGGTCAGTCGTATAGAGTCCCCTCCCGGCTAACTGCAACGCCCGGGCCATGTGTGCTTCATCGAGGGGGGTGATCATTCGTCCTCGTCATCAGGCAGGAGGGACATCTGTTCGCGGTCGATCAAACCGGGAAGCGACTGAAGTCGCTCGATTTCCTCCTGGAACTCGGTGATGTCATGAAAACTCCGGTAGACCGACGCGTAACGTACATAGGCGATTTCATCCAGCTCGCGCAGCTCCTCCATCACCATGTCCCCTATCAATCGACCCGAGACTTCTCGCTCGCCCATGGTCTGTAGGCGATGCGTGATGCGTCCGATTCTTTCTTCCACGTCCTCACTTTTCACAGGACGCTTTTCCAACGCCCTCACAATCCCGTTGCGTAACTTACCCTCATCGAAAGGCTCGCGCCGATCGTCGCGTTTGATGACGTGCGGCAAGACGAGCTCCGCGGTCTCAAAAGTCGTATACCGCTCACCGCAGAATTGGCATTCGCGCCGGCGACGTACCTGCCAGCCCTCCCCGGCCAGGCGTGAGTCGATCACCTTCGTTTCTTCATAATTGCAAAATGGACAATGCAAGGGTCACCCCGCTTGGCCAACTCTAGCCCTGCATGTACACCGGAAACCGGCTACACAACTCCAGAACCTCACCTCGCACCCGATTGACGACGGCATCCACCTCTTCTTCGACCTGCAGCACATCGAGCACGTCGGCGATCCAGTCAGTGATCTGAGCGGTCTCGGCGGTCTTGAAACCACGTGTCGTAATGGCAGGCGTGCCAATTCTGAGGCCGCTCGTTACACGAGGTGGTCGAGGGTCATTCGGTACAGCGTTCTTGTTGACAGTGATATTGGCCCGGTTGAGAGCATCCTCGGCCGCTTGCCCGCTGATGTCCTGCTTAATGAGATCTACCAGCATCAGATGATTGTCGGTGCCACCGGAAACGATCTTGTAGCCCCTATCCATGAGCGTTTGGGCCATGCACCGAGCGTTATCCAGAACCTGCGCCTGATAAACCTTGAATTCCGGCGTTAGCGCCTCTGCTAGAGCCACCGCTTTCGCAGCAATCACATGCATCAGCGGCCCACCCTGAGTACCAGGGAATACCAGTGAGTTAATCCGTTTCGTGAGTTCTGGATTCTCCCGCGCAAGAATCAACCCGCCCCGTGGCCCGCGCAACGTCTTGTGAGTCGTCGTCGTCGTGACGTCTGCTATTGGAACCGGATTCGGGTACAGGTCCGCGGCGACAAGACCAGCTACGTGGGCCATGTCCACCATCAGGTAAGCCCCGACCTCATCGGCTATCTCTCTGAAACGACCCCAGTCCGCCACACGTGAGTAGGCAGAAAAACCGGCCACGATAACCCGCGGCCGATGCTCACGGGCCAGATCATCAACAGCGTCGTAATCAATCTCTCCATTTTCCTCTTTGATGCCGTACTGGAAGACATCAAAAAGCTTTCCAGAAAAATTGACCTTCGCGCCATGAGTCAGATGGCCGCCGTGAGACAAACTCATACCGAGCAGTGTGTCTCCAGGGTCCATCATGGCAAGGTAAACGGCAGCGTTCGCCTGAGAACCTGAATGCGGCTGAACGTTAGCGTAAGCAGCCCCGAACAGCTCCTTGGCACGATCGATCGCCAACTGCTCCGCAACGTCGACGAACTCACAGCCGCCGTAGTAGCGTCTGCCGGGATAACCTTCCGCGTACTTGTTCGTCAGGCTCGAACCCTGCGCCTCCAGCACGCGCGGGCTTGCAAAGTTCTCTGAGGCGATGAGCTCGATGTGCTCCTCCTGGCGACGCCGTTCGGCTTCAATCGCCTCAAAAAGTGGCTGGTCAAAACCTTCTATCTTGTATTCATCGTTGTACATGTTCAGCGTCCAATGCCGAGAAAATGGGTCCTTTCAACGGGCTGCGAATTGTAACGCCAAGACCGCGCGTCTGCTGCTTGCGCGCTATTCGGGATCCGCACCGGGGTCCGCGAAGCCTTCCACGACCCGCGTCCAAGCTCTCGCCAGGTTCGTGCGATTGTAACCACCCCCTCCCATGCCGAGGACGCGCCCCTGGCAGAATCGGTCGGCGAACTGACGCAGGCGCACCGCAGCATGGCCGTGGGCGTTTTCGCTGTATTGAAGATGAGTAATCGGATCACCGGCAAGGGAATCGGCGCCCGCGTTCATAAGTAGCAACTGCGGCTCCGTGGCCTCGAGGTAGGCCTCGACCTCGGCCCATGCCCCCATAAACGCCTCATCGTCAGCCCCGGGCTGCATGGGAATATTGAGCTTGGTGCCCTCAGCCTCCCCTCGGCCCGTCTCGCTGCGTGAACCGGTACCCGGGTAAAGAAACCGGCCGTCCTCGTGGATATCAGCGAACAACGCACGTGGATCGGTTTCAAAACCGTAGAAGACCCCGTCCCCATGGTGGGCATCGATATCGACGTAGGCGACCCGCTCGAGACCGTAGACACTCATAGCAACCTCAATCGCGACGCTGCAATCGTTAAAGACACAAAACCCTGCCGCCCCATCACGCGCCGCATGATGGAGGCCACCGATGGGAATAAAGGCACGGCGGATGTCCCCCTCCATAATCGCGCTCAATGCCTCCAGGGTCCCGCCGACCGCATGCGCCGCTGCCTCATAGACCCCCGGATACGCAGGAGTATCACCGGCATCCAGAAACCCGTAGCCGAGTTCGGAAAGCTCCCGGACTCTTTCCACGTAACCTGCGGTATGAAACTGCTCAATCTCATCTCGAGTCGCCATTCGGGACGGGCGCCTCACAACCTGCTCTTCGTACGGCGAGCGGCTCAACTCCTCCATAAACACGTCGTGCCGGTCGGGTCCGAAGGGGTGACCGTCAGGAAATCCGTAATTGGCGAGATCTTCACCAGAAATAACGATTACTTGGTCGACCATAGGATTTTCCTATTCGTATTTTCCGGGCAGGCGTGACGCTCCCACAGCCGTCACTCCTACAGTATCATCCCGCCTCCACTCGGAGGTCTGTCGCCCAATGGCGCAATACATCTATACCACGAACCGTCTGTCCAAAATTGTATCTCCGAAGAGATACATCCTGCGTGATATCAGCTTGAGCTTTTTCCCCGGCGCTAAGATCGGCATCCTAGGGCTTAATGGGGGGGGGAAATCGACGCTACTGCGGATAATGGCCGGTGTAGACAAGGAGTTCGACGGTGAGGCCCGCCCTCAACCGAATATCAATATCGGGTTCCTGCCGCAGGAACCGGACCTCAACCCCGATAAGGACGTGCGCGGGAACGTCGTCGAAGGCATGGTCGAGCTGACCAACCTCCTGGAACGCTTCAATGCAATCAGTGATCGATTCGCCGAACCTATGGGCGACGATGAAATGAACAAGCTCCTCGCCGAACAGGGGAAACTCCAGGACGCCATCGATGCGGCTGGGGGTTGGGAGGTGGAGCGCAAGCTCGAAGTCGCCGCCGATGCCTTACGTTTACCGCCGTGGGATGCAGACGTGACCTCGTTATCCGGCGGCGAACGCCGACGCGTTGCTCTATGCGGGCTCTTGTTAGCCAGCCCCGACATGTTGCTGTTGGACGAGCCCACCAACCACCTGGACGCCGAGTCCGTTGCCTGGATGGAACGATTTCTAGACGAGTACCCCGGTACTGTGATTGCCGTAACCCACGATCGGTATTTCCTGGATAACGTCGCTGGGTGGATCCTTGAGCTCGACCGCGGCTACGGAATTCCCTGGGAGGGCAACTATTCCTCTTGGCTGGAACAGAAGGAGCAACGACTCAAGGTCGAGGCGAGCCAACAAGCGGCGCATCAAAAGACGATCAAGGCAGAACTGGAGTGGGTAAGAAGCAATCCAAGGGCTAGGCAAGCTAAGGCGAGAGCCCGTCTGCAGCGATACGAAGAACTGACCACCAGGGACTTTCAGACGCGCAACGAGACAAACGAGATCTACATTCCGCCCGGACCACGACTAGGGGATCTGGTGATTGAAGCCGAGGGTCTGAGCAAGTCGTTTGGCATTCGTGTGCTCTTCCAGGAGCTGTCATTCAACCTGCCGCCGGGTGGCATCGTCGGCGTGATCGGGCCCAACGGTGCGGGCAAGACGACTCTCTTCCGCATGCTAATCGGACGGGAAGAACCAGACTCAGGGACGATACGGGTTGGCGATTCCGTTAGGCTCGCTTACGTCGACCAATCACGGGACGCGCTGGACCCGGGCAAAACTGTATGGGAGGAGATCTCAGACGGCCAGGACATCATCAAAGTGGGCCAGTATGAGACACAGTCCAGAGCGTACGTAGGGCGTTTCAACTTCCGCGGCCCCGAACAGCAGAAGCAGGTGGGCCTTCTCTCAGGTGGCGAGCGAAACCGAGTGCACCTCGCCAAGCTCCTGCGTTCGGGCGGCAACCTCCTGTTGCTAGACGAACCGACGAATGATCTCGACGTAGAAACACTGAGGGCACTTGAGGAGGCGTTATTGAACTTTCCAGGTTGCGCCATGGTGATTTCTCACGATCGCTGGTTTCTCGATCGAATCGCGACCCATATGCTGGCTTTCGAAGGGAACAGCGAGGTTGTGTTCTTTCAGGGTAACTATGCCGACTATGCAGCGGACCTCAAACGTCGCAAGGGAGAAGACGTAAACCAACCTCGGAGAATTCGTTACAAACGCCTGGCTGATTAACCCAATGACCAAGGAAGCACGCGCGCCCCAGGCAGGACGCGATCTCTTTGGTGGTCAGCTAGTCGAATCGACCCAATCGCGAGCATTCACGAACAGCCTCTGCCAAGGCGAATCCTCGCCCCATTCGGACGGATGCCACGAGTGCTGCACGGTGCGAAAAACCCGTTCGGGATGCGGCATCATGATTGTCACACGACCGTCCTCGCTCGTCAGTCCCGCGATCCCGCGGGGAGAACCGTTTGGATTGGAGGGATAACGGTCGGTCGCTTCACCATAATTATCAACGTAACGCACACAAGCAAACTCACGGTCGCAGCGCAGGAGCGCGCCCTCGGAAAGAAACTCGGCTCGCCCCTCACCATGGGAGGTTGCAATAGGCATACGCGAACCCGTCATCCCGCTCAGCAGTATCGATGGACTCGGCTCGATGCGCACCAGCGACAATCGAGCTTCGAACTGGTCCGATCTATTGCGCACAAAACGGGGCCAGTGGTCGACGCCCGGGATCAACACCTTTAGTGCGGCGATCATCTGGCAACCGTTGCAGACACCAAAAACGAAGCTGTCGTCACGTCGAAAGTACTCCGAAAATTGTTCGCGAACCGTCTCGTTATAGAGAATTGACTTCGCCCAACCTTCGCCCGCTCCGAGAACATCGCCATACGAAAATCCGCCGCACGCGACGAGTCCACGAAACTCGTTCAGGCTCGTGCGCCCGGAGAAAAGGTCCGTCATGTGAACGTCATAAGCGTCAAACCCCGCACGGTCGAAGGCGGCTGCCATCTCTCGTTGACTGTTAACACCCTGTTCGCGGAGGATTGCGACCTTCGGACGCTGGTCAGGAGGCATACGTCCCGTATCTGTCAGCTCGAAGGTCAGGCTTGCGTTCAAACCTGGGTCCTCTTCATCCAACAAGCTGTCGTAAGCCTCTAATGCGCAACTGGGATCGTCCCTCAGACTCTGCATCCGGTAGGTCAGCTCAGACCACCACCGATGCAGCCGAATAAACGGGGCTCGATAAAGCGTCTCACCTCCGTGCTCGATCACAACATCGCCGTGCGCAGCGGGTCGCGCGATAACCTGACACTCACCCAGATCATGCTCAACGCAAATGGCCTCCACGGAGGCAAGATCTTCGCGCCTAACCTGTAATACGACGCCGAGCTCCTCGCTAAAGAGATAGGCCGGAACATTCGACACGCCGATGGGCAACTGAATTTCGAGCCCGGTCCTAGTAGCAAATGCCATCTCAGACAGCGTCACAAACAGTCCACCGTCGGATCGATCGTGGTAAGCAAGCAGCAGCGCTCGCTCGCGCAGAGCGCGCTGAGCTTTGAAAAATCTTGTCAACAGCCCAGGATCGTCCAGATCTGCGGCGGTGCCGCCAAACTGCCTGAAGCACTGTGCCAGCACCGAGCCTCCGAGCCGCTGCTTACCCTCAGAGAGATCGATCAGGATCAAGACTGTGTCGCCCTCGGATAACACTAGTTGGGGCGTAAGCGTTTGCCGCACATCCGCCACTGGCGCAAACGCCGAGACTATAAGCGACACAGGTGCCGTGACCGCGTTCACTTCGCCGTCGACGTTCCAAACGGTTCGCATGGACAGCGAGTCTTTGCCGACGGGGATGGAGACCCCGAGCGCTGGACAGATCTCCTCGCCGATCGTCTTGACCATCTCAAAAAGCACATAGTCGTCATCCCGGTGACCGGCCGCGGCCATCCAATTTGCCGACAAGCGCACGTCCGAGAGACGAGACACATCGGCCGCAGCAAGATTCGTGATCGCTTCCCCGACCGCGAGACGCGCGGAGGCCGCACCTGCACGAATCGCCACAGGCGTGCGCTCACCCATGGCCATGGCTTCGCCGGTGTATCCGCAGTAGCTAGAGGTCGTAACAGCAACGTCACTGACCGGGACCTGCCATGGTCCAATCAGCTGGTCTCGCGAGGTCATCCCACCGACCGTGCGGTCACCAATGTGGATGAGAAAAGACTTGTCCGCGACCGCGGGGAACGATAGTACGCGTTCTACCGCCTCTCCGAGGTCTATGTCCCGTGCATCCCAGGGCTGTATCTCGAAGTCACGCGATGTCACCTCTCGCTGCATCTTCGGAGGTTTTCCAAACAACACTTCCATGGGCATGGCGACTGGTTCGTTAGAAAACTCAGCGTCGAGGATCCGCAGGTTGCGCTCCTCGGTCAGCTCGCCGATCACTGCGTAGGGGCAGCGCTCCCGCTCACAGATGCGAGCGAAACCTTCGACGGCATCTTCGCCGACAGCCAACATGTAGCGCTCCTGAGACTCATTGCACCACAGCTCCATTGGGCTCATGCCGGGCTCATCGTTGGGCACGCTCCGCAGGTGCAATACGGCGCCACGGCTGCTCTGATCGACGATCTCCGGGACCGCGTTCGAGAGCCCACCTGCGCCAACGTCATGAATGGACAGAATCGGATTCTTGGCGCCGAGCGCCCAGCACGCGTCGATGACTTCCTGGGCTCGCCGCTGCATCTCCGGATTACCCCGCTGAACGGAAGCGAAATCCAACTCCTCCTCGCTCGAGCCGCTGCCCTGAGAGGAAGCGGCGCCTCCGCCGAGTCCGATCAACATGGCGGGACCACCGAGGACGATCAGCTTCGCTCGGGGTGGTGCTACGCACTTTTGCACCTGCCCACCACGGATGTTGCCAAGCCCGCCCGCGATCATGATGGGCTTGTGATAGCCCCGCCATTCGCCATCCGCGTCCAGTAGGCAAGTCCGAAAATAACCAGCGAGATTCGGCCGACCAAACTCATTATTAAATTGGGCACCTCCGATGGGGCCCTCGAGCATGATTTGCAGCGGCGATGCGATGCGGCCGGGCTTACCCAGGTCGGGCTGCTCCCAAGGACGTGGCCAATCCGGAAGCTCCAGGTGAGAAACGCTAAAACCAGTCAACCCGGCTTTCGGCCGCGCGCCTCTACCGGTAGCGCCCTCATCCCTGATCTCACCGCCCGATCCCGTGGCTGCACCGGGAAACGGTGAAATCGCCGTTGGATGATTGTGGGTTTCCACTTTCATGACGAGGTGGACAGGTTCTTCGAAGGGCTGGTAATGCCCCGAGTCAAGATCGGGCACCCACCACGTGGCATTCGGACCCTCAATGACAGCCGCGTTGTCCGAGTATGCGGACAACACGCCATCGGGCGCATGTGCGTGCGTATTCCTGATCATCTGGAAAAGGGTTTTCTCTGCGGGCCTGCCGTCTATCACCCATGTAGCATTAAACACCTTGTGACGACAGTGTTCGGAATTCGCCTGCGCGAACATCATGAGTTCAACGTCAGTGGGATTTCGGCCAAGCGCATCGAACTGCTCAGCCAGATATCGGATTTCATCATCGGATAACGCAAGCCCGAGCTGCCGATTAGCCGCCGTCAGTGCCTGCTCCCCCTCCCCCAACAAATCTATCTGGCTCATTGGCCTCGGCGCGCGCTCCGCGAACAGGCTGCTCTCCCTGGAAGACTGCGTGAGCACGGTCTCGGTCATACGGTCGTGGACCAGCGGTAGCACACGCTTGCGCTCGGCGTTGGTTAGCGGTCGATCCAACCGCAGGCCGTAGACGCGACCTCGCTCCAGACGTTGAATCGGAAGACCGCAGTTACGGGCGATATCGGTCGCCTTGGACGCCCACGGTGAGATGGTCCCAAGCCGCGGTACGATCACGATTTCGTCTTCGTATCGAGCCGCCTCGGCAGGCGTCCCGTAAGTCAGTAACGCATCAAGTACCGCCCGCTCGGAAGCATCGAGGGGCCTTTCGGTATGAGCGAAGTGAAGAAAACGCACAGACACCGCGCGAACCGCGCCTGAGCAGGACTGAAGCTGCTCACGCAACTTGCTGATACGAAAAGCAGTCTCGGCCGCAGGTCCGGCCAGCTGCAACATAGTCATGAGTTCAGTGAGGGCTTAAGTTTTCAAGCTCTGAAAGGCCGCGCAATAATACCGGAATGTCAGCCCGGGTCCCAGAATCCACGTCGCGCCCCACCCAGTCAGTCAATCTCTATCCATCCGCTCGGCTCGTCTTGGGTCGCCACGTGCAGAGACTGGCGAGGGCGATCAAGTCGCTCCTCCAAAGACTTATGAACGAGGTCGGGCCTATTATTCTTCTCGCTGAGATGCAACGCTACCACCCACTGCAGCTCCCGGTGCCCGACTGCGCTCAATAGATCTGCGGTCTGAGAATTGTTCAAGTGCCCAAGCGAGGAAGCGACCCTTACCTTCAGGTGCTCCGGATAAGCACCACTCCACAACGTATCAAGATCATGATTACATTCCAGAGCTAAGGCGTCACAGCCCTCAAGCCTTTCACAAATATGCGCGGTGATGTGTCCGGTATCCGTTAGGATGCCCAACTTCCGATCCCCCGCGCGAAACACAAATTGCGACGGTTCTCGTGCGTCATGAGGCACCGGAAAGGGCTGCACATCGATCGCGCCAATCTTCAACTCCCTGTGACAGTTGAAGGTGTTGATTTGCGTTAGCTTGCGGGCGGCACTACTAGAGGCTGTACCCGGCGTCATCCAGACAGGTGTCCCGTGCCGCGCTGCGAATCGTGCGACACCCTGGATGTGGTCGGAATGTTCATGCGTCACCAGTAAGGCATCGACGTCCCGGGGATGTCTACCCAACCCGCCTAGCCTCTTTTCGACGGCCTTTACAGATAAACCGCAGTCCACCATAAGGAGCGTCGAACTCGACTCCACCAGCATTGCATTGCCGCGGCTTCCGCTTCCGAGAGAAGCGAATCTCAACGTCACGAGTCAGCTATCCCCCGCTCCACCCTTTCCGCCTTGATCGGGGGGCGTGTACATCGGGACCGGGAACTGGGTGACGTTGCCACCTTCGGCGTCCGTAACCTTACTCACTCCCTGCTTTTCGACTTCATCGATGCGAAGTACAGAGTGCAGCGGGAGGTAGGTTCTGCTGACGCCGGAAAATTCAGTTTGTATCCGCTCTTCGGATGGATCTACAACGACGCTGGAGCGGGCACCAAACACCAGCTCCTCTATCTCGACGAAACCAAACAGACCCCCGTGACTGACCTGCCGGGCATAGATTTCGTAGACCTTTCCCTGGTTCATGAAGATTATTTTATAAATCGGTTCGGCGGCCATGGAAGGTCCATGCTGATCAAGCGACGGTGAGCTTAACATAAGGCGATTCGCGCCGTGACAGCCCCCTCGGGCCCTAGCGTGCTTATTCGCCGACACGCATGGATGGGGCAATCGAAGTCTCTACCCGAGCACTTTCCCAGGGTTCATGATGCCGTTGGGATCAAGAGCATCTTTCAACGTGCGCATGAGTCCGACAGCAGCAGGGGAACTATATTTTTGGAGTTCATCGCGTTTCAGTACACCGACGCCGTGCTCGGCGCTGAAACTGCCCCCTAGACTGACTGCAAGCTCATGCAAGGAGTTAGACATTTGCTCGGCCGGCCCTTCCTTGAATGCTTCGAGCGCCTCTCCCATCGGTGGTAGAACGTTGTAGTGGAGATTACCGTCTCCGACATGGCCGAACACGGACAACCGGTGGGGCGCGATCGCGTGCAACACACGCCCGGCTTCCTCGACGAATTCAGGTATCCGAGAGATCTGTACCGATATGTCATGCTTAACCGAACCGCCGTCGCGACGCTCGGCTTCGGGGATCGACTCTCGTAGCTCCCATAGCGCACTGCGTTGCGGCCCGGATTCCGCCAAAACCCCATTGACGATTTCACCCGTTTTGATGCCTTCCTTAAGGATCTGCTCTAGGACGACCCGTAGCTCAGGGTCGGTCTCCGCCCCAGCAAGCTCCAAAAGCAGGAAGTGTTCCAATGGCTCTTCGAACGGATTCCGAGCGCCCTCGATAAGCCGCGTCACAAGATCCAACGACGCGCCTGACAGGTACTCCGCAGACACGACGCGGTCAGCACTCCAGCGACGAGCCCTCCCGAGAAGATCACAAGCGGCCTGCGGCGTTGCAATGCCCAGCAACGCGGTTTGCCGACTCCGCGGCTCTGGGAAGAGCTTCAAAACGGCAGCAGTTATCACACCCAAGGTGCCCTCGGCACCCAGAAAAAGACCTTTCAAGTCGTAGCCGGTGTTGTCCTTGCGTAAGCCCTTGAGCTCAGACAAAACTTCCCCGGTTGGCAGAATGACCTCAAGTCCCAGGACCAAGTCGCGCGCGGTGCCGTAACGTACGACCGAAATACCACCCGCGTTGGTCGACAGTACACCGCCGATCTGGCAAGAGCCCTGAGATCCCATGCTTAACGGGAACATCAGATCGTGCTCGTGTGCAGCGGCATGCACCTCGGCTAGCACCACCCCTGCCTCCACGGTCATCGCAAAATTGACGGGGTCGACCCCCCGGACCCGGTTCATTCGAGAGAGGTTCATAACGATCTGCGCAACCTCATCGAACGGTGTCGCACCACCGCAATAGCCCGTGTTACCGCCCTGGGGAACAACACCGATTCCCGCGTCCCCGCAGATTCGGATGACGCGTGCGCACTCCTCGGTTGAGGCCGGCCGGACAACCGCTGCGGCCTGCCCACAATAGAGCTCTCGCTCATCGCGCAGGAACGACTCCGCGGCCGCTCCCTCAACCACGCCGCGGCGACCAACGACTTCCCCAATCCGCTCAAGCGCGCTGCTGATCTTCGTGAGATTCACCATGTACGTATCCCGGTCCGATGTTACCCTACGCGCCGCCATGAGTTACTTCTGGATCGGACTAGGAAGCGCCATTGGTGGCGTTAGCCGTTACTGGTGCTCCGGCGTCGTGGTTCGCCTCACCAACGAGGGGTTCCCATGGGGAACAATCGTGGTCAATGTCGCCGGCTCATTGATTATCGGTTTCGTCGCAACACTGATGCCGCCAGACAGTCGGATTGTAGCCTTACCGCACGCACGCGACTTCCTCATGATCGGCGTGCTCGGTGGCTACACCACTTTCTCCGCTTTCAGCCTTCAGACGCTCAGTCTCGCTCGAGAAGGTCAATGGATTCCGGCAGCCATCAACGTATTCTTATCGGTTTCTCTTTGCCTGATCGCTGTTTGGCTCGGACACGTCGCTGCCAGCGCGGTCGCCAGATAGTTTTTTTCAATAGCCAACCTTCAAGATTGCTGCACTGCGCCCTAGCTGATAGATTCGCGCGTGGAGGGATGCCGGAGTGGTCGAACGGGCTTGACTCGAAATCAAGTGACGGGCTTGTCCCGTCCGTGGGTTCGAATCCCACTCCCTCCGCCATCACACTTTGTTTGCGGCTCGCGGAAATTTGTTGGTAGCTCCAGCATCATCCAGGGCCTACTTCTCGTGGATGATGTAGATATTATTCCGAAAGCTGCAGTAGTTCTTCAGTTTGACCTCTATACCGCTCTCGGACGGACGCAACAACGATCTTCTCCGTTCGAGTCCCCTGGGAGATTTCGCGAACTCTCTCAATAGCCTGCTCTGCGATACGAGCCGCTTCTTTGTACTGGCGTGCAGAGGTGAGCCTCGCGAAGTGCGCCTCGATCAGGCTCGCAATATCCCTGAAGCTGGTTCCCTGATCGTTATGCATGACCACGGTTTCTTCCAGCCCTCTAGAAACGCCCGCCCATTCGCGGACATCAGTCGGCGCACGACCGAGCGGCGCCTTTGGCCACTTGTTGCCGCAACCTCGAAGATAGACGTCGTAAAGAACACCCATCGCACAGAAAGAATTCCGCGGCCAGGGAAATCTGCTCGACTCCCTAATCCGACCCTGAGCCTGCTTATAGCGGCCGCTACGCAGTGCCTGCACCCAAAGTCCAGTGTTGCTATTCATGTGTGGTTTTCGTTGTTTTTATCCTAGTAACGTGAGCATGCCGCGATATTCGATTAAGGACAAGAACCGCCCCCCGATCAGCTCCATGAGGACTAGAATTCGTTAAGTTTGAATCGACCCCGCCCGTACTCTAACGACCATTAGGGAAGAAGGATCGTGGACCCGGTGGTCTCACGGGCTTCGAGTGCCCTGTGAGCATCGGCCGTCTCTTCGAGCGGATAGGTTTGATTGATCTCCACTTTCAACCCGTTCTCGACCGCAGCGAACAGAGCGTTGGCGCTCTGCAAGAGCTCAGCGCGGCTGACGTTGTAGTGGAGCAGCGTCGGTCGTGTAAGGTACAACGAACCCTTGAACTGTAGTTGATTGACGGAGAAATCTGCTGGAACACCTGACGCCGCACCGAAGGCGACCATCGTACCGCGTTGCTGCAGACAATCGAGAGAGCCTTCCCAGGTGTCTTTCCCAACGGAGTCGTAGACGACCGGCACACCTGCACCATCGGTTATTTCGTTAACACGATCAACGAAATTCTCACCAGAGTACACAATCACATGATCGCAACCGTGAGCACGCGCGAGCTCTGCCTTTGCCTCATTCCCAACGGTTCCGATGACCGTTGCGCCAAGCTGCTTCAACCACTGGCAGGCGATCAACCCGACACCGCCGGCAATGGCATGGAACAGCACAGTCTGCCCGGACTGGACGGCAAAGGTGCGCCGGATAAGATACTCCGCCGTCATGCCTTGCAGCATCATCGCAGCCGCATGCTGGTCGTCAATGGAGTCCGGCAACGGCACCAGTCTTTCCGCCGGCATGAGTCGCGCCTCCGCATAAGCACCTGGTTTATAACCCGCGTAAGCCACCCTATCCCCTGGCTTCAGATCGTCGACCCCCTCCCCGACCGCCTCTACGACGCCGGCGGCCTCCATCCCGATCGCTGTCGGCAGATCAGGTAGCGCGTAGGCACCGTTGCGATGGTAGACGTCAATAAAGTTCAGGCCGGCTGCGGTCTGGCGAAGACAGACCTCGCCTGGGCCAGGAGCGCCAAGATCGACTTCCTCCCAGAGGAGTACCTCCGGACCACCATGCTCATAGATGCGAATTGCGTGTGTCATAAAAATTCCTTTCGTCTTATGCAAGCTTCCTACGCGGTTGGCTGAAGCAATCACTCGCTGCCCGGCACGAGCTCGATCTCGTAAAGTCTGGGCCAGTTTTTGCCTGTGACGAACAACCCGTCAGACTCCGGATCGAAGGCTATCCCGTTCAATACGTCCTCGTAACCCCTTTGAGCACGAGGATAGAGCCCCGTCAGATCTATCCATCCCAGTACCTCCCCCGTGTCGGGCGAAATACGGGCAATCCTCTCGTCAAACCATACGTTCGCCCAGATTTCACCCCTGATGTACTCAAGCTCATTGAGCTGATCGATCGGTTGATCGATATCACGCACTGGAAGCCGGCTGATCACCTCGAAACTTCCAGGATCGACAAATGTGAGCTCTGACGAACCGTCACTCAGGATCAGGCGCTCCCCGTCGTGGGTTAGACCCCAGCCTTCGCCATCGATCTGGTAGGTCCTTAACAATGTAAACGTTTCCAAGTCATACACGAATGCCAGTCCACTCCTCCAAGTGAGCTGGTAGAGCTCATTATTAAATACGGTGATTCCTTCCCCGAAGTACTCCGGCCTCAGCGCCTTCTGTCTCCCGACGACTCCCGTGGACAACTCGACCTGTCGAATCGTCGAGCGGCCGTATTGGCCCGTACCCTCGTACATCTCGCCGTTATAGATCGTCAAGCCTTGTGTGTAAGCGGAAGGATCATGGGGATAGCTCGCTACCACGTTCACGCCCCATTCCCTCGGTCCACTGCTCGATATCTCCTGAAACCATAGGAGACCGACGACTATAGCCGCCGCGGAAACCATCGTACTCAGTATCAGTTTAATGGCCCAAACCCTCCGAGCCGACATGGCGCTACGTGACTCCCGCCACTAAGACTTTCGGCTAGAGAAACCTTTTGATACTTCAGCCCTGTTTCTTCGTCCATCGTTTATCTCCCGCATCCTCTACTCGATAGCTGAACCCAATTCTCTGCGGGGAACCTGGTCTTCTAGAGGCGGAGCAGAATCGGCTTGGTATTCCTGTCAGGTTGGGGTCTGCAGCGTCGATCAAAAAGCTTCGCCGAGTTGATCAGCGGCGCCGTCGCCCGGTCAACGAGAAGCCGTCGGTCGGCCGCATGAGAGAGCGCATTCGCACTGATTTTCTACCCGGTGTCCACGCTGGCTGCCCCGTGACAGCCACTTCATCTCCCGGTTGCAGCACGGCCTCATCGTAGCCAGCCTCGCGCATCCGCCTCGGGCTACCCCACTCCACCGTCCACTGCTCAGCGTCCCCTGCCGCGTTGCCTACATCAATGAGAAGCGCAAGATGAGGGCTACGGAAGAGAAACTCCGCGACTACTCCTTCAACGATGATGTTCTTCTCGGTGTTGTAGATCCCTGCCCACGAATGGTGAGCGTGCGCCGGCACAATCACTAACAATAATCCGAGAAAAATCGCGATGCACCCGTTGCGCGCATTCACAGTCAAATCCTTGCAGAGCGAAAAACCGTTAGCCACGACCCCGAGCACACTGATCGACCACAGATCACTCCGCTTGCTCGGCCTCGTATTCGGCCGCCCGGGTCCTGGCTCCCCTCATGACATTAATCAACCCATAGTTCATTTCGTGACAGGCGAATTCAAACAGACCTGGCGGCTCCATCTTTGGCTGGGGAATCTCGTACGTCCACGGCGCCTCCCACACCGTAGGATCGTCAAGCGTCGCCTCGTAGAGAAGCAGGTCGTCCTCAACCCGTGTGTAGCGCTCGGTCAGGTGCAAGTTCGGCCCAGCGCCGCGAACACGCGACCACCAGCGCTTCTCATGAAAGTTCCTGGACTCCACGACGAGCGCATCGTCGTCCCAGTAACCGCGCGAATCCCCTAACCAGGGACGTATGTTGTCCGGCGAGTGCGGACGGTCATCCAGCGGAATAATGCGCACCTCGCTGTTGACTTGAGTGAGGATCAGTACATGGTCGGGCGTCTGCACAATTTGAGACTCGCCGTAGTTACGGATCGACGGAACTCTCGGTGGCCCCTGATTCCCAGTGATGCAGCGCTCGAAGAGACTCCGGGTTTCCAAGTCAGCAACGCGGGTTTCCTGTGTGCGCTGCGACCGCCCTGCAGACGTAAGGGCGGGGCGTTTCCCGTCGGGAGGATCAACGATCAACGACGTACGCAGGTTCGGAACCATCGGGCTCTGCCAGCTGTTCATCCCGAACTCCTTGTAGTCGTAGTGCACGGTGGTCGGATCATAGGAAGCGTCCACCAGGGCCGCTCTCGCGAAAACCTCGAGCGCTTCCTCCACCGTATATAAGGGTTTGCCGGCGAGCTCGTCCGGCCGTTCGAACGGCACGTAGTTGACGTTCAGCCAGTAGCCCCTTAGATCCGGATGCCCCCACGGCGTTCGCGGTGAGGGTTCCCGGGGTGCCGTAGGATCCCATACTCGCTGACTCGCCCGCTCGACGGCGGCCTCGAGCTCATCCTCGAAGTACGCGAGGGCCGATTCGGTGGTATGTGGGGACACCGCCCGAGCCGCCTCCAGAGCCTCTTGGGACCGTTGATTGACTAGGGCGGACGGCGGCGCAGATTGGGCTAATAAAAGCACCGGCACCAGACCAACCACCATTGAGATCGCTGCCAGACCGCTACTGGCCTTCCTAGAATTGAAAGCTGACACGCCGTTCCCCCCTCGTCATCATGCTCCGATTCTACCCCCAATTTTCCCTGAATCGACCCCCCCCACCGGAAACCCAATCGCAGAGGTCTCGGAAGCGCAGCTGGTTGAGGCCAGAGTCTCCACAGGGAGTCACCATAATCAGCCCCAACATACCCTCATCGCTCAAATCTAAGCCCATTCAAGATGCCGAAGTGATCGAGCGGGCTCGCTCCACCCGTAGGTCCGGATCCCACTACCTCCAACATTTACTATCAGATTTGTTTCAGAAAGGCAGGTTCTATGATGACCTAGGCATTGCCCGATCGGGCATTTCTCCTGAAGAACGTGTAGGGCCCTGCGGTTACCTCGCCAAATCGCCTGCGTTTTCGGCGGCCCTAACCTTTGTCCCTCTCATCACATTAATCAGACCATAGTTCATTTCATGACAAGCAAACTCGAATAATCCCGGGGGATCCATCTTTGGCCATACCATTTCATAGCTCCACGGCACGTCCCACGTCTCTGGGTCTTCTAACGTTACCTCGTAGAGCAGTAGCCCATCGTCAACGCGCGTGTAGCGCTCGGTCACGTGAATATTTGGGCTGATGCCTCTGTTTCTCGTGTGCCAGACATCCTCATGAAAATTCCTAGTCTCAACAACTAACGTCTCGTCCTCCCAATAACCACGCGACGTCCCTAACCAGGGCCGCACGTTATCCGGACCGGGTGGGCGATCATCCAGGGGAATGACCCGAACCTCACTATTAACCTGTGTCAGTAGAACCACATGATCGGGGGTCTGAACAATTTGAGACTCCCCATAGTTACGAATCGACGGTATTCGCGGCGGGCCTTGGTTACCGATAATGCACCGCTCAAAAAGACTTCTCGATTCCAGAGTAACGATCCGCGCCTGGCTCTCAAACCGCTTCTGCCCCTCAGCCGTAAAGGCAGGACGTTTACCATCAGGCGGATCCACAATCATTGAGGTACGAAGATTGGGAATCATTGGGCTCTGCCAACTCCCCATGCCCCATTCCTTCCAGTCATAGTGCACGGTTGCAGGATCAACCGATGCATCACTAAAAACCCCTCTGGCAAATGCCTCTATCGCTTCCTCTCTGGTGTAGAGCGGTTTCCTTGCAAGCTCATCGGGTCTCTCCAGCGGGACATAACTCACAGCGAGCCAGTAACCCCCAAGGTCCGGGTGCCCCCAAGACGTTCTCGGAAATGGCTCCCGTGGTGCCGTCGGATCCCAAATACGACCACCAGTAGCTCTCGCCACCGCAGCATTAATCTGCTCCTGAAAAGAGGCTATAGAGGATTCATTCGTATGAGGGGAAGCTTCCCGCGCTACCTCTAGGGTCTCCTGAGAACGCTGATTGATGAGCGCCGCCTCGGCAGCAGGGAGCCCCTGGGCAGCGCTACTTGATCCAGTAACACTGGTAACTTCCGGAACCGCCGCTCCTTGAGCGCTAGCATCAACGGGGAACCAACCCACAATACCTATCAAAAGTAACAGCGCTACTTGAGAAAATCTCCGACAGTCCAGGCAAGATGTGTGGTAAGCCACCCCGCTTCTCCCTCTATTTAGCCTACACGGATTCTACTTTCTCTCTGTCGCCCTTCTGATCAGTGCAGGGATCGATTCTGGGGCGTTTTAGCTCAAGAATCCGTTCAAAGGACAACACATACTCCCCGCGTTGTGCCACTTAATTCTACCCACATCAAGCTGAAATCTCACCAAAATCACCTGCCTTACTCCTTACCCCGATTGCTGATACAGATGCGCCAAAATTTCCAATAAACAACCAAATCGGAGAGCGCCATCAATGCATGATATGTTCTCTCTCGATATTGTCAGTAGTGTGGAGCACGCTTGTGAAGCTATGGAACTTTGGAACAGCGGCTTTTTTTCTAGTGATCGCCACTCTGCAACTAAATGACCCTGATCCGATTTATTGGGTTCTCGTATACGGTGGTACAGCGATGATCGCCTTCGGCCAAGGTCTTGGGCGTCATAGCAGATTTTGGACCGGTGCCTGCATTGGGGCAGTGGCGACCGGAATTATTTCAACCGCACCAGCATTTGGTGATTATCTGACGTCGGAAAATCTCGGTAACATCTTCAGCGAATCCGAAAATTTGAGTAGCTTCTTCAGCGGGATGGGCAGCAGTGACTACATTGAGATTTCAAGAGAATTTCTTGGCCTTGTACTAGCGTTCGTTCTACTGACTGCTTATTCAATTAAAAATTCTTAGAAAAGACCATGATTATCTGATCACTCCATAAGTCTTGTGTCGCTTTTTCACCACCATATCTTTGCGCTACCCCCTGCGATAACAACCCAAACAGGACTTTCTAAATACCTTTAAACCCTTGAGGCGCGCGGTCTGCCCGCTTTTCCCTAGCTTTAAGCTTGCAATTATCCGAGAGGCTTTTCGTATAATGCGGGCGCGAGTTAACGTGCGAAGGAGCGGACGCTGACACGTATATGTGGGATTTTAGTCTTGGGCTTTGTGCTCGGGACGTGTGCATCACCTCCAAACCTCCTCGAGCAAATCGTGCTCACGGGTGAATTTCGTGCCGTTACTCGAAATAGCCCGGTGACTTTTTACTACGGCCCAGATGAGCCTCGTGGCATAGACTACGAGCTTGCGAAAGGTTATGCGGATCATCTGGGCGTCGAACTAAAAATGTACGTCGCCGATCAGTTTTGGAAAATCCTTCCAGATGTTGGCTCCGGTAAAGCCCATGTCGGAGCCGCTGGACTATCAATTACCGAATCTCGCCGAGAAGTGGTGGAATTCGGCCCTCCCTACCAGAGCATCCAGCAGCAAATTATCTATCGAAGTGGAACGGGGAGACCTCGTGAGATCTCAGATTTGCTGAGTGGGCACCTAGAGGTTCTCGCTGGATCCGTTTACGTTAGCAGCCTTGAAAATGCCCGTATAGAAGAACCTACGTTAGCCTGGATTGAGAACCCCGGTGATAGCATTGATGAACTCGTACGGCGCGTTGCAGCCGGTGAAATCGACTACACCATCGCTGACTCGAACGAGTTCGAGTTACTACGGCACTCTCACCCGGATGCGCGAGTAGCTTTCAGCCTCGGTGACGAGACTCCAATTGCGTGGGCGTTACCAAAAACCACAGATAATTCATTGAGTGAAAGCATCGGAGCCTATTTCGAAGGGCTGCGTGCAACAGGTGAATTAAACGAAATTATCGAACGCTATTATTTCCACGCGGAAACCGATTTCGACTACGTCGACTCTAAAACCTTTGTTCGGCACTTTCATACACGACTACCAACCTACAGAGACTTCTTCGTCCAGGCTGGCGCGGAATCAGATGTGGACTGGCGACTTCTCGCTGCTATGGCATATCAGGAATCTCACTGGAACCCTCAGGCAATTTCACCGACGGGTGTACGCGGCATGATGATGCTGACAATACCGACAGCCCAAATGATAGGTGTTAATGATCGGACGGATCCCTTGGAGAGCATTCTAGGGGGCGGAACTTATTTCCGACGGGTCATGAAGAAAATACCCGAACGAATTTTAGATCCAGACAAAACTTGGCTTGCTCTTGCTGCTTACAACGTAGGATTTGGCCATCTGGAAGATGCTCGGATAATCACAGAATCTCAGGGCGGCAATCCTGATTCTTGGGAAGCAGTAAGGGAGAGACTACCCCTTCTTAGCGACCCGGGCTGGTACGAACACTTATCTCGCGGGTTTGCACGCGGCTTGGAGCCCGTTCGTTACGTGGACAATATCAGACGCTATTACGAGATCCTCCTATGGATGACTAGCGAAGAGTTTGTCCGAGAAGAAACTCCGGAATCCAGGCAGATTGTCGAATTATCCTCAGGTTGATCGGCACACGCTGTCAGCGACGCTCAATAAAAAAGTCTTTTAATAGCTTCCCGCTCTCTTCAGCTAACACGCCTTGGGAAACTTCAATTTGATGATTTAGCTGGGCGCTCCGGACAAGATCAAAGACGCTCCCACATGCCCCCGCGCGTGGATCGACAGCTCCAAAAACTATGCGCGCGATCCGTGCGTGCACCAATGCACCTGCACACATCGGACAAGGCTCAAGAGTCACATAAAGCGTCGAGCCAGGAAGCCGATAGTTACCAAGCTTGCGGCCTGCTGCACGTAGAACACAAATCTCTGCATGACCTGTAGGATCGTTGGTGGCGATCGACGTATTGCCACTCTCCGCGAGAAGGGTGCCGTCTTCTGCCACTAATACTGCGCCAACAGGCACTTCGCCCTGGTCCCCGGCCGCGCGGGCGAGAACCAGAGCTTGCTTCATGTACTCTATTTCCAATATCAAGGACTGAGCTTTGGCGCCTTCAAACCGTGTACGATTTCCTGCCACTTCCCTTAACTCTCGTACATCTCTATCCAAATCGGATATCCGTCTTCATCAAACCACTCATAAAACCCTACTGGGCTCTTGTCAACAATGTGTCCAGATGGTTTGCGAATAATCGTATATCGCTCTGATTGATTGCCGCGGGGCCGCCCGTATTGATACCGCTCGCTCGTAAGGTGTCCATGAAATCTCGCATATTGAGACGCGCGCGAATATCGTCAGCTGAATATAACTCCCCTCTAGGGCTCAACGCATGACCACCCTTCTCGATGATTTCTGCAGCGAGTGGAATATCGTTGGTTACGACGAGGTCACCGACACTGCATCTTTTAGCAATCTCGTTATCTGCGACGTCGAAGCCCGAGGGGACTTGAATCATTCGAATCGATGAATTTTTGGGAATCGATAGGGATTGATTTGCAACAAGAGTTAGCTGAATTCCGGTACGTTTCGCCGCACGAAAAAGAATTTCCTTTATCACAACCGGACAGGCGTCAGCGTCTACCCATATATCCATTACAGTAGTCAGGGGTTCAAATCTGCTGACTTTGACAGATCTTCAAGACAACACCCCTATTCAGACCTAACTTATCTGCTACCTTCCGAATCGACAGTCCATTTTGTCTTTCTTGAACGACACTCCCGACCATCGAATCATCAATTACCGAATTATTCCCACTCAATAGTAATAGGTGGGACACCCTACAAACCTTAATGTATTGGTCCTTCTATCTTGATGGCCCTGACAAGAACATTGACTTTTTGGTTAGAAGCATCTCTAAGGCCTTCGCCTAGTTTCTTATAGGCATTTACCTGATCTTTCAAATTCTTCCATTCTTTTTTCATAACTTTCTTATGGTCTGCATCTTTCTCATAAAGAAGTTGCGCTCTTTCTTTAAGCTTCCCTTCGAAATTTTCTAAATGCTTAAGCCCTTCACCAGTAAGGTATGCAAAAACATTGGAAGTCAGTTCAATGTCTTGACCTTGCTCTAGAAACACTTCCTCATGATAATTGTTGATCAGGTTTTCTCTTATAATTTCAATCATATCCACAGCGACATCCGATCTTAAGACCGAGATGGTGGATGATTCTGAAAAATAGCTCTTATCCTTTTCGCTCGCAGGCATAACATCGGTTACTACAACGCCAATATTTGCGCCGCTGCTCTCAACTTCTTTCTTAAGCTTTGGAATCCAATTTTTTTGAAAGCTTTTTGTGCTCTTACGTTCAATCAGTATCATGCCAATATTTTTCCGACTGACTTTAAGGATCACATGCTGCTCAAGATCAGCTCCTTTTTTCCCCTTGGGGACGTCACGAATTTCGTCATCAGGAAATCGTTGGCTTAATGCTTCTTTTAACCTTTCTTCAGCTGCTTCTCCCACCAATTCAACAGCCTGATTCCTTTTTATCCTTGCCTGTAACTCATTGACTTGCACAGCCAGCCTGTCTTTCTCTAGTTTATGCTGTGAATCTTTTTTATTTAATGCTTCCTCACCCTCTCTGTCTTTTTTAGCTAACATTTGTTGAGCTTGTTTTTGTAAATTTTCTTGCTGTATTTTTAGGACTGCCGCTTGCCTTTCTTCTACTTGTTTCTTAACCGCAGTCTCAATAATTGAGTTTTGATCTTTGGCTAGTTGTTTCTTCTGTTCAGCAAGCAGTCTTTGTGTTTCCTTTTCTGCTTCTTCTTTTTGTTCTTTGAGGGCAACAGCTTGTTTTTCTTTAGCTTCCTGGCTCTCTTCTATATTAAATTTATTCCCACATTCTGGGCATGTTAAACTCGTGGTCATCTGAGTACCCCCCTCATTCCCACTCGATAGTAGCCGGAGGCTTTCCGGAAATATCGTAAGTTACCCGGGAAATCCCCTGAATCTCATTGATGATTCGTCTTGAGACATGATCAAGAAAATCGTACGGCAGGTGCGCCCAGCGGGCAGTCATAAAATCTACGGTCTCAACAGCCCTTAGCGCTACGACGTAATCGTAACGCCGACCATCCCCCATAACCCCCACCGATTTCACCGGTAAAAACACTGCAAAGGCCTGGCTTACTTTATCGTACAAACCTTGCTCACGGAGTTCGCTGATAAAAATGTCGTCTGCCCGACGAAGAACATCAGCGTATTCTTTCTTCACCGACCCAAGAATACGCACCCCTAAACCCGGTCCGGGGAAAGGGTGACGACCAACCAACTGCGGCGGCAATCCAAGCTCCACGCCGATCTTACGCACCTCATCTTTGAAAAGATCTCGCAATGGTTCAATGAGTTTCAAGTTCATCTGTTCCGGCAGACCACCGACATTATGGTGTGACTTAATTACATGAGCCTTCCCGGTTGCAGCGCCAGCGGATTCGATGACATCCGGGTAAATCGTGCCCTGAGCAAGCCAGCGAACACCGTCTAATGCCTTCGCCTGCTCTTCGAACACCTCTATGAACGCCCGGCCAATGATCTTGCGTTTCTTCTCAGGATCACCTTCGCCTTCAAGCGCCGCCAGGAACCTCTGCTCAGCATCGACCCGGATAACATTGACGCCCAGATGCTCATTGAAGGTCTCCATCACCTGATCCCCTTCATTCAGGCGAAGCAGACCATTGTCGACAAACACGCAGATCAATTGATCACCGATAGCGGCATGTAAGAGTGCCGCCACGACGGATGAATCGACACCGCCGGATAAGCCCAACAACACGCGCTCGGTCCCTACGCCTTCACGAACGCGCTCGATGTGCTCCGCGATAATGTTGCTTGGAGTCCAATCACTCGGACACCCACAGATCTTGTGGACGAAGCGCTCGATGATTGTCTGGCCCTTCTCAGTATGGGTTACCTCAGGGTGGAACTGGAGTCCATAGATGTGCCTTTCGACGTCAGCCATTCCGGCGATCGGTGCATTCATGGAAGCTGCAATCGATTCGAATCCCTCCGGCAGCAACTCGACCCGATCGCCGTGGCTCATCCAAACTTTCAGCTGATCGTCGCCACCGACCAGCTCGCCAAGCAGTTTATCCCTCCCCGTGAGGCTTACTTCGGCATAACCGAACTCCCTACGATCCGACCCACGAACCTCACCACCGAGCTTCGCGGCGAGCGCCTGCATCCCGTAACAGATTCCCAGGACGGGCAGACCTGCATCAATTACCGCGTCACTTACCCCTGGGGCCCTCTCTCCGACAACAGATTCGGGGCCTCCCGACAGGATGATCCCGGACGCTCCGAAACGGGCTATCGCCTCAGTCGAGAGATCATGTGGATGGATCTCACTGTAGACACCCGCCTCCCGCACGCGTCGTGCGATGAGCTGGGTATATTGAGACCCGTAATCGAGGATGAGTAGGCGAGCGTTGTCCGGGGAATCCGCCTCGTGCGAAAAAACTTCTACTCCCACTCAACCTCACTCCGTCCGATAGTTGGGTGGTTCTTTGGTGATAGTCACATCGTGCACGTGACTCTCCTTACGACCCGCCCCGGTGATTCGAACGAAGGACGAACGCGTGCGCAACACATCAATGCTTTCGCTACCCGTATATCCCATCGCTGCACGTACCCCTCCTACGAGCTGCTGTACTATCGCCACCAGACTACCCTTATATGGGACTCTCCCCTCGATGCCTTCGGGTACCAGCTTCTCAAGCTCCTCGCTTGCATCCTGGAAGTACCTGTCGGAGGAACCATGGCGTTGCGACATCGCCCCAATCGAACCCATGCCGCGGTAGGACTTGTAGGAACGGCCCTGGTAAAGCTCAACTTCCCCTGGAGACTCTTCAGTCCCAGCGAACAGACTCCCAATCATCACGCAGTGAGCACCGGCGGCTATCGCCTTCGCAATGTCCCCCGAGTAGCGAATACCACCATCAGAAATGACCGGAACGTCAGTATCGGTCAGTGCCGAGGAAACTTCCGCCACGGCGGTGATCTGTGGCACCCCAACTCCAGCGATCACACGCGTAGTGCAGATCGACCCCGGGCCGATACCTACCTTGACGGCATCTGCACCCGCTCCGACCAAAGCGTGCGCAGCCTCGCCCGTTACGATATTGCCCGCAATCAGCGGGATGTCCGAATGGTCCGCTTTGATCTGCTTCACCCGGTCCAGCACGCTCTTAGTGTGACCGTGTGCCGTGTCGACGACGAGCACGTCGACCCCGGCACTGACCAGGCCCGACACTCGCTCTTCGGTATCCCCTCCGGTCCCTACGGCGGCACCTACCCGCAGCGCGCCCAAGCCGTCCTTCGAGGCCAATGGATAATCAGTGGCTTTCTGATAATCCTTCGCAGTAATCATACCGCGCAACCGGAAGTCGTCGTCCACCACCAGCACTTTCTCGATTCGATGGCGGTGCAACAAGGTCATAACCTCTTCGTTATCCGGGTTCTCCCTGACCGTGACCAACCGGTCCTTGGACGTCATTACAGAGGAAACGGGCGCGTCTAACTGCGTCTCGAACCGCAGGTCCCGGTGGGTGACGATGCCCACAAGGTCCTCACCCTCCACTACAGGAACACCGGAAATCGCGTGCAATTGTGTCAGATCGATCACTTCACGTATTGAGGTGTTAGGGGCGACGGTAATGGGATCGCTGATTACGCCGCTCTCAAATTTCTTCACTCGCAAGACTTGTCGAGCTTGCTCCTCGGGCGACATGTTCTTGTGAATGATGCCGATGCCGCCTTCTTGAGCGAGGGTGATCGCTAGACGAGCCTCTGTCACGGAATCCATGGCGGCGGAGATGATGGGTATGTTCAGAGAAAGGGTGGGAGTGAGGCGGGTGGCAAGCGCGACTTCCCGAGGCAGGATCTCGGAATAGGCAGGCTGCAGCATGACGTCGTCGAAGGTGAGAGCCTCGTGGATGATTCGCATGGCCATCTCCGCGCGTCGAGAGTGTAAACGGTCAATTTTACGCCCCTAGGAATTCAGGGTAAACGTTCAGGACGCCTTCGATCTGCACTACCGTATACTTATCCGCATGGGACCACCCGGTGACACGCTGGAGCTACCGTTCGAAGCCGCCCGCAACATCTACACGGTCTCTGCGCTGAATCGTGAGGTCCGCCGACTCATCGAAGACCGCCTGAGTACCGTCTGGGTCCAGGGCGAGATCTCCAATCTAGCCCAACCGTCCTCCGGACACCTCTACTGGAGCATGAAGGATGAGAACGCGCAGCTACGCTGCGTCATGTTCCGTCAGAATAACCGACTGCTGAAGTTCTCGCCGGAGAACGGCCGAGAGGTGCTTGCCCGCGGGAAGGTGAGCATCTACGAGACACGGGGCGAGTTTCAGCTTGTTGTCGAGTACCTGGAGGAAGCGGGCGAAGGACTGCTGCGGCGGCGCTTCGAAGAGCTGAAAAAAAAGCTGGCAGCGGAAGGTTTGTTCGAAGCTGACCGCAAACACAGCCCGCCACGACTCCCGGAGCGAATCGGCATCCTGACGTCGCCCAGCGGCGCCGCTGTCCGTGATGTCTTGACCGTGCTCGCGCGACGCTTCCCCGCGGTTCCGGTCCTTGTGTACCCGACCCCCGTGCAGGGCGAAGGCGCGGCCGACCAGATCGCTCGAACGTTGCGCCTCGCTGACGCTAGGCAGGAGTGCGACCTCCTGATCCTGACCCGAGGTGGCGGCTCCTTGGAGGATCTTTGGTCTTTCAACGAGGAGGTGGTAGCACGAGCCCTCGCGGCCATCGAGACGCCGGTGATTGTCGGTGTGGGCCATGAGATCGACTTCACCATTGCCGATTTCGTCGCCGATGTGCGAGCGCCCACCCCCTCGGGGGCTGCAGAGATCGCCGTGCCCAACTGCGTAGAGTGGCTCAGCGCGCTCAATGTCATCGGCTCGCGCCTCGCGCGCGCCGTGGGCCAGCGCTTAGCGACCCCACAACACCTACTGGAGAGCCTCTCACACCGCCTCAATAGGAGCCACCCGGGAGTTCAGCTGAACCAATCCAGTCAGCGTCTCGACGAGTTGGAGAGGCGGTTACGGCTGCACCTAGAACGTTCTCTGGCCGTGCCCCAATCCCGACTTGCCGAACTGACCGCGAGCCTCCTGGGTGCAACTCCCGGGCACTTGTTGACGAGTCTCCGGGACCGTCTGAACTTCTGCTTCCGTGACCTAGACCATGGGGTTCATGAGGTGATACAGACTCGGCGAAACCGGCTCTCGCTGGCGGAACGTGCGTTACAGTCGGTCAACCCCCTGGCGACGCTGGATCGCGGCTACTCCATCGTGACTGATGACGATGGGCGAGTCGTGACAAATGCGAACACCGCCAAACCGGGAACGAGCATCGACGTGCGGCTAGCCCGCGGCGGGCTATCCGCCACAGTCGACGAATCCCGCCCCACCGCTGACGGCAGCCCGGAAACGCCGCGACAGCTCGCACGGCAACCCAGTTAGCCCTCGAAGAAGCGGGCGATGGGGGGGCGGAAATTGTCCATGTCGACGAGGAAAGCATCGTGCCCCTGAATGGAGGGGAGCTCGATGAACTCGACCTCCCGGCTGTCGCGCTCGAACAGCGCAGCAAGCTCCCGCTGTTGATGCAGTGGGAAAAGGATATCGGTGACAACGCCGATCACCATCGCCCGGGACACCTCAATCCTACCAATGCCCGCTTCTAGGGAGGCGCCGTGATCCGCAACATCGAAGAGATCGCTCGCGCGGGATAAATAAAGGTAGCTGTTCGGATCGAATTGCCCAGTAAATTTATTCGCGTGATTCTCGAGATACGCCTCAATCTCGAACGTAGCGGCGAACGAATCTCCGGTCTCACACTCCTCAGCACTCCGCTCCCGGCCGAATCGCTCACGCCACTCCTCAGCTGAACGGTAAGTAATCATTCCAAGCTTGCGAGCCAGACGCATGCCCGTGATGGGGTATGCGTCCTCGCAGTAGTTGCCATCCGACCAATTGGGATCGCGCCGAATCATCTCTCGCTGCAAGGACCGCAGAGCCGTGGCGAAAGCCAACGAGCGCGTCGCCGATGAGATAATCAGCAGCGCGTTAGACAAACCGGGGAATACAATCTCGAACGCCAACGCCGTCATGCCTCCCATGGACGGACCGACGGTGGCGAAGAGCTTCTCCACCCCGAGATGGCGAATGACCTCTCGGCCGCCGCGGGCAACGTCCTCCAACGAAAGGACGGGAAACGAGCACCGATAGGGCTCACCGGTTTCAGGGTTTATGGACGCCGGCCCAGTGGAGCCGAAACAACTCCCCAACGAGTTCACGCAGATCACGAAGAATCGACGGGTGTCGATGGCGCGGCCAGGGCCGATGACCTCCTCCCACCAGCCCGGCGCCGGGTCCTTGGGCGAGGACGCCGCATGCGCGGAGGGCGACAGTCCCGTGAAGACCAGCACCGCATTGTTACGCTGCTCGGATAATTCTCCCCAGGTCTCGTAGGCAATCGTCGGATTCGTCAACGCCCCCCCCTGGTGCATTGCGAAATCGCCCTCTACCGTCACGAATTTTCTGGCACTGCTCACGAATGGCCTCCGCTAGGACTGCAGCTCAGCATTCTACAAACTGGCGTAAGTGTAGGGCCCCGATGCCAGCCCGGTTGTAACTTCTCGTTATTAGAATACGCCAACCGGCACCTGACTCCCCACCCATCAGCTCTTTCGGCCATGGCGGATAAGGCGACGCTTGCGCTTCAGCTGTCTGCGCGTCAGTGTATTTCGGCGGCCAGCGAACGGATTGTCGCCGCTCTTGAGTTCGAGCCTCAAGGGCACCCCCTGCAGGTGTAGCGCTTTGCGAAACACGTTCACAAGATACCGACGGTAATGCGCCGGCACGCGCTCCGAACGATTACCGTGAACCACGAGAATCGACGGGTGGCGTCCTCCCTGGTGCACGTAGCGCAGACGGATACGCCGACCACCGACAATCGGTGTTGGATGCGCCGTGAGCGCGCGCTCAAGAATTCGGTTGAGGTTCGGGGTTGAGAACTCCCGCCCCGCCGCCTCATACGCGGCGAGCGCAGCATCCACCACGGCGTCTATGCCGCTACCGTGCAACGCAGAGATATAGTTGACGCGCGCAAAACCAACGAACTCGAGCTTGCGATCCACCTCGGCCTCGATTTGCCGTCGACGGGAGGTTTCGACTCCATCCCATTTGTTAACGGCAATAGTGATCGCGCGACCACGCTCGATACTCAACCCCATCAGGTGAAGATCCTGATCGGTCACGCCCTCACGCGCATCGACCAGGAGCACAACGACACCGGAGTCTTCAATCGCCTGGAGGCTCTGCACAACACTGAACTTCTCCACCGAGTTGTGGACGCGTGCCCGCCTGCGAATCCCAGCGGTGTCCACCAATATGAACTCACGATCGCCCCGCCGGCAGGGCACGAGGACGCTATCGCGCGTCGTGCCCGGTTCGGCGGACGTGACCAGACGCTCGGATCTCAACAGTCGGTTAATGAAAGTGGATTTGCCCACGTTGGGCCGGCCGACCACCGCCAAACGGGGACCTTCCAGGCGACCCGATGCTTCCGCGTCCTCTGGGGCTTCCTCGGTAAAGGGCTCTAGTGCCGCGCGCAACAGCGCACCCACCCGACGCCCTTGGAGCGCCGCGATGCCCACCGGGGCGCCCAAGCCTAGGCTGTGAAACTCGGCCTCGGCCATCTCGGGCGCGACTCCCTCCGACTTATTCACCGCAATGGTGACCGGCTTATCAGCACTGCGCAGCCGTTCGGCGATCTGCTGGTCAGCCGCAGTCAACCCCTCACGGTAATCCACAACGAGCACGACAGCATCGGCCTCATCCATGGCGATCTCCGCTTGCTGCACCACCAGGGCATCCACCTCTCGAGTATCGTCGACGAGCCCCCCGGTATCGATTGCTATGAAGGAGTGGCCTTCAAAGTTGCCGAAGCCGTAGCGACGGTCTCGCGTCAGCCCAGGATAGTCGGCAACGAGCGCGTCCCGGGAACCCGTGAGCTGGTTAAATAAGGTGGACTTACCGACATTGGGTCGTCCCACCAGAGCCACTGCAGGAAGCATGATCTTTCGCGGGCCATTCTAGGCCGGATCGTCGGCAGGCTCGGGCTCAGGTTCTTCAAACAACACGGTATATGCGGCAACGGTGCCGTCTTCGGCTTGCGCGAATAGATTCGCTCCGACGACGAGCGGTGCCGCCGAAATTGACCGCTGCGACACCCGCTCGCGTGCAAGGAAGCTCCCATCCCTAGGATCGATCCAATGCAGATAACCCTCAAAATCGCCAACGACGATCGTGTTGGCGTAAGCGCTGGGTGCCGTAAGGTCCCGCAAACGCAGCGCGTTCTGGCGCCATCTCGGGGTCCCAGCGCCGCGGTCCAGCGCCACCACTTCGCTGAATTCGTCCGTTACATACACGCTGTCTAGATCCACCCCCAAGCCGGAATAACTGGAGAGCTCTTGTTCCCACAGCACCGAACCCGTCTCTAATGCGATACCCAAAGCACGGCCGTTATATCCCACCGCGTACACGTCATTACCCACCACCTGTAACCCGGCGCTTATATCGACCAGGCGTTCAAGCTCCGTGCGCCCAGCGGGGGCCGCCACGATGACCTCCCACACCGGATCGCCGCTCGAGAGGTCGTAGGCACCCAAGCGTCCATTGTCGAAGCCGGAGACGACCGCCGTGCCAGCGACGGAGGGCGCCGTATTGCCGCGCATCGTCAGCGCGGGCACGGTTTGCTCGACCGACCAAAGCTCCCGACCATCCTGTACAGCGTAGCCGCGCAGGCGACCATCGACACTGCGCATTGCTACGACATCGCCACCGATCGCGGGAGGCGCCAGCACTTCGGCGCCGACTGCACGGCGCCATAGCTCCTCGCCGTTTTCAGCATCCAAGGCGATGAGTTCCCCGTCAATCGTGCCAAAGGCGAGCACACCTGCGCCGTAAGCCGGGCCCGCAGACAACAGGAGCTCGGTCTGGGCCACCCACTGGCGCTGACCCGTCTGAGCATCGAACGAGGCGACCTCGCCGTCGTAGCTGCCGGCGTAGATTCGCGCCCCATCGGTTGCAGGCGCGAGACCCAAGCGCAAGCGCTCGGATGCTCCACCGACCCGGGCTCTCCAGATCCGCTGGATCTCAAGCCTATCGTCGATCGCCTGCAACTCAGCGGGAGGTTCACTATTGTCAATTTCTCGAGCGCAGCCCCCAACACCCACAGAGAGCACCACGACCGCCAATACCAACCATCTCACTGTGTCACCTCCTCCGTTGTCGCTGCGTTGAGAGAAGAAAGTTCCTCCAGCTTCATCTGCACCAGGTTGCGATCGACTAGATTCGACTCTTCTGTGATGAGCGCGGCGGTGTAGGCCGCTCGCGCGCTAACCAAATCCCCAAGCTCGACATGTATGTCCCCGAGAACCTCGTTGTAGCGGCCAGAAAAGCCACCGGCATCCACGTCCAGCGTCGCCAGTGCTTCGTCGTATTCTTCCTGCTGCGCGAGCACGCGCGCCAGACGCAAGCGGGCGATCAGGGAAAGCTCTGGATCACTGGTTTCCTCCATGACATAACGCAGTTCGTCACCCGCCCCGCTCATCTGACCAGCGTCCATCCGTATGACCGCGACCACCAAGCCAGCCTGGTCGGTGTAGGGACTGCCTGGATAGCTCTCGCGGAGCTGCGCTAGCAGGCTTCGGGCATCGCCCGGCGCGTCGTCCTCGATGGCCTGACGCAATTCTACGAACAGCTCCGAGGCAGCCTCGCCTTGGGCGTCCTCGTACGAGTTGAACCGATTCCAGCCGAACAGGATGAGCGCGCCCAAGGCGAGGCCGCCAATCAGATACCAGCCGTTCTCGCGCCACCAATCTCGAATCTGTTCGATCTGTTCCTTTTCGGAAAGAAATTCGTCCACAAAAAGCCTCCCGGCTCTTCTTAATTACACCTATTTTACGGCGATTCCTCGCGAACGCGGAGTAGAGCCGAGGCCGTCGCACCCACGGTCAATCTTACCTGAGGGGTGTCTTCCCGCAGGGCCTTCACACTGATTTGGCCCACGTCCAACTCCTCGTCGCCGAGAATCAGTGCCATACGCGCACCGCTGCGATCCGCCCGGCGCAGTTGGGACTTGAGGCTCCCGCCCAGGCAATCCATGGATAAGCGCACGCCCGGCACACGCATCCTTAGCTCCTCAGCAATCGCAAAGCCCTTCCGCTGCGCTCGCTCACCGGCCATTGCTAGGTACGCGTGGGGCAGAGGCTCAACGATCTGCAGCTCCTCTGCCTCGATGAGCTCCACCACCCGCTCAATGCCCAGCGCCCAGCCGATTGCCGGAGTATCGCGACCCCCCAGCTGAGCTACCAGGCCATCGTAGCGTCCACCCGAGCAAATCGCACTTTGCGCACCTAAACGGTCCGTTACCCACTCGAAGACCGTGCGCGAGTAGTAATCCAATCCTCTCACCAGTCTCGTGTTCAGCTCATAGCCCACATTGACGTCATCGAGCAACTGCTGCAAACGTTCGAAATGCGCTTTGGACTCATCGTCGAGGTAGTCGGTCAGTTCCGGGGCCTCCGCTATCAACGCCTCGAGGTCTGGGTTCTTGCTGTCTAGAATCCTCAAGGGGTTTCGCTCAAGGCGTTGGAGGCCCTCCGCATCTAACTTATCCCGACTCTGGGAAAAATACGCTTGCAATGCCTCTCGATAGCCCGCCCTTGCTTGCGGGGTGCCTAGTGAATTCAGCTCGAGCATCGGACTTTCGAGACCCAATCGCTCCCACAGCCGGGCCGACATGACGATGAGTTCCGCATCCACTTCCGGACCTGCGTAGCCTATCGCTTCGACATCTAGCTGATGGAACTGCCGATAGCGGGCCTTCTGCGGCTTCTCGTAGCGAAACATGGGACCGCTGCACCAGAGTTTCTGTTGCTGATTGTGAAACAAGCCGTGACTCAGTCCCGCTCGGACGATTCCCGCCGTGGCCTCGGGCCGCAAGGTGACCATCGAGCCGTTGCGATCCTCGAAGGTGTACATCTCCTTTTGCACGATGTCAGTAGTCTCGCCGATCGAGCGACTAAAAAGCTCCGTGCGTTCCATCGCGGGAATCCGAATCCGCCTGTAACCATATGCCTCGAAGATCTCCTCAGCGGCCACGTCAACCGCCGCCCAGGCCGAACGTGCCTCCGGCAAAACATCGTTCATACCGCGAACTGGTCGAATGGAGTCAGCCATGGTCCTCAGAAGCCCTCTGCAATCACGAATCGAGCGAGGTTACCCTGGTGGCTATCGTCGGGGATCGAGTAGAGCCGACCGTCCAGTTGCAATCGAACGCCACCTGCATTGCCGAGGAAGAACGACAGCGGCAACTGGCCATCAAAGCTGGAGACAGCTCCGGCATTCCCGAGCCCGTAGAAAGCGCGCTCACCGCGCACGTCAGTCACCTCTGTCCAGCAGTCTTGCTCGAAGGTGATGGTCACCTCCACCGTAGGCCCAGGGGGCAGGTCCGGAACCGGCTCTGTGTTGAGCGCCATGCTTTCGAAAGCCGACCCTGGCTCGGTATACACAGCTAGGATTTCGTTCGACTCAGTCTCAAGCACGATGTCCGACTCTAGCCCTTGCTCGGGTTCCAGCAACGGCTCGGGCGTCGGAGTAGGTTCCTCTATCAGAGCTGCCGCAGGAGCGGGTCGCTCCATGGCGGTTTCTTCGTTCATACCGGGATCGAGGGGCTCTTCGCTGGGCTCGGTCACCTCGGCGGGTGGAGGCGTATCCGAGGACAGGTACCAGACACCAAATCCCACGACGAACGCGATGAGGACTAACCCAGCGACGGTCCATCGGGAGATTTGCTGCTCATCGCGAAGCCGTATC
>Ga0315339_1000711_pt1 | contig 37152 bp, 32 predicted proteins | sample ASW17metaG_FD_204514 | JGI IMG/M metagenome (GOLD analysis project Ga0315339, IMG submission 204514) | Ammonia-oxidizing marine archaeal communities from Pacific Ocean, United States - ASW #17 | ecosystem: Environmental > Aquatic > Marine > Oceanic | place: USA: California | collected 2016-12-05 | reverse complement strand
TGAGGCCGTAGATCTCCTCGAGCTCCTGCAGGGCGATGGGGAAATAGGGAGCGCCGCCCGTAGCATCGGCAATGGCGCGGAGCTGCTCGACTCCCCGCTTCACCGCGCCGCTCGCGTCTCCGTACTCGGTGCCCTCCTGCATGAGCTGGAGGCCGATCGTGTAGACGAGAACATCCGACTGGCGCAGGAACTCCACCACATCCGCGTAGTCCATCTCGCTATTGGTGTCGAGCCCATCCGACAGCACGATCAGGGCACGCTTTCCGGTGCGTCGATTGAGCTTGCGAATCGACTCGGCCAGCGTGTCGAAGAGCGCGGTGCTCCCATCTGGATCCACCGCCTCTAGTGCCGCTCCCAATGCCTCTTTGTCATGTGTGAAGTCGGAGTACAGCCAGACGCGATTGTTGAACCCGAGGATCATCGCTCTGTTGATGTCGTTTACCAGAGCATCGACCAGTCGTAACCCGCCAGCGCGCTCGGCACGGATGCCCCCACCCAGCATGCTGCTGCTCTGATCGAGTGAGAGCGCCGCCGAAACCGGGACTTCGCCAAAGTCGAACTGCACGATCGCCTGCTCTACCCCGTCCTCAGTCAGCCGGATGTCCTGCGGTGTAAGGTCGCGCACGAGTCGACCCTGCGAGTCGCGTACGGTCGCGTGTAGCGTCACCAGGTTGACGGTGGAGCCAAACGAGACGGCGGCTCGATCGAGCACCAGATCGTCACTGGCGACGCGGTCGCCGCCCACCGCAACGGCCCGGATGACGAACACCTGTTCGTCGTCCGGGAAGGTCCACGAGACTCCGAACGGCTCCTCTTCGACCGTGCCGACATGACGGTTGTTGACATAGAAGTCAACCTGCTCGGCCGACCGATTTCCCATGATATCGGTGATCAGCTCGACGTCTCCGATCGGCAAGGTCCCCGATGTCGGAGACCGAATCCGTACGCGGAACGCATCTTTCTCGTTGACCGTCGTGTCGTCCGCAGCGCTCCCGCTGTCCGAATCTGAGCCGTTCGAGGGCGCTGCCAGGCCCGTCGAGAAGCGCGTCACTGCAGCTGTCGACCGCTCCTCGGGCTCACTGCTCAGCGTGCCGGTGGTCTCGGCGATGGTCGGCGGAACCCGGTAGATGCCGCGTCGTGTGCGACGCGGTGCCTGCGGTGCATCGCGCACGACGATGTACCCGTTGATGGCGCCGGGTTGCTGCGCCACGATCTTCCTGGTGAGGTCCTCGACGGTGGCCGCTTCCCAGAACCTCGCCTCTACCCGAGCGTGGCCTGTACCGCGATTCGGGTATCCCAGCGATTCCTCGATCAGCCGCGTCTCGCCGGGGCCCATGTTGACGAAATAGGCGCGCTGCACGCGTTCGGGACGGTTGAACCATTCGGCACTAATCAGCACACCGACCCCAGTAGATCGCTCGGTCCGATTCGTGATCCTGAGCTGAAACAGCTCCGTTCGTTGTTGCCCCTCATCCAGCGCCATCGCAGCCGAGAACTCCAACTCCCCGACCGAGAAACGTTCGTCAAAAGCGAAGAATCGACGGATCTTGTCGGCGTCGCCAAAGCCATGGCTGTTGTTGGAGCGGTTCACGTCGGGGATCAGTCCGTTCGGATCTACGCTCACGCTGACTGGAAGGCAAGGCAGCGCCATCTCGACAGTCTCGTCGTTCATGCCGGGAGCGACGGACTCCGTAACCACCTGGCCGCCCGGGCAGCGCGCCTGCACCGTGAGCGGCACCGGAAACGGGACATCGCGGAGCACCCGGGCGCGCAGCTTCGTATCTCCGTCCCGCAGGTCGACCCGGTCGATGCCGACATCGAAGACCACGGTGGGCTTGAGCCAATCGCGTACGACGACATCCGGATCGGGCTGCCGGTCGCGGCCGAGGGCATCGATGATCGCCGCCAGGTCGACGGAGGGCCGGGCGACCATCTGCCCGATCGCCGAGCTGACGACATCGATGCCGTACAACCCTTCGAGCAGCTTGAAGGTCGAATACGCCTTGCCACGCGCGGCAGCCGTGAGCACCTTTTCGGACAGGTCAACCGGGCGTCGGCCCTGGGCAGCGCGTGTGAAGTTCGCCTCGATACCGTATAGAACCGGAGTGGTCGACTTGAGATCACGATAGATCAGGTCGGTGAGGTACAGCGCAGCCCCCTCCGTCCACCATGGCGCATCGTTGCCGGGCGCTCCCATCGCTACCCGGCCGACCACGTAGGCGCCGAGCCAACGGGCGTAGCCAAGGGCGTGCGCAGAACCGAAGTCCTGGAGCAGGAGGGGAATGTTGGTGTGCATGACGACAACCGCCTCGCGGCCCTCGCCGCGCACTTCCACCACTCCGTCGGCGCTGCTGCCCGGCCCGGTGGCGGTTGGCTCCCAGCGAATAGTACCGGCGGGCACGGGAACTCCGATCAGGTCGGCGATACGCGTTGCCGCCACGTCGGCGAACGAGGCCAGGTTGATTGCCCAATCGCGCCACGGCTCGGGATACTCGAACAGAATCGGCGCGTTGGACAGGCGCAGTGTCGCCGCCTGGGTGGCGGTGGGCGGAGTTGCTCCTGAATGAGGAGGCATCGATACGGCCACCAGAGCCGCCATCACGAGGGCGCGGCAAGAGGCCTTGCGGACATCTATCATGCGTCCGAGTATAGCATCGGGATACCGTGCGAAACTGGCCGCACCGACCCGCTGCGGCGCCTCACGAGCAGCCCACGGCACCCTCGTATATGACTGAAACCAAACACCTTATGTGCCCAAGTCGATGCGTCATGGCGATCTCGTCGGAACGCCATGACCTTTGATGCAGCGTGGGCTGTCCAACTCCGCAACGGGATCTGAACGATGTCAGATGAACGCTTCGAGGTAGTGATCGTCGGCGCCGGCCCGGCCGGCGCGGCGGCGGCGTTGACCCTGGCGCGTGCCGGTGTCGAGGTGCTCGTCCTCGAGCGCGGAGACTATCCGGGTGCCAAGAATCTGTTTGGTGGAATCCTTTACACGAGCGTGCTCAACGAGCTCATTCCCGAGTTCTGGAACGCCGCGCCGATCGAGCGGCACATCATCAATCGACGCTGGTTAGCGCTCGACGACGACACCCAGATCGGCCTCGATCTGAAGAGCGCCAAGTTCGATGTGCCGCCGTTCAACAACACATTCACCGCGTTGCGCTCCAAGTTCGATCGATGGTTCGCCGAACAGGCCGAGGAAGCCGGAGCGATGATCATCTGCGAGACCAACGTGGAGGATCTGATCATCGATCGCGGCAAAGTCCGTGGCGTCCGCACCGGCCGCGACGACGGTGATGTCGAGGCGGACTGCGTCATCCTTGCTGAGGGCGGCAACGCCCTGCTAGCGGAGCGCGCTGGCTTCAGGCCGGCGATGAGCCCGACGAACCGGGTCAACGCGGTCAAGGAGGTCATCGCCTTGCCGCCGGAGATCATCGAAGACCGGTTCCACCTCGAGCGCAAACAGGGCGCCGCGATCGAGTACTTCGGCGGCGCCGTCAAAGGCACGGTCGGGTCGGCCTTCATCTACACCAACTACGACAGCCTATCGGTCGGCGTTGGCAGCATCATCGCCGAGTATCTACGGCTCCGCCTCGCCCCCTACGAGATGCTCGATTGGTTCAAGGCGCATCCGATGGTCGCACCGCTGTTGCGTGGCGGCGAGACGGTGGAGTACGCCACCAAGATGATTCCGGAGGACTCCTACGACCACCTCTCCGACCTCTATGAGGACGGGCTTCTGCTCATCGGCGACTGTGCCGGCCTGGTGAACCCGTCGATTCATCATGAGGGCACCAACCTGGCGATGGCCTCCGGGGTGGCAGCAGCAGAGGCAGTGCTTGATGCACGCAAGAAGAATGATTTCTCGAAATCGGCGCTGGCAAGCTATCGCGAGCGGCTCGAGCAGTCCTGGGTCATGAAGGACCTGAAGCGCTACCGTGACACGGTCCACTTTCTGCTCGAGAATCGGGAGTTCGTGAAAGATTACCCGGACCTTACGGTGCGCCTGATCCGACGCTATTTCACCATCGACGACACACCCAAGGACGACGTGATTCGCGAGCTCTGGCGGGTTATCCGCGACGAGGTCAGCTTCTTCAAGGCGGCGCGGCAGATGTGGCGCGCCCGCAAAACCATGCTGTGAGGCGTTCATGGCGATCGATGTTCGCGAGTACCTGAAACCCCACAAGTCGCTGTCGATGGCGGAACGTCTCGACCTCGTCAAGCGGAGGTTCGCCGCCCAAAGTCATATCCACGTGGATCAAGACGCCTTCCGTCAGGACGCCGAACAGGCCGTCCTGTTCATCTGTCCCGCGCAAGTGTTCAAGCTCAACGCCGAGGACTCGAGCTGCATCGTCAACTACGAGGACTGCCTCGAGTGCGGCACCTGTCAGGTAGCGCGACGCTATACGACGTGGAACAACCCACAGGGCGGCTACGGCGTGACCTACCGCTACGGTTGACATGTGGGCTAGCTGGCCGTGGTGAAAGTATGGTGGGCCTGCTAGCTGCGTCGGATGAAGACGCGCAGGAAAGCGTCTTCACGCACCAAGCCGAGATACTCGTTGCCGGTGCTCATGCACCAGGCGGGCAGGTCTACCTCAACGCCGGCGTCGTCGGCTAGCAGCATCGCCGATTGGCCGACGTGCATCCCCCGCGCTGCCTCCTGTATTCGAATCACGGGCTCCGGGCAGAACGTACCCCGTGCATCTATCTCAACCTCGACGACCTCGATCAAGCTCCGCAGCTGCTCGTCCGTGGCGCTACCGTGCACCTGCCGGCGAAACCGCGCCTGCCGACGGCCCGGAGCGCGGCGCAGCTTGTTCAATTCACCCGCGTCTCAGATACGGATCTCGTCGAGGAACCCGTCCTCGCGCACCGGCTCGACCACCAGCTGCCCCTCGTGTTCGTCGAGGTGCCAATGCACCGGCACCTCGCTCTCGGCGCGGCCGGAGCAGTATCTCGCGGTGATCTTGCAGGCGAGCTCGAGCTGCTCGGCCGAGGGAGCCCCCTCGATGAGGGTAAGCGGCGAGCTGAACTCCTCAACCCACAGGGCCCCCCGCCCGACGCGGAACCGTTCGAGGAAATCGTTTTCCGCCTCGTGACGTCCGACAATGATCTTGACACCATCGCCGAGGCGAAAGTGGCGCCCGACCTTGAGAAGCATCATGTCGTCGGGATCGACGACGTTGCCACGATCAGCAAGCAAGTCACGGAGCTTGCGCGCGAAGTTCTCGTCAGGCAGAAAACAGCATCCACCGGCCGGTTGCGGATAGTCGATCAACCCGAACTCGTCCGCCAGTCGCATCTGCTCGTGCCGCGAGCGGCCGGATATCCCATAAAGATCGTCGCGGCATATCCACCCTTTCTGCTCCGGGATGGTTGGCGGCAACAGCTTGGCGGACAACGGGCGCAACAGTAGTCCGTCGAGCTCGGTCTCCCGCTCGATCGCCTGCATCGGTGGGCGCCGCTGGCTCATCGGGCGTTGGCCGAGCACTTCGCCGGTGAAGATGAAATCGTAGCCGCCCTCCTCCAGCATCACCTTGGCGCGCTTGAGCATGAAGATGCGGCAATCGATGCACGGGTTCATGCCGGAGCCATAGCCGTGCTTGGGATTCAACACTACCTCTGAAAGGTAGTCCTCTTTGATATCGATGATCTCGACAGGTATCTGTAGTTGCCCGCCGGCATGCAAAGCGTCGTTACGGTACGGCTTGTTGCGATTGTTTGCGTTGCCCATGATGCGATGACGATCAGCGACGCAGAACCCGGTCGAGAAGTGCAACCCGAGCACCTCGATGCCTAGCCGCTGAAGGAGGCTCGCGGCGAGCGTCGAATCGAGTCCCCCGGACATCAGCCCGAGTGCACGGATAGGTGGCTGGCTCATCGTTGGCGCAAGCTTGTGGGTTTCTGTTCGAGGGTCTGGCGGAGACGCACTCGATTGGCTCGTAGCGACCGGGGGCCCGTGGTGATAGGCGCGCGCGTCGAGCAAGCCTAGCATGGAGGATGCGTCCAGAGAGGTCTTCGCCGGTCTCCTACGGTGCTGCGACCGAAGCTCCCAGCCCCCACTCCAGGAAGGGAATCCACTCGTCGTGCGGAGCGATGGTAGGCAGAAGCGAGGTCGCCGGATGCCAGGCGGGCTGGCGGGGCTCGCGGAGCAGCTGCATGCCGGCTTCCTCGGGGCGCCGGTTGGCCTTTCGAGCGTTGCAGCCGAAACACGAGACGACGATATTGCGCCAGGTGGCTCGGCCACCGCGTGACCGTGGGTGGATATGGTCGAGAGTCAGTTGCGAGTGGCGGGTGAGGCGACCGCAATACTGACACTGGTTACGGTCTCGAAGGTAAACGTTGGCGCGCGTGAACTTCACTCGCGGGCGAGGCACGCGGTCATATTCGAGTAGTTGGATGATGCGCGGTACAGCCACGCGGAACGACGGCGCCGAAACGGTGTCGACGGCATCCTGCGACTCCCCGGTGGAGGTCTCGGCCCAGCTCTCCCAGGTGTACGTGGCAAAGTCGTCGGCTACGACCCTCCCTCGCCCCACGTAGAGCAACGTGATCGCGCGTCGCGCATTGACCACGTTGACCACCTGCCAAAGGCGGTTCAGTACGAGGACGCTGGAGTTCAGCCCCATCTTGCTGGCGGCTCCCGACTTCGGCACGGTCCGAGGAACCCATTTACCTTAGCAGGCACAGTCGGCCGGTGGCCTGGGCTGCAGAAGTGTGGCCTGCTAGCGCTCTTCTACGACCCGGCGCTCTCGGAGGATCTCGAGTGTCCTTTGCAACGGCAGCGCCTCCACCGTACCGCGGGCGCCAGTCGTCATGCGCGCCTGGAACAAACTGTTGTAGATCGACTCCTCGGTGGACTCGATAGCGGCAAGGAACAGCGGCGACAGACGCTCGGCGGCAAGCGGAGCGGCGCGCTGGCGCTTCTCTCCATCAGGCCCTGAGCGCAGTCCGGAATGGGTGGAAAACGCGATCACATAGTCACCGCTTCCGTTGGACCCCGATGCCCCGGTTCGCGCCATGCCCATGAAAGCGCGCAGCGCCAGGCGCTCTAGACCGGCGGCGTCCATCGGAGCATCGGTGGCAATCACCATCATGCAGGAGCCATCAGCCCCAACGACCTCGTCGGCCGAGCCCGCGAGCACGTCGCGTAGGTAGTAGCGTCCGAGCTCCTCGCCGACCGGCGCGCCGGCGATGGTGAGCACACCTCCGAAGTTCGTCTGCACCAGTGCCCCGACCGTCCAGCCACCCAGTCGCTCCGGCAGGCGCCGAGATGAGGTGCCGATCCCGCCCTTGAAACCAAACGCGATGGTCCCGCTACCCGCTCCCACGTTGCCCTCCTGGACGGTGCCGGAGCTGGCCGAATCGATGGCCTCGCGTACATGCTCGGTTCGGATCGGACGAGCGCGGATATCGCTCAGGTAACCGTCGTTGGTCTCCCCCACGACGGGATTGATGGAGCGAACGTCCTCGTTTCCCGGCAGGCCAAGCATGTACGAGATCAGCCCGTCAGCGGCACGAGGAACGCTGAGCGTGCCGGTTAGCAAGATGGGAGTCTCGAGATTTCCGAGCTCGCGTATCTGGCTGATGCCGGTCAGCTTTCCGAAGCCATTGGCCACGAAGACTGCCGCCGGGACCTTGTCGCGAAAGATGTTCCCAGCGTGGGGCAGGATCGCGGTGACCCCGGTGTTCGTAGTAGGTGGAACGATGAGCGTGGCATGGCCCACCAAGACACCGGCAACGTCGGTAATGGCGTTCAACGGTCCGGGCGATAGCACGCCCGGCTCAATGCCGAACTGGCGCACGCGGCCGCGCTCCTCCGGACCCTGTGCGCTGCTGGCCAAGACAGTCGCTGCTGGCAGCGAGAGCGCCATACCCAGCACAGCAACATGCCACAACCAACGCCTCACTCCGAACCTCCGTCGGCGCCGAAAACGGCTCGACGCAGATCCTCGACAGCAAAGCTCGCCATGCCGCGCAGGCGGCGTTCTTCTTCAACGCGCTCCATGCGAGCCAGCAATTCGTCGACTCGCGGCCGCTTTCCTGGATGCTGCAGGGCCTCCAGCGGGCTCAGCCCATCGAGACGCGAGTGGGGTTGCCGCGCCCAGCGCGCTGCGAAGGCTGCGTAGAACTCGGCGAGTACTCGGGTCTCGTACTCGGCATCCCACGACTCCGGTTGGTCGGCGGAGTGGTGTCGTCGTCCCGGAACGAACCGCGCCAAGTCGTCGCGCGCCGCAACGCGAGCTCGAGCGTGCGGTCGCAGCTGCCGATCCAGCAAGCGCCAGCCCTGGCCTACCGACGCCGCAGTCGCTCCTTCCAGCACCAGTCGAGCGGGGCGCAGACGCAATAGTAGAGCGTCGCGGATCTGGTTGCCGGCGGCCGGACCGACCTGCCACCAATACCAGCGATCCACGGAGGATTCAGTTGTTCCCTCCGAAAGCTCCTGCGCTCCAAGGCTGAGCAATCGCTCATGCGTCGCGACCGCGTCCATGACCTCGAAGAAGGCCTTACAGAAACGGAGGCTGGCGCGCTGCGGCAACGTCTGCGGGACGCTCATGCGGCGGATTATACGCGCTTCCTCCTTTTCTCAATGATATAGTTATCGTATTAAAATCATATTACTCGTTATTTACAGTTTTTCCACAATTGCCGAACCCACAGAGTGTTGCGCGTAATTTTCCGAACGGCCCTATGCATCGGCGCTTTTGCTCTCCCCGTGACACGAAGCCCGACGCTTCAACCACCGATTATCCACAGCGATCCCCCGCGCCAAGATGTACAACGATGACATGCGGAAAAGTGGACTAAGCAACAATCACAAGCTCGACATCGGACGAGGAAGGACCACACGTTGGTTGAGCCACTAGACGCAGCCGCCGACCCAGCATCTGGTGCGGTGAACGAGTCCGCAGCTACCGAACCCCAGACCGGTCTCGATCTGTCGCGAGAAGTCGACGGTGCGCTCTCGCTCATCGACCTCGTCGAGAGGCGGGTACCGGAGGCCTATCGGGTCGAGATCATTCGCGTCCTCCTCCCCCGTGCGGTCCGGATCTCGGCACTCGAGCCTACCCCTGCCACCCCAGCTCGCGGCGAGTCCGGCAGCTCGCGGTTGCAGCTGGCCAGGTATGTCACCGTGCTCGCGACATCCGGCAAGACCCTTCTCAAGGCTCTCGTAGCGCTGGAGGCAACCAGCGCGCAGCTGGGGATCGAATGGATGACTCCAAGTGAGATCGAGCGCTTCCTGGCAGAACGCGGCCGGGTACGATCCGTTTATCGAACCAATGTGAGCAACTCGCTACGCGCAGCGCGAGACCTCGTCGACAGGCGGCGCCGCGGCCGTGGCTACGAGTACCGGATTACCGATCGTGGACGCGCCGCGCTCGAGCGCGACCTGGCGATCGCCGGGCCATAGAGGGCGTCGCTGGGGCCCCATCCCTTGCGTCGGGGTCCGATCACCATCGTCACGTAGCCGGCTGGTCGGACCACCCCGCGACGACAAAGAATACGGGCCCTGCCTAGTGTCCTGAGTCAGGAAGCCGTTGCACAATGCTGGGCCGAGATTGGGGCGGCCAAGCTCGAGGGGCGACAAGGATGGCGTTGGCGCGCCCATCGTCGACGAATCGCAACACTGGGACTGCCCATACTGGCCCAGCCCCTCCGGGCGTCGGCGGCACCGGCCGCCTCGGCGTCGGCCCTCCTTCGGAGATATTCATTGCATCGCCGTCGTCACGCCTCCTGGATCCAGCTCGGTCAGGCGCGCAACGATATGCAACGACTATCTGTTGCAGGCCTCCAGATGGTTAACGAACTGAGGGGCGTAGCCCAACGACGAGCGACCTCCGTTAAAACATTGAGGAAGAAGCTCGGCTCGAGCACGGAGAACGCAGCGGTCTTCCTGCGCGTTCCGGTAACCCCGCGCCGACCCGCGCGACACCCTGTTCCCTGCGGCAACCTCGATCCGCTGCGGTACGTCGAACCACCTCGTTACGCCGGTCCACTGCAGTACCCCGGTCCACTGCGGCACCTTGACCCATCGCGCACGAATCGACAGAGTTCCCGATCCACGGTGTACTTTGATCCACTCCGGGACGCAGGCAATCTTCGTGGATGTCACCCGAAGCGGCATCTCCGCGTCCTCCGTCGCTGGCGATCGAGCCCTACGAAAGGCCCATCCCAGCCCCGCCACTCAGAAAGCGCTAGGACTGACGAGTCCCAACCGCGGATCCCGATCGATCGCCCAAGCAATCGGAGCAGGCGCCCCTCATGGGCCGAGGGGCACCGCCTGACTATGTCAGGCCTCAGCAGGCCTGCCCGTCCTCCACCGCTCGCAGGACGTGGCAGGCCGGCTCGACTGGTATCCCGTGATGCAATGAGCGTTGGGTGAGCGGCAGATACCATCCCCCAGGGCCCAGGGAATTTCCGGCAACACAGTGGCGAATGTCGGCGCGCCGACATTCCCTCAGGCGTTACTTTAATCCGAGACGCCCTCACGGGCCGGGGCGCACCGCTAGGCTGTGTCAGGCATAGGAGGCCTGCGGGTCTTGCACCCTTGGGCAGGGCGTGGAAGAGCGGCTCGATTGATATCGCGTGATTCAATGAGGGTCGAGCGAGCGGCAGATACCGACCCCGAGGGCACAGAGAATTTCCGGCAAGACGGTGGGGAACGTCGGCGCGCCGACAATTCCTGAGACGTTACTTCAATTCGAGGCGGCCGCGCCAGAACCGCGCTTGGGGAGGGCCAATCCGGCCTGGCATCCCCTGGTCTATTTCCGGGGCCGCCGCTCACCGTGTCACGTACGCAAGGAGACCGATCCCTAGATAGTCGGGATGCCCTTGGAACGCAGGCTGCGGATCGCTTCGAGGAGCGAACGCTCGACGTCGGCCAGGGACACTTCATCGCTCCCCAAGAACACGGTAACGGTGACGCCTTCCTTGGAGCGGAACGTTAATCGTCGCGGCGGCCGTTGCTTCGTGGTCGTCCCCGCCTCCTCGACTTCGGCCGCTTTTTGCTCGGCCCGACGTATCTTGCGCAGGTCGTCTCGCGTCAAGCCTTCGGCGATGACACGCTGCGCGAGGCTGACCATTTCTTCGACCGCGTCGCACCGACAGATCTCAAGTAGAAGCGACTTGCTGCGGATCCCCGCCTCCTCCAGCTTCGCGCGTACCTCGCGTGGCATGGCTAGCAGGCTGAGAGATTCCGTGACGCTCGTGCGGGACTTGCTAATCCGCTCCGCGACGTCATCGTGAGTGAAACCGAACTGGTCGACGAGCGCCTGGAGCGCTTCGGACTCCTCGAACGCCGATAGGTCCTGTCGCTGCAGGTTCTCGATTAGCGCGATTTCGAGCGCACGGGCGTCATCGACATCGAGGACTATGCAGGGGACCTCCTCGAGCTCCGCCGCGCGCGCCGCCCGGTACCGACGCTCGCCCGAGACAATCTGGTAGCCGCTTGCAGCCCGGCGCACCAACAACGGCTCCAGTATGCCGACTCGCTGAATCGAGGCGACGAGCTCCTCGAGTCGCTCGAATGTTTGCCGTGGCTGGTTCGGGTTCGGACGCAGCAACTCCAAAGACAGGAACTGGCCAATCGCACGGGTGTGCTCGGTCGCCAACTCCTCTACAAAGTGAGCGTCGTGCCGCATTCGTGTCGTCACCGGCAGCCCAAGTCGCTTAGACACGCGCCAATACCTCCTCTCCAAGCTTTGCGTACTGCTCCGCGCCCGTAGACGACGGCGCATGCGTAAAGATCGCTTCCTTGTATGCGGGACTCTCTTCTAGCCTTACATTCCGACTAATCACCGTATCGAACACTTTGGCACCAAATACCTGGCGAACCTGCGCCACAACGTCACGTCCCAGAACCGTGCGGCGATCGAGCATCGTGATCAACACGCCGAGTAACTCGAGCTTCGGGTTCACTCGCTCCCGAACGCGCTGCACCGTGTCGAGCAAGTCGTCTGTCCCTTCCATCGCGAGGTATGACGACTGTATGGGGATTAGGACATGTGACGAGGCCACAAGGGCGTTAACGGTGAGCAGCCCTAGTGTTGGAGGCGTATCAATGACCACGAAACGATACTTACACTCAATCGTCGCCAGTTGGTCGCGGAGTCGATAATGCCCATCGAATTCACCCGATAGCTTGATCTCGAGCTTGGCCAACGCGATCCGAGCCGGCGCCACGTCCAGGTTGTCGAGCCGGGTCGAGCAGATGATTCGCTCGAGATCCAGGGTTGTCTCAATCAGGGCGTCGTAGATCGTCAACTCGAAGTCACTCGGATCGACGTAGGAGATCGTGCTGTGGGCCTGCGGGTCCAGGTCGACGAGCAATGTGCTGTGACCCTTGAGGGCCAGCGCCGCAGCGAGATTCACCGCTGTCGTGGTCTTTCCCACACCGCCCTTCTGGTTCGCCACTGCGATGATCATCGCGGGGCGATCGACTTCGCTGGTCGTATGGCCGTTCCCAGATACCACCCTGAGCAAGTCCTTCCAGACCGGCGTCCGCCACCGTGCCCGACGAGGTCATCTAGCGGTGACTGCTTCCCCGGCTGCCAGGGTTCTATGCCCCGCCCACCTCGCAGACGCGCTCGCCTCGTGCGCGACGCATCCCCCGAGCCGGCTTCGAACCCATCACTGCCCGCGGGACGCCCCATCATGCAGGAGGACCCCAGAGAGCGCAACCGAATGACGGCCGCAGACTCGCCTACATCTCGTATTTCGAGAACTCGTCGGGGTCCAGGCTCTCAAACCAGCGGCGCAAACGCTCGGAGTTCGACAGATCTCTGTCGTTGTCGACGGAGCGCGCCTGATTGAGCACCGCCTCTTCGACAAAGATCGGCGCCTCGGTGCGCAGGGCCAGCGCGAGCGCGTCGCTCGGTCGCGAGTCTACGGTGATCTCGTTGCCGTTGACGTTCATGTGGATGATTGCGAAGTAGGTGTTCTCGCGCAGGTCGGTAACCACGATCTTGTCAACACGGCCACCGAACGCGCCCACCATGCTGTGGAGCAGATCGTGCGTCATCGGCCGCGGCGTATCGATGGCCTCGACCTTCAAGGCGATCGCGTTGGCTTCGAAGATCCCCACCCAGATCGGCAGAACGTGGTTCTCCGACTCATCCTTGAGGATGACGATCGGCATGTTCGTCACCGGGTCAACCATCAAGCCCTTGACCTTCATCTCCAACTGCATGCGGCGCTCCTCGCTTGCAAACGACTATACGCGCGCGTCGAAGATCGGATCAAGCATCCGCACCGCGCCTGCTGGATCGTCACGGTCGATCGCCAACCGCTCGACCGTCACCAATCACTCGACCGTAAAGGCTATGCGCCGCGTACGACGTGACCTCCACGTCTACCAGAGTGCCGATTAACGCTTGGGCGCCCGGCATGTTGACGATGTGGTTCGAAGATGTGCGGCCCGATACGTCTTCATCGGTGCGCTTGCTGAGGGAGTCGACCAGGACCTCGGCGCGTCGGCCGAGCCACGACGCGTTGTGCTGCTGTTGGATCTCGCGGCCAACGTCCTGGAGCTCCAGGAGGCGGTCTCGCTTGACCTGTGCGGGCACGTCGTCCTCGTAGTTGAGCGCCGCCGTCTCGGGACGTTGTGAGTATTCGAACGAGTAAAAGGAGTCGTACTCCACGTCGCGCACAAGGCGGAGCGTAGCCTCGAAGTCCGCCGCAGTCTCGCCTGGGAAACCGACGATGATATCGGTGGATAGGCCGACCTCGGGTATTCGACCGCGCAGCTCCTTGACCTGGTCGCGATACGTATCGACCGTGTAGTGACGGTTCATCTGGTGAAGGATACGGTCGGAGCCGGATTGCACGGGCAGATGAATGTGGTTGGCTACCGTTTGGCACTCGGCCATCGCCTCGATGAGGCGCGGCGAAAAGTCCTTGGGATGCGACGTCAGAAAGCGAACGCGGTCGACTCGTGGCTCCGCAGTCGGCGTTGATCGCAGCATGTCGTCGATCGCCGCAAGGAGCCCCGGGAAATCCATTCCGGTGTCGGGGTCAACCCATGAATTGACGTTCTGCCCCAGCAACGTCACCTCGCGGTAACCTCGCAATCCAAGACCCCGAATCTCGTCCACGATGGCATGCGCCGAACGATAGACCTCCAACCCGCGGGTGCTGGGAACGATACAAAACGAGCAATAGTTGTTGCACCCTTCCATGATCGTCACGAAGGCTCGTACGCGGTCTACCCGGTGGGCACCCGGAATCTCGAACTGAACTTCGTCTTCGGTGTTGACCTGGGGGCCAAGGCCACCGCGCACCCGGTCGACAACACTCTCGAGGCCGTGAATGGCGCGGGTGCCGATGACGAAGTCAACGGTGGGCTGGCGGTCGATGATCTCTTCGCCACGCTGCTGGGCGATACAGCCCGTAACACCGACCAATAGCTCGCGCGGCTCTCCGTCACGCCCGCCCGCCCTCGATAGCGCGTCTTTGATCTGGCGGAGCCTGCCGAGCTGTGAGAAGAGCTTGTCTTCGGCGCGTTCACGCACCGAGCAGGTGTTTACCAGGACCAGGTCGGCGTCGGACGCATGCTCAGCGGCCTCGTATCCCATACCGCCGAGCAGGCCTGCATAGATCTCCGAATCGTGCACGTTCATCTGACAGCCGAACGTCTTGATCCAGTAGCGTCTCTTGCGTGGCAGGGCCGCCTCAGACGTGCGAAGGATCTCCATGTCGGTCATTGATCGATCCATCCTGTGCGGCCGGTCTGCAGTACTCGGCACTTGGAACGGCTTACACGCCTCCGCGGAGGGCGAATTATACCAGCCGTGTGCCGAGGAGCTGCCGCAGCTCCGACTCGTGAAGCGCACCGTGACGGACGATTCGAGCTGGCTCCTGGGTTATGTCGAGCAGCGTAGATGGTTTGCCACCCGCCGTCCGCCCAATATCGACAACCCCGGCAAGCGCTCCCGTCTGGAGCTCCAGCATCTCGGGATCCTGGATAGGTGCCTCGCCCGTACGATTCGCCGAAGTCCCCGTCACCCCACCCATTCGAGCGGCGATCCTGCGCGTCGCGATGGTGCTCGGCACACGCACGGCAACCGTTCTCCTTTCGCCGACAAGCGGCGGCGACAGGTCCTCTCGTGCTGGCAGTAGAAGTGTCAGACGGCCAGGCCAGAAGTGCGCGGCAAGCTCCTCGAGCAACGGCGGTGCGGTCGGGGCCAGCCGCCGCGCAGCGGATATCGTGGCCACCAGTGCCAGCAAGGGTTTCTCGGGCCCCCTGCCCTTGAGGCGCTGCACCCGATGGAGCGCCTCGCCACAGCGCACGTCAGCGGCGAGAGCGTAGAAGCTAGCGGTCGGGACGGCGATGATGCCGCCCTGTTCTAGGGCGTCGGCTATGGCTCCGATCTCCCGATCGAGGTCGACGTCCGAACGAATCACCCAGCGCAACATCTCGTCTCCGGCCCCCGGAGGGCCGTTTCAGGATAACCTGAGCGCTCATTGACCTCTTCCTGGTCACGTTCGCACTTGCCTCGATCCGCTTGCCCAGCTTGAGTCGCGGTTCACCTCGACATGCAAGACGCTGCATCTGGAGATTTATTCGGCTTCCCGACGGGGTCAGCCCTGCCCCCTGAGGTTGATCCGAGCTCGCCGCTTGCCGAGCGCATGCGTCCGCGCAAGTTGGAGGAGGTGCTCGGTCAGGATCACCTGCTCGGGAAGGGTCGCCTGCTGCACCAACTGGTGGAGTCTGGGCACCCGACGTCGCTGATCCTTTGGGGCCCGGCAGGCGTCGGGAAGACGACCCTGGCGCGCATTATCTCGCTCGCCGTGGGTAGCCAGCTGGTGGAGTTGTCCGCTACGGCGTCGGGAGTCAAGCAGATGCGCGAGGCCGCCGCACAGGCGTCTCGACTTCGCGAACACTCCGGCGGCCGTACTGTCTTGTTCATCGATGAGATCCATCGCTTCCACAAAGGTCAGCAGGACGCGCTTCTGCCTTGGGTTGAAGACGGCTCGATCGTGCTTATCGGCGCCACGACCGAGAACCCGTCGTTCGAGGTTATTGCACCGTTGTTGTCGCGGTGTCGCGTCGTTCGTCTCGCGGCCCTGAGCCCGGAGCATCTGGAACAGCTGCTCCAGCGCGCCCTCGACACACCGCTGCCGCGCGGCCTGGACGCCTCGACGATCGAGTTCCCCACAGCACTGCTGCGACAGATCGCCACCCTCGTTGATGGTGATGCCCGCGCCGCGCTGTCCACTCTGGAGCTCGCAGTCAGCCTGGTGCGCCAGCGCGGCGGGGAACGTCTCTTGGCAACCGACGACGACATAAAGGAGGCATTGCAGCGACCCCACCTTCGCTACGATCGCGAAGAGCACTTCAATCAGATCTCGGCTCTACAGAAGAGCATCCGCAATAGCGACCCCGATGCGGCGCTTTATTGGCTCGCCCGCATGCTCGAAGCTGGCGAGGCGCCGCTCTACGTAGCTCGGCGCCTGGTGCGCATGGCAAGTGAGGATGTCGGCCTGGCCGATCCCGGCGCGTTGCCGCTCGCCGTGGCGGCGATGCAGACGATGCATGCCATCGGCATGCCTGAAGGAGCGCTGGCGCTGGCCGAGGTTGCCGTGTACCTGGCCGCGGCTCCCAAGAGCAACACCATCTGCTCTGCATACGGCGCTGCGGTCCATGAAACGCGGGCGAGCGGCAGCCTACGCGTACCGATGCAGCTGCGCAACGCTCCGACGCAGCTGATGAAGGACGAGGGCTACGGTGCAGGTTACATCTACGCGCACGACCTCGATGACGGAGTGGCCGCGATGGACTGCCTTCCCGAAGAGATCAGCGATCGACGGTTCTACGTCGCCGGCACGCGCGGCGCCGAGATCGAGATAGCGGAGCGACTACGAGCCGGCAAGCATGGCCGCCGTCCTCGCGGCACACCCGGTACCGACAGCGACTAGAGCGAGCCGCCTGCTAGCCGAGCCCGACCGATCGGCGTCGGGTTGCCTTCTTCTTGCGGCGCGGCGCTGATTTGTTAGGCGCCTTGCGCGGCGCCGGCGGCGGAGACGTCAGCCCATGCTCCAGTGCTTCTTCCACCCGATCGATGAACACGAACTCCAGACCCCGCCGCGATTCATCGGGAATCTCCTCGAGATCCTTCTCGTTCTTGCGTGGCATGAGGACTCGCTTGAGCCCGGCCCTGTGCGCCGCTAGAACCTTGTTCTTGATACCGCCCACCGGGAGCGCCAGGCCTCGCAGCGTCAGCTCGCCAGTCAGGCCCAAGTCGCTGGCGACCCTCCGTCCGGTGAACAATGAGGCAAGCGCCACGAGCATCGCCACACCCGCCGATGGGCCGTCCTTCGGAGTGGCACCGGCCGGCACATGCAGGTGTACGTCGTAGGTCTTGAACGCACTGTCGGCAATACCCAGCGCGGCGGCGTGACCACGCAAGTACGACATCGCCGCCTGCGCCGACTCCTTCATCACTTCTCCGAGCTGACCGGTCAGGCGCAGCTCGCCCTTCCCCTTCATGCGCGTCGCTTCGATGAAGAGGATCTCGCCTCCGGTGACCGTCCATGCGAGACCCACCGCAACTCCCGGGGCAGCGGTGCGTTCGGCGACGTCGGAGAAGAACTTGACCGGGCCGAGGAAGCGGTGGAGGTCAGTGACGGTCACGTTGAGCGCCTCCGCTGGGGCGGCGTCGGGGTCGTCGATCCCCTCCGCCACCAGCCTGGCATGAGCACGACAGATCGCAGCGATCTCGCGTTCCAGCCCTCGTACTCCAGCCTCTTCGGTGTAGTCGCGGACGATCGTAGCGATGGCGTCGTTGGCGAAGCAGAGCTGATCGGAGGTAAGGCCGTGATCGTCAAGCTGACGCGGCACCAGATAACGCTGAGCGATCTCGACCTTCTCCTCGGCGGTATACCCGGGCAACTCGAGAATCTCCATGCGATCGCGCAATACCGCAGGGATGCTGTCGGGCATGTTTCCGGTTGCGAGGAACAACACCCGTGAGAGATCGAACTCGACCTCTAGGTAGTGGTCCGAGAACGTGTCGTTCTGCTCGGGATCGAGCACCTCGAGCAAAGCGGCAGAAGGATCGCCACGAAAGTCCTGGCCGACCTTGTCGATCTCGTCAAGCATGAACACCGGGTTCATCGATCCGGCCCGCTTGATGCACTGGATCACCCGCCCCGGCATGGCGCCTACGTACGTGCGGCGATGACCTCGGATCTCAGCCTCGTCGTGTACACCGCCTAGCGACAGGCGCACGAACTTCCGTCCCAGGGCAGTGGCGATCGAGCGGCCCAGGGAGGTCTTGCCTACCCCCGGCGGTCCGATGAAGCACAGAATCGGGCCCCGCTTGTCCGGTTTGAGCTTGCGGACGGCCAAGTATTCGATGATCCGCTTCTTCACCTTCTGCAGGTCGTAGTGGTCCTTGTCCAGCAGCTCAGCGGCGAGCTTGAGGTTGAGATTGTCGTCGGTGTAGACACCCCATGGCATGTCGAGGAGCCATTCGATGTAGGTACGTAGCACGTGATGTTCCGCTGCCGCGGGCGTCATGCGCGAAAGCCGCTCGAGCTCCTGGGTAGCGATCTTCCGAACCTCGTCGGACATCGCAGCCTCCTCGATCCGGCGTCCAAGCGCTTCGATCTCCGCGTCGTCCTCGTCCTCGCCGAGCTCGCGCTTGATGGCCCGCAGACGCTCACGTAGGTAGATCTCGCGCTGCCCACGACCGATCTCCCCCTGCACCTCAGACTCGATCTTCTGTGACAGCTCGAGCACCTGAACCTGCTGCGTGAGTTGCCCCAATAGCACGGTGAGGCGCTCGCTGGGTGGCAACGTCTCGAGAACCCGCTGCTTGTCCTCGACCGCAATCCCAACATGCGCCGCGATGATGTCAACCATGCCACCGGGCCGCGTGGCGGCGCCCGCCAGGCTCTCGAGCTCAGCAGGCAAATCGGCCGACAGCTCGACGAGTTGCCGCAGCAAACGCAACGCGCTGACACGCTTGGCCTTGAGCTCGATGTCGGCGTCCGCAGCCTGCTCCGGGACATCATTCCAGGTGGCGTGCATGTAGGGGTCGGTGGAAGTGACCGTGTCGAGCCTCAGCCGTTGAATGCCCTGTACGATCACGTTGAGGTTACCGTTGGGCAGACTCAGCACCTTTACCAACCGAGCCAGCGTGGCGACCTCGTGCAGGTCGTCGGCGGTGGGATCTTCGACCGCTGCGTCACGCAGCGCCACGACAGCTACCAGCCGATCGGCATCGAGCGTCTCGAGCACTAGTTTCTGGGAGGATTTCCGCCCGACCAGAACGGGCATGACGACCCCCGGAAACAGCACGGACCCGCGCAGTGGCAGCACCGGTAACGTCGCCGGGAACTCGAGCTCTGCCTCTAGTGCGCGGCCGAGCTCCTGCTGAATCTCGGCGTCGAGGTTGGAGTCGAGAGAATCAGATTCAACCATGTGTATTCGGTCGCTCTTTGGGTGGGTTACAGATCCTGTAGCTGCGGGTATGGTACCGCGCCCCTATCAACTGCATAGCGCAGCCACGGGCGGTCAGCGGCAGCTCACTCCTCCTCCTCACGCGGATCGTAGGGCCGCTGATCGCGCACCTCGCGCATCATCTCCAGCCATGCCTCGTCCAGCTGCTTCGGCAACTCGATCACGACCTTCGCCATCAGGTCCCCTACCCCGCCCGCCTGGCGAGGAGCGCCTTTGCCGCGCAGGCGGAACACCTGTCCGTTGGTGGTTCCCGCCGGCAGGCTGATCGCGGTCGTCCCAGTAAGCGTCGGCAACTCAACACGGCCACCGAGCGCCGCCTCATAAATGGTAATGGGCAGGCTGGTATGTAGGTCGTCGCCGACAAGCCGAAACCGCGGATGAGCAGAGATACTGATGTCGACGAACAGGTCCCCGCGGGCGCCGCCGTTGACGCCGGCCGAGCCCTTCCCTCGCACCCGAACCTTGCTACCCGGCCGCATCCCGGCCGGGATTCGTACGCGCGTACGCCGCACGTCACCGGCTTCGCCGCGGTAGCTGATCAGGCGCTCGGAACCGTTTAGCGCGTCCTCGAGCCCGAGTTCGACACGAACCCGAACGTCCGCCCCGCGCGAAGGTGGTGGCCGGCGAACATGCGGCCGGCCACCAGCCGAGCTGCCAGCGCCAAAACCACCCAGCAAATCCTCGATGTTGAATCCGCCGACCGAGAAGCCACCGCCACGAAACACTTGGCTGAACTGATCGGAGAAGGCCGAGCCATCGAAGTCCCGAGCAAACGCCTCGGGACCGACGTGGTCGTACTTCTTGCGCCGCTCGGGGTCCCCGAGTACGTGGTGGGCCTCGGAGATTTCCTTGAACCTCTCCTCGGCCTTGGCATCGCCAGGATTGACATCCGGATGCCACTTCCGCGCAAGCTTGCGGTAGGAACGCTTGATCTCGTCTGCGGCCGCCGACTTCGCGACGCCGAGAACCGCGTAGTAGTCGTTGCGAGGCATTTTAGGGTCCTTCCTGTTCCCCGGCGACGGCGGCTGCTCGCTTGGTACGGAACGTCAGCACGGTAGCGGTGGGATCCGTGTCGACGCGGATGTTGTCGCCGTCGACAAAGTCACCCGAGAGAATTGCCTGCGCCAGAGGATTCTCGCCCAGCTGGCGAATGAGCCGCTTGAGCGGCCGCGCACCGTAGACCGGATCGTAGCCTCGCTCAGCCAGTAGCTGCTCAGCCGCCTCGCTGAACTCGAGCACGAGGCTGCGCTCCGCTACCCGCTCTTGCAGCTTCCGTACCTGGATACGAACAATCTCCTGCAGCTGTGCCACCGCCAACGACGAGAAGACGATCATCTCGTCTACACGGTTTACGAACTCCGGACGGAAGGTGCTGCGTACAGCCTCCATCACGGCCGCTTCGACCGCCTCGGGTCCGAGGTCGTCGGCCTGCTGCAAGAACTCGCCGCCGAGGTTGGAGGTCATGATCACGATGCTGTTGGAGAAGTCGACCGTCCGCCCCTTGCCGTCCGTAAGGCGCCCGTCATCAAGGACCTGCAGCAGGATGTTGAAGACGTCGGCGTGCGCCTTCTCAATCTCGTCGAGAAGAATGACCGAGTAGGGTCGCCGACGCACCGCCTCGGTCAGGAACCCCCCCTCATCGTGGCCAACGTAGCCGGGGGGCGCACCGATCATGCGCGCCACGGCATGACGCTCCATGTACTCGGTCATGTCCAGTCGGATCATCGCGTCTTCGCTATCGAACATGAACTCGGCGAGCGCCTTCGCCAGTTCGGTCTTTCCAACGCCGGTGGGCCCCAGAAAGAGGAACGAACCATAGGGACGACCGGGTTCCTGCAGCCCGGCGCGACCCCGGCGGATGGCGTCAGAGACGGCTCGCACGGCCACCTCCTGCCCGACGACGCGTTGGTGGAGGCGCGCCTCCATCTCGAGCAGCTTCTCGATCTCGCCCTCGATCAGCTTGCTAACCGGGATCCCCGTCCAGCGCGAGACAACGTCGGCCACGTCGTGTGCGTCCACCTCTTCCTTGAGCATGGCGTTGCCATCACCGTGAAGCTCTTCCAGGCGTTGACGCGAGATTTCAAGTTGCGCCTCACGCTCTCCAACCACGCCATAGCGCAACTCGGCGGCACGCGCCAGGTCACCGTCGCGCTCGGCCCGCTCGGCCTCGGTGCGCGCTTCCTCGATCTGTCGCTTGAGTTCCTGGATATCCCGGACGTGCCGTACCTCCTCATCCCATCGCGCCCTGAGGGGTTCGTGCTCCGCCACCAACGTGCTCAACTCCTCCTCGAGCGTCGCCAATCGATCGCGTGAGCCGGCATCGGACTCCTTGCGCAGCGCCTCGCGCTCGATTTCCAGCTGACGGCGTCGACGCTCGATCTCGTCGAGCGACCGCGGCAAGCTGTCGATCTCGACTCGCAACCGCGCCCCGGCCTCATCCATTAGGTCGATGGCCTTGTCGGGCAGGAATCGATCCGCAATGTACCGGTGAGAGAGCGTTGCCGCGGCGATGAGCGCCGCGTCACGGATGCGAACACCGTGGTGTACCTCGTAGCGCTCCTTGAGCCCGCGCAGGATCGAGATGCTCTCTTCCACGTCCGGCTCCTCGACGCGCACCGGCTGGAATCGTCGCTCTAGCGCCGGGTCCTTCTCGATGTACTTGCGAAACTCGTTCAGGGTGGTGGCGCCGATCGCATGCAACTCACCACGCGCCAGCGCCGGCTTCAGCATGTTGGAGGCGTCGACCGCACCTTCGGAGGCGCCGGCACCTACCACGGTATGAAGCTCATCGATAAAGAGGATCGCATCACCAGCCTCGGTGATCTCGCGTAGGAATGCCTTGAGACGATCCTCGAACTCGCCGCGATACTTGGATCCTGCCAACATAGCCCCGAGATCGAGGCTGATAGCACGGCGGTTCTTGAGAGTCTCGGGAACGTCGCCGTTGACGATACGCTGTGCCAGCCCCTCGACGATGGCCGTCTTACCCACTCCCGGCTCGCCGATCAGGACAGGGTTGTTCTTCGTCCGCCGCGACAGGACCTGTACTACCCGCCGAATCTCTTCGTCGCGGCCGATCACCGGGTCGAGCTCGCCGCGGCGGGCGCGCTCGGTGAGGTCAACTCCGTACTGCTCGATCGCGTTGTACTTGCCCTCGGGGTTGGGGTCGGTAACTCGCATGTTGCCACGCACTTGCTGTAGAGCCAGAAAGAGGACGTCACGATCGACGCCGTGGGTGGTGAGCAGCTCGGCCGCCCTGCCACGCGAGACCAATATCCCGAGCAGCAAGTGCTCGGTAGAAACGAAGCGGTCTTCGAGCTGGTCGGCTTCCGTGTGAGCCGTTTCCAGTGCCGCCTTGGCGCTCGCCTCCATGTAGGGCTCGAGGTTTCCGCCCCTTACCTGCGGTCGTCCATCGGCCTCCTCACGCGCATCGTGCAACAGAGCATCCGGATCGCTTCTGAGCCGCTGGAGGACGGTGCGTATAACGCCGTCGCGTCGCTCGAGTAGCGCCATCAGCAGGTGAAGTGCCTCAACACCCTGGTGCTCGAGCGACCGTGCCAACGTCTGGGCGCGCTGCACGGCCTCTTGTGCCTTCACGGTAAATCGGTCGAATCGAATCATCTGGACACATCTCCCCATCCGTGCGGATGTCGCCCATCGAGCGTCAATGAGAACGGGTGCTGGTTGAGATCACGAATCACCGACACCACTCGCCCTACGACCTCTAGGTCGATACCAGGGGCGAGTCGCCCTGCCAAGGGCACCGCCGTGCGCTCACCGTCCGCCATCTCCATCAAGAGCACCCGATGCGCCTGCAGTCCTAGCAGCAGATCTCCGCGGCGCCCCTTGGCGCCGCAATCGACCACTAGCACGTCCCCCTGCAGTATGCCGTGTTGGCCCAACGAGCCAGAGCGCACTTGTACGGCGATCGCCTTGCTCCCCACCAACCTGCCGTCGACGTACACCACACGCGGACCCGCCTTCGATAGCCCTCGCGCCGACGGGACGCCGGCGACCAGCGGCACTCCGACCGACCGGCGCTGCTTCCGAGGCCGCTCCACGTGCGCCAATTCGATGCCACGTGAAGCACCGGGGCGTCGTCGAATAAAGCCTTTGCGCTCGATCGCCTTGAGGTGGTCCGCGACCCCCGCGGCAGAGCTGAGGTCGAAAGCCCTGGCGATCTCCATCAGCGTTGGCGGGATGCCGTCGAGGCGAACCTGTCCGACGATAAAGTCGTAGATGGCTCGTTGGCGGCGGGTCAAGTTCGTCATGCGCTCAGGCCTCGTGAGACGGGACGGAATGGGGTCTTGTAATTCGGTTGATTCCGTCTATTTACAATCGAGACCCAGGCTACCGAATCTTTGTCTGGTATACAAGAAATATTTCTGGTTATGGCGTGCCCTCAGCCGCGCTGCATCCCCACTCAGCCCTCTGTCTGATCTCGTGCCCAAGAGCACAGATCAAGCAGCGAGCATTGCTCGCAGGCAGGCGTCCGAGCGTTGCAGGTATAGCGCCCATGCCAGATATAGAGACGCGAGATGTCCGACCAGCGGCCCTTCGGATATAGCTCGCCGAGACGGTGCTCGATCTTCACCGGATCCGAATCGATGGTCAGTCCGAGGCGTTGGCTGACGCGTCGGCAGTGGGTGTCGACCGCAATCCCCGGCAGGCCGAAGGCTCCAGCCCGCACGACGTTTGCAGTCTTGCGCCCCACCCCAGGCAATGCCGTCAACTCTTCCATCCCGGTCGGGACTTCCCCACCGTGGACCTCCACTAGCCGGGCGCAGGTACCTTGCACGCTCTTCGCCTTCTGACGGAACAATCCCGTGCTGCGCAACTCCTCCTCGAGCTCGTCGCGGGCCGCTTCGGCGAACGCCTTGGCGTCGGGATATTTCCGGAACAGCTCCGGGGTCACCTGGTTGACACGTTTGTCAGTTGACTGTGCTGACAGGATCGTGGCGATGAGCAGCTGTAGCGGTCCATCGAAATCAAGCTCGATCCGGGCCTCCGGATAGCCACGCCCGAGCCGATCGAGGATCTCTGCAGCCCGCACTTCAGCTTCTCGGTCCCTCGTCATCACTCCAGTCCCGCCGGGTCCTCCACCGACGGGGGCGATTCCGTCGCCTGGCCATCGGAGGCGCCAGCCGCCGATTCCAGCTCGTCCTCACCACCCGCCGTCACCTTGACTGCGGTAGTCAGTAGTTGCGTGTGGCCCACCATCCGATGACCTGGCCGCGTCTTGCCGGGGCGGGCAAGAATCTCGCGCACCAAGATCTCGATCGTCTCCACCATGGCGAACCCGTGCCCGGGCAGAGCGCCGGCCAATCGCTCGGCCTGGTTGAAGGTCGGCGTTCCAGCTGCGAATCTGCCGCTCCCACGCAGCGCCTTGGCAATTGCAGCGAGCTCGGCCCAGGGCTCGGGGATGTCGGTGAAGACCGCGTCGACCCCAGCTTCGAGCGGGTCGCCGGCTTCGCGCAGGCGAAAGTCCAGACCTTCCTCAATTCCCGCCGCTGCCGTATTGTCGCGGGCCAACTCCAGGAATTCCGGGCGCCGGTCATACGAATAGACCGCTCCGCCGGGCGAAACAGCGCGGCTCAGAGCAATCGTCATGGCGCCCGATCCGGAGCCGATCTCCACTACTCTCGCCCCAGCCTGCAGGCCGAGAGCGGCGATCAGGAACGACGCATCCTTCGGGTACATGATGTTGGTGCGGCGATGCACCTTCATCATTCGATCGATCCACCGTGGCCGAAGCAGGAAGAGGCGGGCCCCGGTGTTGGTGATCAGCACATCTCCCCAAGACCGGCCGATGACATCGTCGTGGTCCATTGCGCCCTTGTGCGTCGAGTGCCTTTGGCCGACACGCAGGCGCACCAAAAACGTCTTGCCGTCCTCGAGAGCAACGAGCACCTGCTCGCCCGAACGGATCGTATCGGCCACAGGTCGAAGCTCCTGATACGCGTCGGTTTCCCTGCACGCGCGAGATGCGGTCGCGGCGCGAGACGGGTGCTGCGCGCGTACCGAGGGCGATGGGGCGGTTACTGTAGCATGCAACCTGGACTTCCAGAGAGCAGCGAACGCAGCGGGTCGGATGGTATGTTCGCGCCGCTGCTCGCCATCCTTCGGAGACCGCAATGTCCGACTTGGTCGCCCCGCTCGGTGGCCTGATCCTGCTGCTGGCCCTGTCGGGGTTCTTCTCCAGCGCCGAGACGGCGATGATGGCCGTCAGCCGCTACCGGCTGCGGTATCTCGAGCGCCGCGGGGTACACAACGCCGAGGTCGTGCGGCGCCTGGTCGAGTCCCCCGAGAGCTTGTTGTCGGCCATCCTGCTGGGCAACAACTTCGCGAACATTGCCGCGTCATCGCTGGCCGCAGCGATCGCCATCCGCAGCGCCGGCGACGGCGGCCTCTGGGTAGCGACGATCGCGATGACGGCGGCGATCCTCATCTTTTCAGAGATCGCACCGAAGACCATCGCCGCCCGCGACCCGGAACGACTTGCGTTCCTGGTGGCGCGGCCGATTCAGCTGACGGTCCGACTGCTGCACCCTTTCGCGAGCGCCGCGGCCGGCATCGCCGGCCTTGTGATCCACCCGATCGTCGGGGCTTCGACGCGTTCTCCGCGCGTTTCTGAGGACGAGATCCGGGGCATGCTTGAGTTCGGCGAGGACGAACGCGGCATCGCTCGCGAAAGGCGCCGCATGCTGTCGAGCATCTTCAGCCTCACCGAGACGACCATCGAAGACGTGATGATCCCACGTACCCAGGTGAAATCGGTGGCCATCGATGCAACGCCGGAGGAGGTGCTACAGACGCTACGAGATTCCGGCGCAACCAGGTTACCGGTGTATCGCCGCAATCTCGACGACATCGTCGGCATCCTGCACTCCAAAGACGTCTTTCGCTATTGGGAGCACATCGGCGATCTCGACATCGCTGCGATCATGCGCAAACCGATCTACGTACCGGAAACCGCGACGCTCGAAACCCTTCTGCGCCTGTTCCGTCACCACCGCCAGCACCTGGCCCTGGTCATTGACGAGTACGGCGGCGTCGAGGGCATCGTCTCCTTGGAGGATCTCCTCGAGGAGATCGTCGGCGACATCGAAGATGAGCACGATACCCCGCAAGCGCCGCAGGTGATGGAACTCGATGACGGCACCTTGCTAGTGGAAGGCTCCTGCCCGATCAGCCTTCTGAATCGACGCTACAGCCTCGAACTGAGCTCTCGCCACAGCACCACGTTGGCCGGGTTCTTGATGGAATGGAGCGGCGGCATCCCCCAGCCTGGCGACCGTCTCACGCACGGCGAGCTGACGTTCAATATACGGCGGGCAAGCCGCAACCGGATCGACCTCGTACGGATCGAGGAGGCCTACGCTGCCTCGGTTGATCCAGCATAGGTGGCCGCCGCCCTGTTGCCCGCAAGGGCGGGCCGATCGGGAGAGCTCAGAAGAGGAACACGTCAACTCTCGAGCCTGCGGCAACATCGGTGACATCCGGATCAATCTCGATCCATCCGCTCGCCTGCGCCATGCTGCTGACGGCGCTGGAAAAGGTGAACGACGGTGTGGCGATATGGCCCTCGACGTGCACCGGCATCAAGTGGGTCATCCCGGCGGGTGATCGCACCTGTTCGGCGAGTTCACAGGCGCGAGCATGAGGCTCCACCGGTTGGCGAGCGATGCGCCGCACGAGGGGATCGACAAGGGCATGTGCCTGCATCATGCATGTGGTGGGAAATCCCGGCAGACCGATGACAGCGTGGCCGCCCACAAGGCCCACCAGCAACGGCTTGCCCGGGCGCACGGCAACACCATGCACGAGGATCTGACCGAGATCCTCGACCACATCCGCGACCAGGTCACGCCGGCCGACCGAGGTGCCGCCAATGGTGATCACGAGGTCGAAGCCAGGCCGCTGCAGCACCTCGGCAAGGGCGTCCCGTCGATCAACGACGATGTCGGCCCGCTCCACTTCTGCCCCGGCGCGGTCAAGCAGAGCCTGTAGTCCGGCAGCGTTGGAGTCGTATACCTGACCGGGCTGTAGCTCCGTACCCACGGGGACGACTTCGTCCCCCGTCGGCGTCACCAGCACGCGCGGCCGTGCCCAGACCTCGAGCTCCTGCAGACCTCCTGCGACGCACGCCGACAGGAAGGCTGGATGAACGATCTGTCCTGCATTGCCGATGGCGCGCCCGGCCAGCAGATCCTCGCCGCGGTGCGAGACGTGCTGCCCAGCTTCAACAGCCCCGCCGATCGTCACCTCCTCTCCTTGACGCGTCGTATGCTCGACTGGGACGACCGCATCGGCGCCCCCCGGCACGGATGCGCCTGTGGCGATCTCGACGCACGTTCCGGGCTCGACATTGATGTCAGCTGGCTGTCCCGCTGCGAGCCGGCCACAACACGGCAAGACAGCGCCCGCCGTTGCGGCATCAGCCGCCCGTAGCGCGAAGCCATCCATTGCTGCGCGGTCAGCGGTCGGAACATCGACGACGGCCATCGCCGGGCCGGCCAGGACCCGACCGACCGCGCTCGTGAGCGAGATCCTCTCGGAGCGTTCAATGGGGACCGCCAGCTTCACCGCCGCGGCTCGGACGTCAGAATAGCTGGCCAGGGCGGCGAAAGGACGCATCGCAGCACGGTCGGTGTCGGAGCTCATCGGAGCGAAGTGTAGCAGGTTAGACTCGCGCTCTATGGAAGCTCGCGCACGCTTGACCAGAGCGATCCGCGAGGCCGCCAGCGAGGAAGGATTCGACCGCTGCGCGGCCGCGCCGGTGACCGCCCTCGACGCCGCACCACGCCTGCGGGAGTGGTTGCGCCGCGGGCTGCACGGCGAGATGGCATGGCTCGAGCGCAACCCTGATCGCCGCAGCAAACCTGGCATCGTCGTTCCCGGCGCCCGCTCCGTGCTGGTGCTGGCACGCGACTATCGAACTGGACACGACGCCACCGAGGATCCCCGACTCGGGCGGGTGTCGCGCTACGCGTGGGGCGACGAATACCACGAAGTGCTCGGCGCCGCCGTGCGGCGCCTCTACGAGCGTATCCGGCAGATCTGTCCAGAGGCCGCCGGGCGATACTACGTTGACACCGGTCCGGTCATGGAGAAGGCCTGGGCCGAGCTCGCCGGCCTCGGCTGGATAGGCAAGCATACGAACTTGCTCGGAACGCGGAGCGGTTCCTGGTTCTTCCTGGCAGCGATCATTCTCGATGTGGACCTCGATTACGGTACCCAGCAGCGCGATCATTGCGGGACCTGCCGGGCGTGCATGGACGTGTGTCCTACACAGGCAATCATCGCGCCGTACGTGCTGGACGCACGCCGATGCATCTCGTACCTGACCATCGAACACCGTGGGCCGATCCCTCGTTCGTTGCGTGAGGCCATCGGCAACCGAATCTTCGGCTGCGACGACTGCCAGGATGTGTGTCCGTGGAACCGTTTCGCCCGCGTCACGGAAGATCCGACTTTCGCGCCACGCGCCGACAACCAGGCACCCAGCCTACGCCAGCTCATGCGTCTGGACGCGGATGCGTTCCGGCGCCGCTTTCGTCACAGCCCCGTGCGGCGGGCCAAGTACGCGGGCTTCCTCCGCAACGTCGCCGTGGCGCTCGGCAACTCCGGCGATCCGGAGTCGGTCCCAGTGCTCGCCGAGCGCTTGCGAGACGCCGAGCCGCTCGTACGGGGGCATTGTGCATGGGCCCTCGGGCGCCTCGGCGGAAAGGCGGCACGTCGTTCGTTGACCGCCGCCGGTGCTGTAGAAACCGATGCGTGGGTCAGCGAGGAGATCGATCTCGCGCTGCTATCCAGCGACGCCACGTCCTAGTGTCCTGAGTCAGAAATCCATTGCATATTGCTGGGACGAGATTGCCTCCATATCGTCCCAGCCCTTTTGGGTGGCGGCGGGACCGGCCGCCTCCGGCGTCGGCCCTCCTCGACGATACACTCAGCATCGCCATCGTCAGGCCTCCTGGGTTTCGGCTCGGTCGCGCTCCCCACAATATGCAACGGATTCCTGACTCAGGACACTAACGACGCTGCCTCGCAGGTAGAACATCGCGACCGTGATGTACCCGCTTCTGTGGCATTCTTTAATTTCCTGACAACAGATTTCCTGACAACAGAGATTCGATGCGACTCATGAGAAACGCTCGCTTCACCTGTTCGACCGTGCTCGCCCTGGCTTGCCTGCTGGCGTGGATGCATGAGCCACCACCGACCCTCGTCTACCCGGTCGACCTGGTGGCGTACGACGATGGATGGGTCGTCGCTGACTTCAAAGCACACGGCTTGTTGCGACTGACGGCGGCTGGCGAGATCGCCCCGATTTATCAGGGATCGGGAATGCCGCGCTCGCCGCTGTACGGCGCCCGCTCGCTCGTGCCTGCACCCGACGGCAACGGCTGGATCGTTGCCGATCCGGGCACTTTCGGCCTCTATCGAGTCAGCGCTGATGGCGAGCTGTCGGCCATTACTACTGAGCTAGATATCCCGCAGGGCTTGGCTTCGTTCGATGAACAGTCGGTGCTCGTGTCCGATCTGCGCAGCGGCATCGGAGCCGTACACCGCGTTACCCTCGATGGGCAGGTCACAGTCTTCGCCGACGTCGACAGCCCCAAGGGGATCGTTGCTGATGGAGACGACGCCTTCGCTGTCGTCTCCCATGGAGCGCGGGCGCTGTTCCGCATCACACGGGCCGGGCGAGTCTCTACGATCGCGGCGGGCGAACCGTTCGACTTCCCACACGATCTGGTTCGCGACCCGGACGGCAGCTTCGTGGTAACCGACGGTTACGCGGCCGCGTTATTTCGCGTATCGCCGGACGGTGCGATCAACGTGCTGGCCCAAGGAGAGCCGTTGATCAACCCGCAAGGGATCGTGCGCGACGACAATGGGTACGTAGTGACCGATCCGCAAGCCGGCGCCGTGTTCCGCGTTTCCATCGACGGCACCGTGAGCCGAATCTTCACGGTAGTCGCTCAGTAGATCGTTGTTTCAGCCGCTCACTGCCTCGTAGATCGCCGCGCCCTTGGCTCGCAGCTCGTCATCAACGAGGCCCTCGAGCTCATGGGGGAAGACGATCCATTCGTCGGTCGCTACTTGCCAGTAGTCCGGCCGGGTCTCAGTTTCGTTGCGCAGCGGCTTGTAATACACGGTTGCCACCCGTAGCTCGGGAGCGTTGCGCCGCGCCCGCCGGCGGATCTGTTCGAGAATCGCCGTCATCGTATGGCCCGTGTCGAACACGTCGTCGATGAGCAACAGGCGATTGTCCGCCTCGATCACGTCGATGATGTGCTCGAGTCCCTTGATCTCTACCCCCGAGTCGCCGCGTTGCATCGCCTCGTAGGACTGCGTCTTGATGGTCGTGTGGTACGGATCAAATCCGCGCAGCCGGAAGTACTCGTGGATGAGAATCCCCGGCGGGGTGCCGCCGCGCCAGATCCCGACGAGAAAGTCCGGACGGAAACCGTCGTCCCAGATCTGTCGAGCCAGGCGAACCGACTCCAGTAGCAGGGTGCGGGCGTCTATGAAGAGCTTCGGAATCGGTTCGCCCAAAGGCGTGCGGCTCCGCTCGGCGAGGGGCTGACCAGAGCCGAAACGGTAGCAGGTTTGGTGGCGCGCAGAGGAATTCCGTGACGATCCCCAACGGTCTTCCCTCGCCGACCGCTCGAAATGGTATTGGCCACGCCCAGATTGGTTGACGGCCGCCAGAGACGTGGTTACGCTGTCGAATTCAGGGGCCTCCCCGGAGGCGTGCGGTGGGCGCGTGGATCGGGGGCGGGCATGGCGGCTCGGGGTTCTTCCTAGCACCATCGCTAGCCCGATCTGTTGCCGTACCTGTTCGGGATTCGATCGTATGGAGAGGACTGTAATGGGGTTCATCGGACACGAGTTCATCAAGCAGGTTCGCGAATTTTCCGACGAGATGGTGCGTTACACGTCGAACCATCTGGACATAGTCTCAGGGGTGCCGCGAGGGTTGAGCCTGTCGAGCGCCGACGAGGTCATGGCGTTCGTACGCGAGCACCAGATCACCTCGATTCGTCTCTGGTTTACCGACATCCTCGGCTTCCTCAAGACTTTCGAGATCACCCAGCACGAGCTCCAGGGCGCCTTTGACGAAGGCATGGGCTTCGATGGCTCATCGATCCATGGGTATCAGCGAATCCAAGAGAGCGACATGATCGCCGTACCCATCCCGGAAACGGCACAGTTCATTCCTTTTCAGATCGGCCCGTCGCGCTGCATCCGCATGTATGCGGAGGTCCGTACCCCCGATGGGAATCCCTACTCGGGGGATCCGCGCAATATTCTCAAGCGTCAACTCGCTCGCTTGGCCGACCACGACTTCACCCACATGAACGTCGGGCCGGAGGCGGAATACTTCTACTTCCGCAACGGCGGGTCGACGCATGGCCTCGATCAGGCCGGATACTTCGATCTGGTGCCATCCGATGCGGGCGATGACCTGCGCGAGGCAACGGTGTTCGCGCTCGAAGCAATGGGTATCCAGGTCGAGTACTCGCACCACGAGGTGGCGCCTTCGCAGCACGAGATCGATCTGAAGTACGACAGCGCGCTGGAGATGGCCGACAAGCTGCAGACCTACAAGTGGTTGGTCAAAGAGGTTGCACGGCGCAACGGCGTGCACGCGACCTTCATGCCGAAACCCCTGGCGGGCGAAAACGGCAGCGGCATGCACGTCCATCTGTCGATCTTCAAAGACGACAGGAATGCCTTCTATTCGGCCAAGGACGAGCACCATCTGTCGGCCGCTGCGAAGCACTTCCTCGCCGGAGTGCTGGGCCACGCGAAGGAAATCTGCCTGCTGACCAACCAGTGGTACAACTCGTACAAGCGGCTCGTCCCGGGCTACGAGGCACCGGTGTACATCGCCTGGGCGGAACGCAACCGATCGGCCCTGGTGCGCATTCCGCAATACAAGCCAGGCAAAGAGGTGGCGACCCGCATCGAGCTGCGCTTCCCGGACGCCGCCTGCAACCCCTACCTGGCGTTTGCCAGCATGCTGGCGTCGGGACTCGATGGGCTGGAACGCCAGCTGCCGCTGCGCGACCCGAGCCCCGAGGATCTGTACCACCTGTCCGCAGTTGATCTCGTCGAGAAGAACATCGACGCGCTACCGCACGATCTGTTCGACGCCGTCGAATGTGCGCGCGAGTCCGACTTGCTGCGCGAAGCTCTGGGCGCGGCTGTCGTCAACAAGCTGGTCAAGACCAAGATCGACGAATACGACGGCTATCGGCTCCATGTCTCCAATCGAGAACTCGACGAGAGTCTGAAACTCTAGTGTTTTGTCGCCGGGAGGCCCGGAACAGCGACCCCCGGTGAGACGAGCAGCGGCCGTCTCCGGATATGTCGCGATCATGGTCTTTGTGGCCTTGGCCTATGAGACATTTACCGGCAGCCTGACTCCCGCTACGTTCCTCACCATCGTCGGCTTTTACGTAGCTACTTCCGGCATCATCACGAGCTTCGCGGTTTGGACGGCCAGCGAGGTGGGTTTGCCGAGCTTGTTGGTCCTGTCTCCGTTGCCCGCGCGGATGCGCTGGATTCGCTGGGCCGTCTACGGCGTCGGCGTCGGTCTGCTGCTGTGCATCGGTAGCATCGTGCTCTCCGGCGGGGACAGCGTGGCGCTTCGCCCCTGGTTCTGGAGACGCATCCAGACCCCCCTGGGAACGGCACTGTTCTCGGCACGCGCTGCATTGCTCGAGGAGACTTTCTTCCGGTTGTTCATGATTCCGTTCCTGGTATCGATCGTCGTCCGGCTACGGCCGCGAAAGCACCGCCTACGACTACAAGACGGCGCCGCCCGAGTCATCACGACGCGGCCGAAGCCAAGCCGCCCGACGGTAGCGGCAGCGGTGCTCATCTCTTCCGTGCTGTTCGGACTCGCCCACCCGTTCGACCCCGTACCGGCAATGCTGCTAGCTCCACTGCTAGCGCTTAGTTACCTGCGCGGCGGCTGGGAGTCGGCGGTGACTGCCCACATGATCGCCAACCTGATCGTCTTCTCCGTGTACTTCTGATCAGCGCGAAACTGCCCTTCCTTCCTGGCGTATACAGAAGCGAGGCTCGGACGCAGCAGGAGGAGAATGTGGAGGTCATTGGAGCTCTGGTCGGCTTGGTTGCTGTGGTCGCGGTAGGAGGCGTGCTCGTGGCGCTGATCGGTCTGCTGCTATTGCCCCTGATCGTGCTGTTGAAGCTGCTCAGCTGAGGCGCCGAGGTGGCCCTCTCGACGATCGGCTGGATATTCGGCGGCCTGTTGTTGCTGCCTCTGATGGTGCTGTTGCTTCCGGCGATCCTGCTCGTCGGGACCTTGCTCCTGTTGAAGGTCCTGGTCCTGGCGGTGCCGCTGCTGCTGCTGGGCCTGGTGGTTTGGGCCCTCGTTACGATGGTCCGCAGGCCAGCCGCGGCCTGAGGGCCGCCCATCGGCGCCTCGCTGCTGGCGAGTTGCTACTTGCGCCCGCCGAATAGCGGTTGGCGCCTGTCGCGGAACGCCTGGAGCCCCTCGAGCGCATCTTCCCCGGCAAACAGATCTTCCTGCGCCTCGGTCTCCGCCGCCAAGCTGGACTCCAACGACCCTTCCAAGCCACGCCGCAACAGGTACTTGGTTTGACGCACCATATCGTGCGCAGCGCCGCGCTGAGCGAGCTCGAGGGCCCGCTTGCGAACCTCGCCGGGCGCCACCACTTCATGCACCAGGCCAAGCCGTAGCGCCTCCGCACTATCCACCTCACGTCCGCTGATCACGAGCTCGAGGGCTCGCGAGTAGCCGACCAGCTGCGGCAACCAGAAGCTCGCACCCCAGTCGGGCGCCAGCCCGATGTTGCTCCAACTAGCGGCCAGGCGAGCAGTGTCCGCAGCAACGCGCAGGTCGCAATTGAGCGCCAGCGCGAACCCGGCACCGGCGGCCACCCCGTTGATCGCAGCCACCGTCACTCCAGGAAACGCCTGCAGCGCGAGGACGCACTCTGCGCCGGCATGAAGGATCTGGTGGAACTGGCGATGGTTGCCCGAGGCACGAAGCTCCGCCATCGCGTCGATATCACCGCCGGCACAGAAAGCCTTGCCCTCGCCGGTGATCAGCAACGCCGTGATTTGCTTGTCGCGGGCTGCCTCGACGATACGGTCACGCAATTGCTGGCGCATGTCCTGCGCCAGTGCGTTGAGCTTCTCGGCGCGCGACAGCGTGACCTGGGCGACCGCGCCATCGCGCCGCATGGTCACCAGCAGACGGCCGCTCACGCAGGCACTCCCAGTCTTTCTACGAGGAGACTGGTGCCCATGCCGCCCGACACGCACAGCGTCGCGAGGCCACGTCGCTCGTCACGTCGACGTAGGGCGTGCAACAACGTGACGACGATGCGTGATCCGGTGCAGCCGATCGGATGGCCAAGCGAGATCGCGCCGCCATCGCTGTTCAGCCGCGCCTGGTCGAAACCGAGATCCCGATCAACAGCCAACACCTGTGCGGCAAAGGCTTCGTTGAGCTCGACCCGGTCAATATCGGTCAAGCTCATACCGGTCTTTTCGAGCAACTCGCGCACCGCCGGAACAGGGCCTATGCCCATGACCGCCGGATCCACGCCCGCTTGCGTAGCGCCGAGCAGTCGCCCTTCGGGCTCCACTCCATGCTTGTCGGCCGCCTCGCCGGAGATCAAGACAAGCGCCGCAGCACCATCTGTAACACCGCTGCTATTACCTGAATGAACCGTGCCGCCCTTCTTGAACACCGGCTTCAGGCGCGCCAGGCTCTCCGAGGTGACATCGTCGCGCGGGTGCTCATCGCGGGCCATGATTATCGTATCCCCCTTGCTCGACACTTCCAGCGGAACGATCTCCGCATCGAACGCCCCGGCGCCACGTGCCGCCTGGGCTCGCTGCTGGCTACGGGCGGCGTACTCGTCCTGCTCGGTGCGGGAGATCTCGTAGCGCTCGGCCAAACGCTCGGCGGTAAGTCCCATCAGGTCACCGCACAACGGACACATGAAGCCGTCCTGGAACTGTCCATCGAGAAGCTTGGCGTGCCCCAGCCGGGTGCCCCAGCGGGCCGTCGGCAACAGGTAAGGCGTGTTGCTCATGCTCTCCATCCCGCCGGCGACAACGACATCGGCGACCCCGAGGGCAATTGATTGCGCCGCCAGGATGATCGACTTCATGCCCGAAGCGCAGGCCTGATTGACCGTGAAGGCGGGCGTCGTGACGGGAATGCCGCTGCCGACGGACACCTGCCGGGCGGGGTTTGGGCCGCAACCAGCCTGCCGCGCGTGCCCCATGATGACTTCATCGACGGCCGCCGGGGCCACGCCGGCGCGTTTCATCGCCCAGGTCACGGCGTGCTTACCCAAGTCTACAGCGCTCAACGGACGCAGGGCACCGCCGAACGCTCCGATCGGAGTACGTACGGTGCCGGCGATCAAGACACGCCGTCCATCGCGCAGATCGAGCATGGATTCCTCCTACCTAGTGGCCTGTAACAGATGCTCGGCGGCGCGGCGAACATCCCGGGCAGAGAGCGCCCGGCGGACGGCGACGAACACCTTTGCCTGGGTCTCGCGGGCGAGTTGAGCGTACCATCGGCCTGGGTGGCCGGCAAACGATCCGGAAGTCGGAAACGACCCGAGAATGCTACACTCTTGTGTGAACCTGCAGGTCGTAGCCAAGTCACGCACGACGCGCGTTATCGGAGGCGTGGCACGGCGAAAAGGGGTGGGCAAGACGCCCGATCCGGCCGGCGCCCATGGTCGCGAGCGGAGGAGTCAGATGCGCGTCAAGGTTGTTCGTACGCCAGGTGAGCTGCGCGACGAAATCGGTCACAAGATCATGATTTGCAAGGACTGGACCGGCACGGTTCAGCGGCAGCTCAACGACAAGGAGTTGGCCGCCGCGGGTTTCCACCCCAAACGCAGCGGAAGTGTCTACGAAGTACTCTTCGACGACTGGAGTCAGTGTGTCGCCGTACCCGCGGTCAACCTCGTGGAGATCGACGAGGACATGCAATTCGATGACGGCGATGAGCCAGGTCCGACTACTTCTACGCGCCACAAATAGGGGTGCGCAGCACTAGTGCCTGTAACAGCTAATCGTTACAGGCTACTAGCCGACGCCGACGAGTCGATCGTGCTCACGGATGACGAAGCGATCCGTCATCCCGGCAACGTAGTCGCCGATAGCGATCCGCGTGCCGACTCGTGCCGCTCTCTGTCGATGGCGTTCAGGTAATAGCTCAGGATCCTTCACATAGGCCTGAAAGAGTCGCTCGATCGTCAGGCGGGCGCTCTCCATCTGCTCATGCACCAGCGGACTCTGGTAGAGCCGCTGTGAGAGCAGGTCGCCCAGGACGACCATCTCCGCTCTGACTTCCTCGGAGTGGCACGCCAAATTCGTCGGCAACGCGCGAATCTCGACGAGGTCGCGCACGCCGCTTGCCGCAATCGCCTCGCGGCTGCTCTCGATCAGGTCAGTTACAAGGCTGTCTACCATCCGGCGGATGGTCTCGTTGAACAGCTCCCGCCTGGAGGCCCCGGAACAATCGGCGCTCATACGCCGGTAGATGCGTCCGAACAACGGCGCATCCTCAACCAACTCGTCGATCGAAAGCACGTGCGCCTCTACACCATCGTCGATGTCATGCACGTTATAGGCGAGAT
>Ga0315339_1000710_pt1 | contig 37158 bp, 36 predicted proteins | sample ASW17metaG_FD_204514 | JGI IMG/M metagenome (GOLD analysis project Ga0315339, IMG submission 204514) | Ammonia-oxidizing marine archaeal communities from Pacific Ocean, United States - ASW #17 | ecosystem: Environmental > Aquatic > Marine > Oceanic | place: USA: California | collected 2016-12-05 | reverse complement strand
GTCGCTCGGCAGGGCGGCGATGACGTGCGCGCCGTTCGGCGAGACCGCGAAGCGACGTAGCGGCGCGTCGTCATCGAGCAGCGCGCGCTCCGCGCCGGTGGCGACGTCCACGACGACCAGGCCGGCGCGACTCCGGTTCGCGAAGAACGCGTCACCTGGCAGGACCTCGTCGGTGGTGTGTAGCACGCGCACTCGGGCGGGCTCCGGCTCGGCACCAGGGACCGCCGGTCGCGCGTATGCCACCCAGGTGTCACCCGCCCACTGCGGCGGCATCGTGGCCTTCCCGGGAAACGGGCTCCCGACCGCTCGGATCTCGCCGGTTCGTGCGCTCCAAACGGCCAGCTGCCCCCCGTCGGGTCCCTCGAAGAAGAACGCGAGGAGCGAGCCATCGGGTGAGAAAACTGGAAAGGAGCCGTGCCGCCCGTCCCGATACAGCGCCAAGGGCGAGCCCGCGAAGGCCCCCTCGAGGCTCTGCACATAGACCGTACCCAGCGCGAAGCGCTCCAGGATGTTCCACTCCTCCGTCACGTCCGGTAGCATATACGCGATCCGGTCGCCGCTCGACGTGATCGAGACACCCCCACTGATCAGGACCAGGTCCAGCATGTCCCCTGCGGTGAACGGGCGGGTCTGTGCCCGAGCCGGAGCCGGCGCCAGCGTGCATGCGGCCATGGATGCAGCCACACACAAAGCCACAAGGAGCAGCGGCAGGCCCCCGCTACACTTCCTCCTGATCATTTCCACCTCTCGTCTCGTGCGGTCGCCCGCATCCTACGACCGGAGTGGAAACGGCGCATGTACGCTTACGGCCCTTCTCTCGGTGCTAGTCCCCACACTCGAGGCGATCCGCGTCGACCCCGCGGAGGCTCTGCGCGCCAACTAGCGCGATTCCACGCACGGGTAAGGCGCCGCCGAGCATCCGTGAATCCGCCCATCTGTCAGGCTGTCTCCGAAGTCCGTCAAAGCCCGGGCGCCTCCTCCAGCAGGCGTCGGGTCATCTGCGACGGATTCCCGCCCCAGGTATTGATGAACACGATGGCCGCGATGCCCTCGTCCGGCAACAATCGGATATCCGTGTTGATACCCGGGTCACTGCCGCCGTGACCCCAGACGTCCCGCTCGCGGACTTGGGGACTCGTATACCAGGTAAGGCCCTGAGACCCGAACCCTCCAGGGAGCTGGGGCTGGAACATCTCCCGGACGGTGCGTTCCCGAAGGATGCGTTGCCCGTCCAGAATACCCCCGTTCAGGTACGCTCTGGCGAATCTGGAGAGCTGGCGTACGCTGGTTCGTAGGAATCCATCGGGGAAGTTGGGATGGTTGTACGCGCAACTCGCGTGATGCCCGTCTCCAACCGGCACCGTGGATCCGCTTCCCTCCAGAATCACGCCCAGAGGGCGGCCGCCCCAGGTGGGGCTGCGTACCTCGTCGCCCTCGACGTACGTGTAGGGCACGACGTGCCGGGAGAGGTCGATATCCGCCAAGTACCATGAAGTCTCGTTCAGGTCCAACGGCTCGAAGATGTGCCGCCGGCAGTAGTCGGTGAACAACTCACCCGATATCTGCTCCACCAGATATCCGACGAGACCGAACGCCACGTTGTTGTACTCCCAGCGATCGCCTGGCGGCCAACCCTGGTAGTTCTCGTCCGCGTCGTAGAAGCGCCCACCCGGCTGCAGGTATCCTTCGACCCACTGGGCCAAGGAGACCGCAGGATCTCCACATTGGTATCCCCGGCGGTACCACTCTCCGTCTCGGATGGAAGATTGGTGCGTCAGCAGAAGTCGGAAGGTGATGGGTACGTCCGGATACGACGGATTGCGAACCGGGAAGGACATGTAGCCGCCGACATCGTCATCCAACTGGAAACGCCCCTGCTCCCATAGCTGCATGAGGGCGGTGGTGGCGAATGTCTTCGATATCGAGCAAATGTTCTGAACCCAGTCCAGGTTCATCGGGACCTGCCGCTCCAGATCGGCGAATCCATAGGTGTTGGACCACACCATGCGATCGTCCTTGACCACGCAAGCGGCCACGCCGGCGATCGAATACGTGGCCATCCTCTCCCGGATGAATGCATCGATTTCTGGGGATGCACGACGGGAGGAATCGGCGGTCTGCCACCCACGTTTCACGCCCAAGAAGTGAGAGCCTCCCGCCGCCAGCGCCGCGGTCGAGAGGAAGCTCCGTCGGTCCACTAATCTCGGTTCCATCAGCTTACGGGCCTCCGCCCGCCGTATTTGTCGAACCACGCGATCGCGTGCGCGACCTTGGTGATCAACTGACTCGGCCGGTTCGAGATATTGTGATACGCCCCTGGAATCTCGACGAGAGCGGTGTCGATCCGCCTGAGGATCAGCGCGTGGTAGAGCTGCTTGGCTTCGGACAAAGGCGTGCGCAAGTCCGCCGTGCCGACCATGACCATGGTGGGGGTCTCGATGTCGCCGACCACGGAGAGCGGCGAGTACTCCCAGTAGCCCATCGGGTTGTCCCAAGGGGTTCCGGGGTACCGGTAGTCCATGTACCCGTCGTAGTTGTCGGCCACCAAGGTCTTGCTGATCCAGTTGACGACCGGCTTCGTCACGACCGCAGCCCTGAAGCGATCCGTGTTTCCAACGATCCAGGCAGTCATGATCCCGCCCGCGCTGCCTCCAGTGACATAGAGACGGTCCTCATCGATGGATCCGCGCTCGATGACATCGTCCACGACCGACATCAGGTCGTCATAGTCGTTCCCCGGATAGTCGTGGTACAGCAGGTTGCCGAACTGCTCACCGTAGCTCGTGCTGCCCCTCGGGTTCGAATAGACCACCACATATCCCGCGCTCGCGTAGAGCTGCACCTCGGCTGAAAAACGGTCTCCATAGTTGCTGATTGGGCCACCGTGAATCTCGAGCAGCAGCGGATATCTGCGAGAAGGGTCGAAGTCGGGCGGGCGCACGATCCATGACTGAATCGCGCGTCCGTCGTGAGACGACTCGGTCCAGATCATCTGGGCAGGGGCGAGGTCTCGCTGGGCTGTGAGGTCCGAGTTGAAGCTCGTGATGACGCGACGGGTTCCGTCCGGCTCGACCACCGCCACCTCACTGGGTATCGTCGATGTCGTGTAGGTGAACGCGACGGTTCCATCGAGCGACACCGAGAAATTGCCACCGCCGTAGGGGCGCCCTACCGCGGTTCCGCCGAGACTGTCCGCGACGACACGGAAGTCTCCGCCCGTCGTCAGGAAGCCCACTTTCGTAACCCCCTCGTCATCGTACGTGACATAGACGCCGCTCCCGTCCGCCGCAAAGGTCGGGGCACTCACGGATCGGTCGAGGTCTTCCAGTAAGGTGCTCGCGACCGATCCATCCGTGCGCAGCAGGTACAAGTCGGTCGTTTGATAGGTCTGGATACGATCATCGAAGCCAGTGTACACCATCGTCCCGCCGTCCGGTGAGGGCGCGGGACTCGCCTCGGGACCGTCCCGGTCGGTCAGCCTGGAGATCGTTCCGTCGGCGACCGATACCGAATAGATATCGCTCTCCCGACGCTCGTACTTCCAATCGGGGTTGCGGTTGGCCGAGAAGAGGATCGAGCGCCCGTCGGGCGCCCACACGGGCCCGCGATGCTGAAAGTCACCCGACGTGAGTTGGCGCGGTGTTCCGCCATCAGCAGGAATGACGAAGATGTGAGCATGGCCCGGTTCGATGAAGCCGCTCCCGTCCGCCTCGTGGTGCACTCGCGTCGTCACCCGCGGCGGCTCGGCCCACTGCGCGCCCTCGGGGCGCGGCGGACGCGACACGAGCGTCGGCGCGGCCTCCGGCACCAGCATCGAAAACGCGATTTGGCGCCCATCGGGCGACCAGGCGAGGTCCCTGGGAGAGCGAGGCAACTGCGTGAGCCGAGCGGACTCACCGGTCCCCGTCCAGTAGACGTAGACCTCCGCGCCGTCCTCACTTCCCGACACGTAGGCGATCCGCGATCCGTCGGGTGACCAACGAGGCGAGGACTGCGCCCGGTCCTCACCAGTGAGTCGTCGGTGCTCGGAAGCGTCGGTGCGCACCATCCAGAGACGCCCTTCGCGCCGGTCGCGCATGATGCTCATGCCAGTCCTGACGTACGCGACCCAGGTGCCATCCGGGGAGATCTGCACGTCGGACGCGTACTCGAGTTGGAAGACGTCCAGGTCGGTGAATGGGGTGTTCTGCGCGCTTGCCGCTTGAGGACTTGCCGGGCCCGCGCATACGAGCGTGGCGACACAGGCGCTGAGGATGCTTCGCTTCATGAGGTCTCCGAGGATGCGGTCAGGTGCGAAGGTAGAGTGAGTGGGACGTCGAGGGCTACGCGAGGTGTTCCTTGAAGCACCCGGCAATCCGCCGAGCCGTAGCAAGAAAGTCCGGTGAGTCCCGCGGCGCGAGCAGCCGTTGCGAGCGAGCGGACGCTGGAGCAGACCCCCGGGCACAACCCCGGGCAAACAAAAGGGGCCTCTGGGAATTCCCGGAGGCCTTTTGTTGCCTCCATACGAAGCTCCCGTTCGATGGACGAATCCGGATGTTCGACGTACTCTAACCAGCCTGATGGATCCAGGGCGTCGAGCGAGCACAAGGAGATACCCGATGAGACTGACCGTCGGTCGCGTAGCGGCCGCGCTTCTGGTAGGACTGACCGCCGGCTGCGGCGGTATCGAGGACGGCCAGGTGCCGACCTTCGAAGTGGACGCCTTTTGGCCGATGCCGTTGGATTATCCCAACATCCTGGGGCCGGTGTCGGGCCTGACGGTCGCTCCGGACGGCAACGTACTCATCGTGACTCGGCAGGACGGCTTCAGCCGGGCCAACGAGGTCAATGTGGTGACCGAAACCGGCACTTGTTGTTCGCCCACGAAAGCGGTCGTTGAATACGCACCGGACGGCTCGTTGGTCCGAGAATGGGGCGAGCCGAATCAAGACTATCCTTGGCCGAACCGCCCCCACGCGATCGCGGTCGATCCCGACGGCAACATCTGGATCGGCGGCGGCGTGGCTACCGCCGGCCGTGGAGGTCGCGGTGGTCGCGGTGGTCGCGGCGGCGGTGCCGCTCGACCCGGACCCACCGTGGACTCGCACATCCTCAAGTTCTCCCGTGAGGGGCAGCATCTGATGACGATCGGTGGGGTCGGCGAGACTCCCAGCAACCAGAACGCCAATGGCTTCGGAGGTGCCGCGGGCTTCTCCTTCGACGCCGGTGCGAACGAAGTTTTCGTCGCGGATGGCTACGCCAACAATCGAGTCGCCGTGCTCGATATGAGCACAGGTGAGTTGAAGCGATCATGGGGCGCGTACGGCAACGCGCCCGATGACGCGGACCAAGAGCCGTACGACGCAGGCGCCGCCCCTGCCCAACAGTTCCGTACGGTTACGTGCGCGGAGCTCTCCGACGACGGACTCGTCTACGTATGCGACCGTGGCAACAATCGCATCCAAGTTTTCCAAACGGACGGGACGTTCGTTTCCGAAGCGGTACTCGCTCCCGCTACTCTGGGCAGCGGCTCGGTGGGGGACATCGCTTTCTCCCCCGACCGAGACCAGCACTTCCTCTACGTGGCCGACGGCATGAATGAGCGGGTCGCCATCCTCGTGCGATCGTCGCTCGAGTTCCAGACCTCCTTCGGAGTCGGGGGACGCTACCCCGGCCACTTCCGCCAACTCGGATCGGTCGCGGTCGACGCCGACGGCAACGTCTACACGGCGGAAAACGGACAGGGAAGGCGGGTCCAGAAGTTCGTCAACCTCGGGAATGGCATGATCACGGCCGAGCACCAAGGGGCGCTCTATCCAGGAGACAAGAGATGAACCGGAATCGGAATCTGATCATTGGTGGCAGCCTCGTTGTCGCCATCGCGCTCCTGGGCGTAGGGCAGGCAACGCTCGAGGGCGTGGCGCTCTCGCAGACGGTGCGAGCACCGATCTTCGAGATCGACCCATTCTGGCCGAAGCCGCTGCCGAACGGGTGGGTCTACGGGACGGTGATCGGCGTTACCGTCGACGCACAAGATCACGTCTATATCGTCCATCGAGGCGTGCAGGGCGCCGAGGCCGGAGCCGACCAGAATCCGCCTCTGGCGGAATGCTGCTCTTCCGCACCCCCGGTGCTCGAGTTCGATGCAGACGGCAACATGGTCCGAGCCTGGGGCGGCCCCTCAGAGACTGAAGAATATGTCTGGCCCGCCTCGAATCACGGCCTCGGGGTCGATCAGATGGGCAACATCTGGATCGGAGGGAACGGAGGCGGCGACTCCCACGTGCTCAAATTCAGCCAGCAAGGTGACTACCTCGGCACGTACGGTGAGCCGCGTAACGCCCCCAACAGCAGCGCCACGAACCACTTCGGACGCGTGGCGGACATCGAGTTCGACTTCGCCGCCAACGAGTCATACTTCGCGGACGGGTACGCGAACAAGCGCGTGGCGATCGTCGACATCGACTCAGGGGAGATCAAGAGAACCTGGGGAGCCTACGGCAATACTCCCGACGACAGCTACCAGTACGTAGGCGAGAGGCGGGGCGGTACCGGATGGTCCGCCGACGACTATGAGGAGCAGCAGTTCCGCACCCCGGTGCATTGTGCGGAGCCGTCGAATGACGGCCTCGTCTATGTGTGCGACCGGCCCAACAACCGCGTGCAGGTCTTCCAGGCGGATGGCACGTATGTACGTGAGGCCTACTACGCGCCCGAGACGCTCGGGGACGGCGCGATCTGGGACATCGCATTCTCACCGGACCCGGAGCAGAGCTTCATCTATGTGGCCGACGGGAAGAACGCCCGCATCCGCATCATCGATCGCCAGTCGATGGAAGAGGTCTCCACCATCGGCACCGGTGGCCGCTACGCCGGCATGTTCCAGGCCGTGCACAGCATCGACACGGACTCGCAGGGCAACATCTATGCGACCGAGACCTATGAAGGCCGGCGGCTTCACAAGTTCATCTACCAGGGCATCGGAGACGCCGCACGACACCAGGGCGCGACCTGGCCCAGCAGGAATTGATTAGAACCGCTTCGTAGGCGTACTCCCCAGGAACCAGCCCGCGACGCCGAACATCCGTGGAGTCCTCGCGGATGTTCGGCGTCGCCGTGCAGACTCCGGCTACTCCACCCTGATCGTCTCCAGAGGATCGATTCGGGTTGCGCCCATGGCAGGCACCAACGTCGCCGCGAGCGCGAGCGCCATCAGGCCAAGACCGACTCCTACCAGGTGCGCGAGACTCGTCGGTTCGGCCCCGAGACGGAATGCGAAGAACGCGCTGGCCCAATGCTCCTCGATCGTCTTCACGTCGTACAGCACCATGGAGGCATCGACCGCGCGTACCGCGTCTGATGACCCGCGACGGTCGGCAAAAGCCGGGCGGCCTCGTCCACGAGGTCGTCGATCGTCATGCCCTGCCGGACCCAGATCTCCTGGAACACAGCGTGCGGTTCATTCATGACGGATAGTTCAGTTGACGCTCCAGGTTCTCGAGGGACGACTCCGCTACCGGGAGGACCTCGAGGAATTCGAGATCGCCCAGGGAGAGGTCCTCTTCTTCGGGCCGGGTCACGCGCAGGATATCCGGGCGCTCGAGGACACGGCGTTGCTGCTGACCATCACCGGGGACGCGGCGGAGAGCGGGTGATCGTCGCGTAAAGACGCTGCGTTCTGGGCGTCGGACAGCGTTGTCACCCCCGGTGAAGGCCCTCCCCTCGAGCGCATCGCACGAGTTCCGCCAACTCCTCCCAGACACCAGAATCCCACCACCTCCGCGCCGCTGCACTCGTCGACGGCGCGACGAAAAGGCTCGTGCGGCCGAATGACGCGGCCTGTAAGCCGTACCGGACCCGCTTCGCGCCCAAGGCCTCCGACGCGGCCCTCTTCCCGTTGAAGCAGAGATAGGAGGGCGAATAGGGTTCGAGGCGCGTTCGGAGGAGCGCGCCCCAACCACCGAAGTCGATCGCCCAGTCCATCCCCGACTGGTCCTTCACGACGTCCGTCAACCCAATCCCGTAGTCGAGCAGACATCGATATTCAAAAGGCTCTAGCAGCCTCTGCGTGAGACCGATATCCCGAAGATTGGTCCAGAATCGATTCCCCGGACCGGCGTAGTATTGTCCACGCTCGGCTGAAACCGAGCTCGCCGCCGATCCGCAGATCACCAGGTCGAGGCCGGTCATGAGAACGTCCTCCAACTTCGTCATTGAGGCGGCGGGCGGGTTCGAGGATGAAACCCGATCCCGGGCATTAGCCCTCACTCAGCCTTCACGGCGCGCACGACTTCGACCCGGGCTGCGCGCAGCGCCGGCACCAGGCAGGCTAGCAAACCTGTAAGCGTCAGCGTGAGAATGATGGCCATGTACACCGCCGGGTCGTTCGGATCGACTCGGAACGAGACCAGCCGTAGCGGCCGGGCCACCGTGGCGCCAAGGACCAGCCCGACAGCCATACCGACTCCAATCTGCTTCATGCCCTTGGCGAGCACGAGCATGACGATGTCCCTGCCGGACGCGCCGCGGCATCCGCGAGGTTGACTTCGGTGAAGAGAAACGCACCCAGCCCTTCGAATATGGTTGTGGCTACTGCCGACGGAGATGCCCGAAGGGCTCAATGCCACGCACGGTGCCCTTGCGCATGATTACCATGATTACTTTGAGGCCGCAGAGCGTATACACACAAGAGTTGAGTATCCGTCGCTGCAGACGCGGGCTCGGCCCGACCCTCCCATTCGGAGTTGCCAAGTGATTCCACGCCAGGCCAGATCAACGTGAGGACGCCGACAGATCTGTTGTCCCAGACCCGCCGTATCAGGGAACCAGGCGTCGAGTATCGCTAGTGCAACGAGTGCTTTGCGATCGCGGGGCTCATCATCGAGAGAATCTCGGGGCGGACCTACGACGAGTATGTAGCGGAGTACATTCTCCAGCCGATCGGTGTGGACGTATCACTCACCTCGGTGCCGAGCCCCGAAATCGTCGGACACCTGGCAATCCCCTACAATCTGGAGGGCAACAGGGCGATACCGATCTCGCAGGTGCGTTATGACGTCTATGCGGCCGGCGACATCTACCTATGCGCGGTGGACATGGCCCGGTTCCTCGCAACCCAGCTCAACGGCGACGTCTACGACGGGAAGCGAATCCTGTCCGAAGCCTCGAGCCTGGAGATGAGACGCCAACAGTTCGGGGGCCGGAACTATGGGCTGGGCACCGGCATATCGGAGCGGAGCGGCGACGGTAGCGACCTATTCGCTGGCTCGGACGACGGGTCCAACCTACTCTCGTAGCCGGCCCATACCGGACCGAGAACGCCACGACCACTGCCCCCTGACCATCGCTTCAGGAGCCCGGCCCATGCCGTCCCGGATCTTCCCGCCCGCTCAGTCCCTCGCCACGCAAGCTACGGCTGCCCTACCTGCTGCCGCGCTCTTCTCTCTGCTCGTGCTCGCGCTTCCTGCTTTCCCGGTGCCGGGGACGGCTCAGACACACGAGGAGTTGACCGAGCTCTTCGACGAATGGCGGGCATTCGAGAGACCGTCCTTCGTGGACGCTGTTCCGGACTATTCCCGCGATGCCATGTCCCGGCAGCACGAGGAGCTCGAGAGCTGGCAGGACCGGCTGCGCGCGTTGAATCCGAGCCGCTGGAGCGTAGAGCAGCAGATCGACTGGCACTTGGTGCGCGCGGAGATGAACGGGCTCGACTTCGACCACCGCGTGCGGCGGCCGTGGGCGAGGGATCCGGCGTTCTACGTCACGATCTATTCAGCCGAAAGCGACGTGCCCGCCCACGAGGGCTCCGTGATCCATGGCTGGGTCGATCTGTGGACGTACGAATACCCACTCTCCACCGCCGATGCCGCTGAACTGGCCGAGCGCGTCGCCGCGATACCCGCGCTTCTGGAACATGCGCGTGACAACCTCGCGGACTCGAATGCGGCAGACCTGTGGATGGCGGGGGACCGCTCCTTCCGCGGGCAGGTTGCGAACCTGAACGCGCTCGCACAGCGGGTCTCGGGGACGAGCTCGGCCCTCGACCGGGCGATCGCTGATGCGCGTGACGCATCAGAGGGATTCCGACTGTGGCTGGCCGGCGAAGCCGCGTCCAAGACCGGCTCTTCGGGCATCGGGCAGGACAACTACACGTGGTACCTGCAGAACGTGCACCTCGTCCCCTACACGTGGGAGGAGCAGGTCACGCTCATGCGCCGAGAGCTGGCGCGCGCGCATGCCTCTCTCAGGCTGGAGGAAAACCGAAACCGCCACCTGCCGGAGCTCGAGCGCATCGCCTCTTCCGAACAGTTCGACCGTCGATTGAACGCGTCGGTGACCGCATACATGAGGTTTCTGCGGGACGAGGAGGTACAAACGATCGAACCGTGGATGGATTCCGCGTTGCGCGCGGTGAACGGGGCTTTTGCGCCGGTTGAGCCAGGCGAGGTGCGCAACTTCTTCTCCGAAGTGAACTATCGGGATCCCGATGCGTTCCGCCCCCACATGCACCACTGGATCGAGCTGGCGCGCATGCGGGAGAATCCACACGCGAGCCCGATCCGAGCCACGCCTTCGCTCTACAACATCTTCGACGCCCGTTCGGAGGGCCTGGCCACGGGCGTCGAGGAGATGTTCATGCACCTCGGCCTCCTAGAGGGCTCGCCGCGCTCCCGAGAGCTCACATGGATCATGCTGGCTCAGCGGGCGGCGCGCGCCCTGAGCGGCCTCATGTTGCACGGGAACGAATTCGAAATGGAGGAGGCCGTCGCCCACGCGATGGAGTGGACGCCCCGGGGGTGGCTGACGGAAGGTGCGTTGGTGCGGAACGAGCAACACCTCTATCTGAGACAGCCGGGTTACGGAACGAGCTATGTGACCGGCAAGATTCAGATCGAGGAACTACTCGGGGAGTATGCGATTCAGGAAGCCGACGACTTCACCGTGGGGCGCTTCTTCGACGCGTTTTACGACGCCGGCGTCATCCCCATCGTGCTGACGCGTTGGCAGATGACCGGGGAGAAACATTCGATTCTGGAGACACGCTGATCCGATCTATCCGCGGGCCAGGGGCCGCACCCCAATGACCTCCAGGATCGGCAGCCTGCACACAACGCGGCAAAACGCCGCCCGCGCCCAGCTGTGGCTCCTCTCCAGCGACGCGCCCCGAACGAACGTCTTTGGGGCTATCACTGTGACCTCAGGCCTCCTGAGGTAATGTCGGCACGGATCTTGGGTCTTGATCGACGCGAGGTCTCCCCAGACAGGAGTCGAAGTCAGTGCAACACTCACCCGCAATGGGCGGCTCAGATCGGGCCGTTCCGAGTGCGCTTGGGTGGGGATGGGCATGCACTGGAAGCTGCTCACGCCCTATGCCTGGTGTAGAGAGCCAATCTCGCTCGGCGCCTACATGCTGCCAGGACTGCTTCTCGGTGTATTGCCCTTCTTGGGCGCCCTCGCCTCGTCTTCCGCGTGGTTGGCCGCGTGGGGGATCTTCTTTACGCTGGCGGCGTCGGGCGACCTGTTGGTGGTTTGGCTCGTGCGGGACGTACCGAGCGATGCCCTGGTGATCGACCATTCTTCTCGGTGTGGGTGCGAGGTCGTGACGTAGTCCCTCCCGCTATCCGCGATTCCAACCGATCTTCAAGTCGCCGAACGCGTCCATTCCCGTAGCTATGCCCACTCCTCACCTCGAAGCCGAGACATCCGACCGGTCCTTCGTTTCGGGGATGGGGCGCCGTCGGTTCGTGAAGCTCGCGCTGGGAGGCGCCGGCCTTGCCGCCGGGGTGACCGGCACCAGCACGCTCGTGGCCTCCGTCCGCGGCGCTCGCACGCTGGAAGTCACTCGTCATCGAGTGCCCAACCCTACTGACGCGACACGGGACATCGAGGGTCGCCTGCGGCTGGTCCAGCTTTCGGACCTTCACCTACGATCAGTCTCGGGCCACCAGGAACGAGTTGCGGAAGCCACGCATCGGGAAGAACCCGACCTGATCCTTCTCACCGGAGATACGCTGCACACTAGGACGCCCATCTCGGTGATGGAGTCGTTCTTGGGACTCCTCCCCGCGAGCGCGACGAAGCTCGCGATCATGGGGAACTGGGAGCACCGGGGGACGCTCACGCCGTCCGACTTTCGGGACTCCTTCGCTCGCGCGGGAGTCCAGCTCCTCATCAACGAGTCGGTGTCGCTGGAGCGTCCGCGAGGGCCTCGCCTGACCGTGTCGGGGATCGATGACTACCTGCGCGGACTCCCTTCTTGGCGGGAGACGTTTCGCGACGTGCCTGCGCAGGGGCCGCACCTCCTGCTCGCCCACTGTCCCGCGCATCGGGACGCGCTCACCCGCGACTCCGCCACCCAGGGCATCGTCCCGCAATTGGTCCTGTCCGGCCACACCCACGGAGGACAAGTGAAGGTCCTGGGACGGGCCTGGGCACTCCCCGGCGGAAGCGGACCCTATGTGGAAGGGTGGTACGAGGACGATGGAGCGCCGGGCGATCAACGCAACGCGCCTCTCTATGTGTCCCGCGGAATAGGTACGACGTTTCTCCCGATACGCCGGGGGAGTACCCCGGAGATTGCGGTGTTCGATTGGATGGGACAGGGCGGCTAGTTCCGGCGACGGCGTTCGCGCCAGCGCAGATCATGGTTGCGCACCATAGGGGGCCCGTTCAATGTCCGTAGACAACCCACGCGATTCCGCGTACCCAGTCGTCTTCGAAATCCCGGAAGGTGCCCCGTGAACACCCGCAAGGTTTCCGCAGTTTGTCTTGCCATCCTCGTGGCCGCTTGCGCCGGCGACACCGAGGAGGCAGCCGAAGCGCCCGCCATGCCCGAGATGTCGGCAGACGAGATGGCGCTGGAGCAGCTCCGTGAGGATTGGGTCACTCATTACAACATGGGGCATGCGTCAGTCGTCGGCGGAAACTATGCCGACGACGCTTTATCACTTGGTGCCAACCAGAGCAACTTCACCGGCCGAGACGCCATTGTCGCCGACATGGCTGCCACGATGGAGGCGGCCTCGCCGCACATCGAGCTTTCCCACCACGAGACCATGACGTTCGGCGATCGAGCGGTCGGGTGGGGCACATACGCTACTGAGGCAACGACACCGGACGGCTCAGTTGCTTCGTCGGGCACATACATGACCGCTTTCACGAAGGTGGAAGGTGACTGGAAGATCCAGGTAGTGATCACAAACTTCGACGCGGCGCCACCCGAGGGCTTTGCGTACGGAGAAGCTGGCGAGCCACCCGAGAACGAGGGAACGATGGGCGACCTCATAGGTGCCTACCAGACGCACTACAACCTCGGTCACCCGTCGATGGTCGCGGACTTCTATGTCGACGACGCAATGGCCTCGTTCGCGAACCTGCCCCCCACCGAAGGCGGTGAGGCCATTAGCACGCTGATGGCGGAGCGAATGGCTGCGAACCCGGCCGACGTGACCATCAACGATGTCGGCACAATCGATCTGGGTGACGGTTGGGCGCTCGACGGAGGTTGGTTCCAGATGAACGCGAAGGACGGCGGCGACGCCCTCCAAATGGGCACCTACTTGCTGCTCGTGAACCAGACGAGCGACGGCTGGCGCATCAAGTGGGCCGTCACGAATGGGGGGCCCGCGCCCGCGATGTAGCTGGTAACCCACCAGGCGGGGCGCTGAAGGTCAACAGGACGACCGGCGCCCCGCCTGGTATAGGCACGCCCGCGAATCAATGTCATGAGGCATCTGCTACCCGTTCTCACGCTGCTCGCATGCGGCGCGTCTCTCGCTGCCGCGCAGGACGTGCCAAGCCCCATCCTGGGGGGACCGAGCGAGCCGATTCTCTCCGGCCACGCGCACAACGACTACCTGCACACGACCCCACTGTGGGACGCCCTGACGCTCGGCTTCATCAGCATCGAAGTCGATGTTCATCTGGTCGACGGAGCACTGCTGGTCGCTCACGACGAAGAGGATGTCGACGCGGGAAAAACGCTTCAGTCGCTCTATTTGGATCCGCTTCGCGACCATGTGCAAGCGCACGACGGCCGTGTGTATTCAAGCGAGCAACCCCTCGACGTGCTCATCGACCTCAAGACGGAGGCGCAACCGACGTACGAGGCACTTCGTGAATTGCTTGCGCAGTATGCGGACATACTCACCAGCTACTCCGAGAGCCAGGTGCAAAAGCGAGCGATTTCCGTCATCGTGTCCGGAAATCGGCCGCGGGCGTTGATGATGGCTGAAGAGCATCGACTGGCGACGTACGATGGGCGGATGGAGGATCTCGGGGACTCGGCCGCTCGTATCCCAGCGAACTTCATTTCGTTGATCAGCGACAACTGGGAAGACCACTTCAGTTGGCGCGGCTCGGGCCGCCTTTCCGACCAGGACTCCAGCCGGCTCGCGCAGAGGCTCGACGCTGCCCACCGGAGCGGCTACCGCCTCCGATTCTGGAACATCCCGGTCCCCGTCGGCCGTCCCATGGAAGACGTATGGCGAGAGCTGCTCGATGCAGGTGTGGATCTATTGAGCGTCGACGACCTGGCCCGCTACAGCGCCTTCATTCTGAGCGCTCGCCCTCCGCCCGGTGCTTCTCGATGAAGTCACCCGTTTCGGTTGGAAGCAGAAGATTGCCGGAAATGTCCGCGATCTCCTCCGCTTCCTCCCAGGCCCACTCCAACAGCCAGAGCTCACCCTCAAGCGCCCGTCTCTCCTGCTCTTCGTGCAGAGACATCTCCAGCGCGAGCTTCGTGGGCGCCGGCATCTTGTCGATGTAACCCGGGACACCCTTCTTGTCGGCGAAGCGATTGCCAGTGATGACGTCCGCCAGGAACTCGTCCGGGTGGCGGTGGTGCTCGATCTCACCCACCGCTGCCTGCACCGTGCGCTTCTTGTCCCCCATCCGGTTCATCGCCGGAATGATTTGACCGGCGAGGCGCTCCACCTCGGCACGCTGGAACCACTCCTTCTTCTTGCCTTTGCGAACCTCCAGTCGGAATCCGTTTGCGTCGTCGGTCGGCCGCAAGCGCGAGCCCAACAGGTCGGGGTTCTTGAGCCTGATGACCCGTCCGTCGCGCGGTGGTGCTCGTGCAAGCTACTGCGGATCGGCATCAGCGTGTCTTCTTGACGCCGGTCCACTTCTTGTGCCCCGGCATTGCCCGGAGAACCTTGCAGGCGAGGTGATCCCCACCGAAGCGTTCGCCAAGGAGGAAGGGATGTCTGGCATCCGTGGTCCCGTCAGCGTCTGTGCCATCTGGTTGTGCACGGCCACGTTCGGGGCCACACCTGGGCTCGCCCAACACGGCGCCCAGAACGGCGAGTGGCGGAGCTACGGTGGCGACCTCGGCAGTACCAAGTACTCACCGTTGGACCAGATCGACGCCAGCAACTTCAGCGACCTGCGAATCGCGTGGAGTTGGCAGTCGGCCGATGGATCGCTCGATCTGGACGCGCTACGAGAGCAGATCCCCGAGATCTCGATCAGGGGGTTCCAAGCGACGCCTTTGATGGTGACTGGAGTTCTCTATCTGTCCACGGCGTTGCATCAGGCGGCGGCTGTCGATGCCGGCACCGGCGAGACTATCTGGGTGCACGACCCACGGGCCTATCTGGGCGGCCTGCCGACCCACGCGTATCGTTCCCGCGGCGTCGCCCACTGGACGGACGGCGACGAGGCGAGGGTCTTCTGGGGCACCAGCAATGGATACCTGGTCGGGGTCGATGCCCAGACAGGACAGCCCGTGCTCGACTTCGGCGACCGCGGTCGCGTCGATCTCATGGAGGGCATCCCCCGGGCGACGCGCGGAGATACGGACCAGCGCGGTCGCAACCTAGTGGGGGCCGCGTCCCCACCCATCGTCGCGCGCAACGTCATCGTCACTCCGACGATCATCTCGGACTACGCGATTCGCCGTGAGGCTCCCCCCGGATGGCTCAAAGGCGTCGACGCGCGAACCGGCGAAACGAAGTGGATGTTTCGCACCGTCCCGCAAGAAGGCGACCTCGGCGTCGATACTTGGCTCGAGGACTCATGGCGCTACTCGGGCAATACGAACGTTTGGGCGATGCTGAGCGTCGACGACGAGCTCGGACTGGTGTATCTGCCCACCGGAACGCCCACCAGCGACTACTACGGCGGCCACCGTCTGGGCGACAACCTCTTCGCGGAGAGCCTCGTCGCGCTCGACATCGAGACCGGCCAGCGCGTATGGCACTTCCAGGCCGTTCACCACGGCGTCTGGGACTACGACTTCCCCGCGGCACCGAACCTGATCGACATCACCGTGGACGGCCGCGTGATCAAGGCGATCGCGCAGGTGAGCAAACAGGGGTTCACCTATGTGTTCGACCGCTCAACGGGTGAGCCGGTCTGGCCGATCGAAGAGCGTCCGGTCGCGACCGATACCGACCTCGAGGGCGACGTACTCTCGCCGACCCAGCCGTTCCCGACCAAGCCGGCACCGTTCGAGTATCAGGGGATGAGCATCGACGATCTCGTCGACTTCACGCCCGAGCTCCGAGCGATGGCGGTCGCGGCGGTCAACAACTTCAGGCTCGGGCCGCTCTTCACCCCACCCACGATGAGCGCCGAAGGCGGGATGCAGGGCACGATTCAACGACCTCACATCAGAGGAGCCGCGAGTTGGACCGGCGCCGCCGTCGATCCCGACACGGGGCTCCTCTATGTGCCGTCCGTCAACGGGGTCTCGGTGCTGAAGTACTACACTCCGGACGCCGCCCAGGGCGGGAATCTGCGGCTCACGCAGGGCGGATTCGGGAGCGGTGTGCAGCCGGACATGCCCAATGGCCTACCACTACTCAAGCCGCCGTACTCGCGGATCACCGCAATCGACCTCAACGAAGGTGAGCACCAGTGGATGCAGCCAGCCGGCGACGGCGACCGATTCCGCGATCATGAGCTGCTGAGCCACCTGGCCCTACCCCCGTTGGGGGATGAGGGAGTGATCAACGGTCCCGTGCTGACCAAGACTCTGCTGGTGAGCGCTCTATCGACCGGGGGCACCGACGACGGGCCCCGCCTCGTGGCGCGTGACAAGGCCACCGGCGATGTCGTCGGATGGGTCGACCTCCCGGCGCGAGCCATCGGGACTCCCATGACCTATCTGCACGAGGGGGTGCAATACATCGCGCTCACAGTCGGCGGAGCGGTACCTGAGTTGGTCGCATTGAGGTTGCCTGCGTGACGGAGGCCACCATCAAGCGCCGACGTGCAAAACACACCGCCGCAGCGATCCACGCCGGCGGTGCTCCCACAGATAGATGCCCTGCCAGGTGCCGAGAGCCAACGCGCCCCGCGCCATCGGGATCGACAGCGTCGTCGCGGTGAGCGCCGCCCTGATGTGGGACGGCATGTCGTCCGGGCCCTCGTGCACGTGTGTGAAATGAGGGTCGTGCTCGGGCACATGCCGCTCCATCCAGTTCTCGAGGTCGCGTCGGGCCGAGGGGTCGGCGTTCTCCTGGATCGTGAGACTCGCCGACATGTGCTGGATCATCAGCGTGCAGAGCCCTTCATCCAAACGACTCGCACGGACGACGCCCTCCACTGAGTCGGTGATTTCATGGAGGCCCTTGCCCCGAGTACGAACCTCGATGTGGTCGATCATGGTTTCGCCCTGCTGCGGTTTGGGTAATCTACTGTCCGTCGGAACATCGACCTTGGTGGACGCGTCAGGATTGTGGGAGGAGAGTGGGACGTGTGTGATCGAACTTCAGAGAATCGCGGTATGACGAGCTTCTTCCGAGCACAGTGCCTGGCCCTGACGATGGGTGCGCTCGTCACGCCCAGCGTTCTTGCACAGGAAGAGACTCCGAAGCTGGTCGTCATGCTGGTCGTCGACCAGCTGCGAGGTGATCTACTCGACCGCTACGAGCTGGCCTTCAGCGGTGGATTCCGCCGCCTTCTCGACGAGGGCTTTCGCTTCACGCAGGCGTCGCACGCCCACGCTCGCACCAGCACGGCCCCGGGCCACGCGACGCTCACCACCGGTGTCTTTCCGTCGCGCCACGGCGTAGTCGCCAATTCTTGGTTTTACGATCTCGACGGTGAATGGCGCATATCCTACGCGGTCGCCGACCCGCCGAACGTGATCGTAGGCTTCGAGAACGTGGCTGCGCTCGAAGGGCGTTCCCCACAGACGATGCTGCGGGAAGGCCTTCCTGACTGGTTGCACGCCCAAGACGACGACTCGCGCCGGATATCGATATCGAAGAAGGATCGCGCGGCCATTCCCATGGGAGGGCAGACGAACGAGCACGTGTACTGGCTTCTGCCCGAGGTCGGTCGCTTCATCACGTCCCGGCACTACATGCGCCGTTATCCGCGTTGGCTCGACCGCTTCAACGACCGAGTCATGCCCGACTTCACCGACGACCAGACGTGGGAGTCGCAGGTGCCTGAGCAGTTCCGAGCGCTCGCGCGACCAGACCCCGCAGTCTACGAGGGCGACGGAGTTCACACGGTGTTCCCACACGTGGGCGCAGAGGAAGTCGCGGAGGACCACGAGCAGGCCCGCAACGTGTGGGCCTTCGGTCAATCACGCGTCGACGACGCGGTCATGGCTCTGGCGCACGAGGTCATCGACGAGTTCGATCTCGGCCAGCGCCGCGAACAGGACTTCCTGGCGATCTCGCTCTCCGCCACCGACCTGGTCGGGCACGCCTTTGGCCCGTTCAGTCAGGAGCAACTCTCCACCCTCATCAACGTCGACCAGCTGCTCGGCGAGTTCTTCGAATACCTGGATGAGGAGGTCGGCGAAGGCGCGTGGTTGCTCGGCCTGGCGGGAGACCACGGGGTTGTCACCATCCCCGAGGCTCAGGTCGAGTTGGGAATAAACCCGGACGCCGAACGAACCTCCGACGCAGAGAGGACCGCGCTGCTCGCAGAGGCCCTGAATCAAGGTGTGCGTGCCGGAGGCTCTCCAGAGGAGATCGCAGAGCGGGTCGCCCGGCTCATCGAGCAACGGGGCTTGGTGGCGAAGGCGTACACGCACTCCGAGCTGACACGCGCTGAGCCCGCGGATTCGTTCGCGGTACTCTTCCGGAACTCGTACTACCCCGGACGCCCATGGGGGCCGCTGTCACGGTGGGGCATCGAAGTCCGCTTCGAGGACGGAGATCTGGTAGGATTCCCCAGGGGCACGAATCACGAAACGACGTATTGGTACGACCGGCACGTAGAAATGATCTTCATGGGCGCGGGCGTCGAGTCCGGAGCCTCGGACGCACCCGTGTACACGGTGGACTTCGCACCCACGCTGGCCGGGCTCGCGGGCATTCCGGTTCCCGGGGATCTGGACGGTCGCCGCATCTTCTGAGTATGGGTCCGTCGGACGCAGGCAGGCGCTGAACCCTAGGCGTGCGGAGTCGTGCATCTCGTCCCGGATTCCGCGAACCCCTATCCAAGAGGCTTCGGTGCCCGAGGCATTGAAGTCCGGAATCATGACGACCGCGAGCACCACGGTAGACGCTGCCGAGTGCGCGAACAACCGCCGGGCTGCGCACCCTCGATTGACGCGCTATCTCCCCGGAGGCACTGTCACCGGACCGTAGCCAGTTCTGCTCGCCCCAGTGGGGAGACCCCGATGTCCATCGCCCAGTCGTTCGTGTCCGGCAGAAGCATCGCCCGCATGGCCATGGTTGCCCTGACCGCCGCGCTTTCCGCCTGCGCAGAGCCCTCCGCGGCATCGCTCGAGGAACTGGCGCAGCGGTCCCTCGCCCAAATCGACGGCGAGTTGGACGTTCCGGGCTTGAGGGAGTCGGTCGAGGTCATTCGCGACGAGTCTGGCATTCCGCACATCTACGCTCAGAACGACGATGATCTGTTCCTGGCCCAGGGATACGTGATGGCACAGGATCGGCTCTGGCAGATGGAAATGTGGCGCCGCTGGCACGAGGGGCGGCTCGCCGAGATCTTCGGGCCCGAGGCGCTTCCCTACGACCGTCGCACTCGGCTCATGATGTTTCGCGGGCCCTGGGACGAGACGGAGTGGACCAGCTATCACCCCGATTCGGAACGCATCTTCACGGCCTATGCAAACGGCGTGAACGCCTTCATCGAACAGAACCGCGACAACCTCCCCGTCGAGTTCCAGCTGACCGGACTCGCACCCGATCCGTGGACCGCGCGCACGGTTGTTCTGCGCTGGGCCGCACTAGCCGTTCCGAGTGTTCGCGGCCACGCGATCAGCGAGGTCCAACTGGCCATGAACGTGGCGCGCCTCGGCGCCGAGGAGGCCAACCGACGCGCCGCCCCCGATCCCTGGGACGACCTGGAGATTCCCGACGGCCTCAGCCCTGAAATGATCAGCCAGCGCATGCTCAACGAGATGCGGCGGGGCGACTCGGATCCCTTCGTGGCAGGCAGACTACCCGATCTGGAGGTCGTCGAGGCCTACCGCGCCCTCATGCCGAGCGTGCGCACGGCCCAGGTATCGAGCCGGGAAGTCCCCACCGAGGGTAGCAACAACTGGGTGATGAGCGGAACGCGTTCTCCCACCGGCATCCCAATCCTTGCAAACGATCCCCACCGGCGCATCGAGATGCCGGCGCTACGCTACTTCGTCCACCTCGTCGCTCCGGGATGGAACGTGACGGGTGGAGGCGAGCCGCCGTTCGTCGGTGTGGACGCGGGCAACAACGAGCGCATGGCCTGGGGCTTCACCTTCGCGGGAACGGACATGGTGGACGTCTACGTGGAGACGTTGCACCCGGAGGACGAAAACCTCGTTCGCTGGCAGGACGGCTTCGAGCCGCTGCGCGTCATCCGTGAAGAAATCCTGATCAAGGGCCAGGACCCGGACACGGTCGAGCTGAAGTTCACCCGCCACGGCCCCGTCTTCTTCGAGGACATGGACAACCGGCGCATCTACGCCGTGCGCTCGGTCGTTCAGGAACCCGGCACGGCCGCCTACAAGGGCAGCTTCCAGCTCGCGCAGGCGAACAGCTGCGAGGATTTCTTCGACCGGGCCATGCACTGGCTGATTCCCACGCACAGCCTGATCTGTGGGGACGTCGACGGGAACATCGCGCTCCAGGTAACGGGGCTCACGCCCGACCGAGACGGTTGGACCGGCCGGTTGCCCGTGCCCGGCAACGGTGACTACGAGTGGCGTGGCTTCCGGACCGATCTTCCGCGCGAGTTCAACCCCGGTCGCGGTTACATCGCGACCGCCAACAACAACGTCCATCCGCCGGGCTACGAGGGGCGACCGGTCTTCTACCATTCATCGAGAGGCGTCGAGACGTCACGAATCACCCGCCTGCACCAGATCCTCGGATCCGACGAGAAGCTCTCTGTCGAGGATCACATGGGGGTCCAAATGGACGCGTATTCGCTGCGAGCCGCAAGGGACCTGGCTGCGTTCAGGGGCTGGGCCTCCGACGACGCCGACGTCGAGTGGGCGCGGGACGCAATCGCCGAATGGGACGCGGTCTTCTCTAGGGAGAGCGTCGCGGGGGCAGTCTACGTGAGCTGGAGCGCCCTGGCCGACGACGGAGTCCAGGACTCGGCCACGCCGATCGAGCAGCGTCGCGCATTGCTCGAGCAGGGACTGACCGCCGCGTTGGAGCGTCTGACCGAAGAGCTCGGGCCGGACCGGACCCAGTGGCGATACGGAAGGCTCCACGACAGTGAGCTGCGCCACATCATGGCCGACGCATTCGACCTACCGACGGTCGAGCGCCCCGGAGGCTCGGGAACGGTCAACGCTACGGGCGCCAACTTCCGCAGGATCATCGACCTGTCCGACCTGGACCGCTCCGTCGCGAGCAACTCCCCCGGCCAGTCGGCGCAGCCCGGCAGCCCCTACTACGACAACCTCGTCGACAATCTGGGGAACGGGGAATACTTCCCACTGGTCTTCACGCGCGAGGCCGTAGAGGAGATCGCGGCGCATCGGCTCACCCTGAATCCGGGAGGGCGCTAGTCGGCTTCCGAGCTACCCTCCCGCGTCCGTAACCGCCCGCGTCGACCGCACCCAGCGATCGATCCACTTGGCTTGCTCCTGATCCAGAAAGATGCGGTGGCGCGGCTCGCGAATCCCGTGGCCCTCGCGTGGGAAGCGTAGGAACTCCACGTCCGCGCCCATCTTTTTCAGTGTGCGAAAGTACTCTTCGCCCTGGGTGATCGGCACCCGCCGATCCTGCTCCCCGTGCGTGATGAGCAGCGGGGTCGTCACGTTACCGGCGTACTCGATCGGCGAGAACTGCTCGAACGTCTCTTTCGTCTCCCACGGCAAGCCCCCGAAGCCGAACTCGAGCAGGTAGGGGATGTCGGTCTGGCCGTAGAAAGCGTACCAGTCGGAGATCGCTGCGTGGCCGATGGCGGCCTTGAAGCGATCGGTCTGGGTGACACCCCAGAAGGTCATGAAGCCTCCGTAGCTCCCGCCCATGATCGCCAGCTGGTCAGGGTCGGCGACGCCCATCTCGACCACGTAGTCGACACCGGCCATCAGGTCCTGGAAGTCCTTGCCGCCCCAGTCCATGTAGTTGGCGTTGGAGAATTCCAGTGTGCGGCCGGAGCTGCCGCGAGGATTCCCCCGCAGGACCGCATATCCTCGGGCTGCCCAGATCTGCGAACCGGAATTGAATCCCTTGGAGAAGCGACCGTGCGGGCCACCGTGGACCTGTAGGATCATCGGGTAGCTCTGCCCTTCCACATAGTCGAGCGGATACGTGAGCACACCCTCGATCTGCCACCCGTCCGCGCCCTCCCAGGTGAGAAGCTCGGAGCGAGCGAGCTCGAAGGCCTCCATCTCATTCGTGGGGCTGAGCACATGCTCGATGTTCGAGCCGTCCGCATCGGCGATAAAGACCTCGCCCGTCGTATACGGAGAGCTTCCCGTGAAGATCAGCTTGGTGCCGTCGTCCGAAAGCCTCGTGCCGCCATAGATGTACTCGTCGTCGGGCAGGATCATCTCCGGCTCGCCGCTCCCGGCTGGAACCACATACAGGTGTGACGAAAGACCGTCCGCGGTCGTGAACAGGATGTCGCTGCCATCGGCGGACCAGCGTACGCCCGACGCCGAGAGGTTGATGTCCGCTGTGAGGTTGCGCGGCGCGCCCCCGTCGACATCAACCACGAAGACATCGCTCTGGGCCGCCCCGCTGTTCTCTTCGAGGCTTCCCGTGTACGCGATGCGTGTCCCGTCCGGCGACCACACCGGCCCGCGATCCGAGCCCGAGTTGCCAGCTGTTAGATTGCGGGGCTCCCCGCCCTGGGCCGACACGATCAACACGTCGGAGTTGTCGCTGCGATCGGGATCGCCCATCTGCGTTTGCGTCCGGTTCGAAGTAAACGCCAGCCACTGGCCGTCGGGTGACCACTGCGGTCCCTGATGGTCGAACTCTCCCTCCGTGATTTGTGTCTTCTCACCGCTCTCGGCGCCGTACACCCAGATCTGGCGCCACGTGAGCTTCTCTTCCGCGTAGTAGGCGTCGTCCTTCTCCTTCTTGCGGGCCTCCCACTCCTCGTGATCGACGCGCTCGGACTCCTCCGTGTAGGCGATCTGGGAGAAGTCCTTCGTGAACGAGCCGCTGGTGGGTGCCTTGTCGTCGTCATCCTCGACGTCGCTGTCATCGAAGAAAGGAAGCGCCTCGCCGCCTCGCAACGAAATCGCCCAGAAACGGTTCTCCGCGTCGTCTCCGTCGCCGCGACGGGAGTTGAAGAGGACACGGCCGTCGGGCAACCACACGGGGTTGCTCTCGCCCTTGGCCGAGTTGGTGAGCTGAATCGACTCGTTGGTCTCGAGATCGTGCACCCAGACGTGGGTGACGCTCTCCCAGTCCTCCGAGTCCATTTCGCGTTTGGTGAAGACCAGCTTGCTGTTATCCGGGGACAGACGGTATCCGCCCCACGCCGGAAGCAGGAGAGACTCTTGCATCGTCATATGTCTCTTGCCGTCGTCCGCCGCATCGCTCTGCGCAAACGCCGAGCTCGCCACCACTGCGAACATCGCTAGCGTCGTTGCTACCGCTCGTGCGCCGGTCCGAACACTCCTGCTCCCGCTGGTCCTCATCGCCTGCTTCCTCCGCTTCGAGTGCACTGCTGGGCAACATCGGCGGCGCGAACGAAACTGGCAACGCGGGTGGCAGCTCAGACGGCGAGCGCGGCGGTGCGGCATGAGGTCGCTACGCGAACGACCGGCCCGTACGTTACGGCAATGATCCATTACCGGTTCGGTTTTATGCACGGGTTCTCATGAAACGCAGAGACTTTCTAGTTTCTTCCGCGATGACATCAGTCGGCCTCGGCGCGACGTCGCTCTCGGCGAGCACACCGGGAGCCACCTCTACCCCCCAGATCGCTGGCCGCAAGATCCTCATCGCGGGCGGCGGCTTCGGCACGACCTTCATCCGCTACATGGCGTCGTTGACCGGCAAGCAGCGGCCGCGGATCTGCTATCTGCCGACGGCAACCGCGGATAATGAATCGAGCATCATTCGCTGGTACCAGAACTGCGCGCCTCTGGACGTAGTGCCGCTGGTCCAGGAGAGCTTCATCAGCAGCTATAGAATGGATGAGAGCTGGGAGGACGTCTTCCTGTCGATGGACGCGATCGTCGTGTCCGGTGGCAATACGCTCAATCAGCAGGCGATCTGGCGCGTGCAGGGAATCGATGAGGTGCTGCGCCAGGCGTGGGACGAGGGCATCGTGTTGGGCGGCGCGAGCGCCGGTTCCCTCTGCTGGTTCGAAGAAGGCACGACGGACTCGAGGCCCCAGGAAGTGTCGAAGATCGAGGGCCTGGGATTCCTGAAGGGCAGTCACTCGCCTCACTACGACTCAGAAGCCGTGCGTCGGCCCACGTATCATCGCTTGATTCGCTCTGGCGAATTGAAGCCCGGGTATGCTTGTGACAACGACGCGGGCATCCTCTTTGCGGACAACGAGGTCGCGCGTGTCGTGCACACGCGGGCCGAAGCCAGCGTCTACCACGTCTCCCTGGAGGGCGGAGAGATCGTCGAGACCGAGCTCCCCGCCGAGAGGATCGAGCGATCATGAAGATCTCGCGACGAGAGATGCTCAGGATCAGCGCCGGGACCGGTGCCGCTCTAGCACTGGGTGAGATGCCGGCGTTCGCCCATGAGCCGGCCCTGCAGCGGCCCCAGGAGCGCGCGCAGCTCCTGCGTACCATCCCGTCCTCGGGGCAGCAGATTCCCGCGGTCGGGCTCGGGAGCGCGCGCACGTTCAGTGTGGGCCCGTCGCCTGAAGAGCGGGGTCCTTTGCGGGAAGTGTTGCGACTCTTCCACGATATGGGGGGACGCTTCTTCGACACGTCTCCTTCGTACGGGCGCTCCGAGAGTGTGGCGGGTGAGTTGGTCCAGGAGCTCGGAATCCAGAGTGACCTCTTCTTCGCGACCAAGATCTCGACGAGCGGCGGGCGTGACGCCGGGCTCGATCAGCAGTCGGGCTCGTTCCGGACTTGGGGACGCGACACCATCGATCTCAATCAGGTGCACAACCTGCGCGATACCGACGTCCATCTGAGGACGATCCGACAGTCCAAGGCGGAGGGTCGAACCCGGTACGTCGGCGTCACCACATCGTTCGCGCGACAGTACGAGCAGATGGAACAGGTGCTGCGCACCGAAGAGCTCGACTTCGTCCAACTCAATTACTCACTCGGGGAACGTGAGGCGGCGGAGCGTTTGATTCCTTTGGCGCAGGACCGAGGGATGGCCGTGATCGTAAACGAGCCGTACAACGTCGGCCGGCTCTTTGCCGTGACGCGCGGGGAGCAGCTCCCGGAATGGGCGGCCGACTTCGACTGTGAGAGTTGGGGCCAGTTCTTCCTCAAGTACATCCTCTCGCACCCGGCGGTGACGGTCATCATTCCGGCCACCTCGGATCCGGGCCACCTCGTCGACAACATGGGCGCCGGAATGGGTCGCCTGCCGGACGCTCGCACGCGGACACGAATGGAAGAACTGTTCGACCGATTGGCATGACTACGAGGTGACGAAATGAAGATCTCCCGTTCACGGATCTCGGCGAGTAGAACACCGACCAGGGCCGTGTTGCTGCTATTGCTGCTAAGTACCGTGGTCGGAGTCGGCGCCCAGGAGGCGCTCCCGCTCATCTCGGCGTCCGAGTACGAGCGCTGGCAGGCGGATCTCTCGAACTGGGGTCGGTGGGGCCCTGACGACGAACTGGGCGCGCTCAATCTGATCACCCCGGCCAAGCGTCTCGAGGCCGCCGCGCTCGTGCAGGAGGGGATCACCGTGTCGCTCGCGAGAACCGCGCAGACGGAGGAGAGCGCGGACAACCCCTGCCCCGTGCAATGGGAGATGGTGAACGCCAGCCCGCGGGGCGCCAGCGACCGCGTGGCGTATCGATGCATTCATGGGCTGGGCTCGACGCACATCGACGGATTCGCGCATCGCTTCTTCGGCGGCAAGATGTGGAACGGCTACCCGATCGCGGATCTCGTCACCATGGAGGGCGGCGCCCAGAAGAACGCCGTACTCACCATGAAGGACGGGATCGTTACGCGCGGCGTGCTCTATGACATCCCGCGACTCAAAGGCGTGCCCTACCTCGAGCCGGGAACCCGGATCACCGTCGCGGACCTCGAGGCGTGGGAGGCGCAGACCGGCGTTCGCGTCGGCTCGGGGGACGCCATGCTTCTGCGCTGGGGCCGGTGGGCGAGGCGAGAAGTCGTCGGACCGTTCGACACCTGGGCCGAGGCGGCGGGCTTCGACAACTCCGTGATTCCGTGGCTGAGGGCCCGGGACATCGCGGTGCTCGGGTGGGAGACCCCGGGGTATACGCCGCGACCCGAGGGCGACCTGCCCACGCTGGCTCTGCACGACTTTGCGCTCACGATGCTTGGCGTTCATCTGCTCGACCGGGCGGACCTGGAGGCGTTGAGCGAGATGGCCGCGGCCCAGGGAAGGTGGGAATTCATGCTCACGATCGCCCCGCTCCCGATTCCGAACGGCACCGGCTCCCCAGTAAACCCCATCGCCGTCTTTTGAGCGAGCGATCCATGCCAAGCGACGGGTCCGCGCCCGACTGGACGCGTCGCCGCGTGCTGGGCTCGTTGCTAGGCGTAGCGGCGGTCGCGCCCTTCGTGCGCGGGGGCCGCGACGTCACCGGTGACTCCGTGCTGCTTCGCTACACGGCACACATTCCCAACTCGCATGGGCTCTACGGGAAGGTGTTTCTGCCTTGGGAGGAGATCGTCACCGAGCGAACCGGAGGGCGAATCCGCTGGGAGCACTTCGTCGACAAGCTGCTACACGGACCGCTCGACGGCTTCAAGGCCGTCGCAACCGGCGTCACCGACTATACGCACGCATACGCCACCTATCAGCCCGGAAGCTTCCACCTCACGCACGGGTTGCAGTTGCCGTTCCTCTTCCCGAACCCCGGCGTAGCGGCGCTCGTCTCCGAAGAGCTGTATCCGGAGTACCTGAAAGAGGAATACGAGCGCATGGGCGTCTACCTCGCGCACTGTGACTCGACGAGCGCCTACGACATCATCTCCAAGACACCCATCCGCTCGCCCTCGGACATTCGTGGGCTCAAGGTCCGCGCAACCGGCGGGCTCACCGCCGAGATCATCCGACAGGTGGGCGCAGTCCCAGTGGTGATGGCCGCGGGCGAGACGTACACCGCGTTCCAGAGGGGCATCCTCGACGCCGTCGCGCTGGGCGGCCCCGACATGGCTGCGTATCGGCTGCACGAAACCGGAAACTACTTCACTCGCGTCGGCCTGACGCACACAGTCCTGCAGTATTGCCTGAGCCCTCACACTTTCGACGGCCTGCCGGACGACCTGCGTGTGGATCTCTACAATCTCTTCCGGCTGCGGGGGCAGGTAGCCCATCGCAACTACTACGGTGGGGAAGCCTTGGGCCGGGCGATCGAGACGCTTGAGGCAGGAGGGGTGGAGGTCATCGAGCTGACGCCGGACGAGCGTCAGGAGTGGATCGACGCGATCCTGCCCCTGGAGCAACGCTTCATCGAGGAAAACGAGAGCCGCGGGCTCCCGGCCGGAGATTTCGTGAGCGAAGCGAGAGAGCGCGCCGCCGTATACGACGGGTGGACGGACCAGCAGCTTTGGGATCACGTGCTGGAGAGACCCGTGCAGGGCATCATCTCGCTGTGACGGTTCCGGCGAATCGCTGGCGACGGTGACGACCTGGCTCGACACCGCGGCAGACCGCGTCGATCGATGGTCCGAGCGGGTCGCGTACGAGCTGTTCCGACTGGGCATCTTCGTGACGATGCCCGCGCTCGTGCTCCTCGTCACCACGGACGTATTTCTCCGCTACGTGTTCAGTGCCCCGCTGGAATGGGGCCGCGACGTCAATGGGCTGCTGCTCCTGATGACGATCTTCTCCGCCCTCCCCCACGCCTGGGACCGCGGCTACCACATCCGCATGGAGGTGCTCTACTCGCGCCTCTCTGGAAATCGGCGGAGGTGGGCGGACGTGCTGGCCGCGGTCTCCGGGATCATCGTCTTCGGGCTGATGGCCGTGCAGGGTGCTCGTTTCGTGCCATTCATGATCGGGACAGGCGAGACGGGCGAGGACCTCAGGCTGCAGATTTGGCCGTTTATGGGATTCCTGGCCTTTTGTGCGGCGGTGCTGGTACTGCGACTTCTCTCGAATCCCGCAGGGGCTGAAGACGGGCTGAGACATCTCGTGCACGGCAAGTCCGAGGACGGTGGGGGCGAGGCTGTGGCGTCCGCGGACATCGACGCGCCGGAAGGCGATGCCGCCAGCGGGGACGCACAGTGAGCCTGACGCTCATCGGTCTCATCGGCATCGCCGTGATGTTCCTACTGCTGCTGCTGGGCGTGCCGATCGCCTTCTCGATGGCGCTCACCGGAGCCGTCGGCATCTGGATCCTGGAAGGGCCGGGGCCCGCGCTCGCTCATACCCTGCTGATCCCGTGGGACGAAGGACGCAGCTTCGTTTTCGTGACCATTCCGCTCTTCGTGCTCATGGGCCAGCTGGTATTCCACACCGGCCTCGCCTCGGACCTCTACGACGGGGTGCGCACTTGGATCGGCAAGATCCCGGGCGGTATGGCGATCACGTCGGTGGTGGCCTGCGGCGCGTTCGGCGCGGTCACGGGCTCGAGCATCGCTACCGTAGCCACGATGGGGGCGATCGTCATGCCCGAGATGCGACGCTACAAGTACCACCCGCGGCTGGCCACCGGCTCGCTGGCCGCCTCGGGGACGCTCGGCATCCTCATCCCACCCAGCCTCATCTTCATCTTCTACGGAGTGATGACCGAGACGTCGATCGGGGCACTGTTCATTGCGGGTATCATACCAGGCATTCTGACAGCCGTGATGTTTTCGGCGATCATCCTGGTTCGTTGCATGATCACGCCCTCCCTGGGGCCTCCCGGACCGGGGGCGACCTGGAAGGAGCGCCGGACCTCGGCGGTAGGCCTCATGCCCATCTTGGGGCTGTTCCTCCTGGTGATCGGCGGGATCTACGGGGGCATCTTCACGCCCACCGAAGCGGCCGGAGTCGGCTGCGCGGGCGTGCTGGTTACTGCGGCCTTCAGGCGCAAGTTGAGTAGGTCGGCGATGAGCAAGGCACTCGAGGAGACGGGGCTGATCAGTGCCATGATCTTTGCGATCATCATCGGCGGATATCTGGTGGCGCGCTTTCTGGCGATCACCGGCATCACCGAAGACTTGGTTTCGATCCTGGTGGGCATGGAACTGGGCAGAGTCGGCTTTCTCGTGCTGCTGGTTCTGCTCTACCTGGTGCTGGGGGCGATGTTGGACGTCTTCGGAATGCTCGTTCTCACCATCCCGTTCCTGATGCCCGTGGTGAGCGAGCTCGGGATCAGCCCGATCTGGTTCGGGGTCTTCGCGGTGGTCATGGCCGAGCTCGCCCTGGTGACACCGCCGGTCGGCGCGAACGTTTTCGTGATGCGCAGAACCGCGCCCGAGGTGCCCATGGGGGAGATCTTCATGGGGGTATTGCCTTTTGTGATCGGCGAGTTGGTGGTGATCGCGCTACTCATCGCCTTCCCCGAAATCGTGCTCTGGCTCCCCGGGAAGATGAACTAGCGGGCCGCTACAGCCCGATTCGGCGCCCCACCTGATCAGGAACGGGCAAAGTCTCGTGCAGCGTTAGGACGTCGCCTAGCCGCACGAGCACGTCCGCCGCCATCGGCGCCGCCCGGCGCTTGGCCAGGTTCACGTGCAGAGACATCAGCTCGTTGGTGGCGGCCAAGAAGCCCTCCGTGGCGTGGTGCATCTCGTGGAAGTAGTGGATGCGCTTCGAGTCGAACGCTATGAGCCTCGTCGTGAAGCGTAACGGAGCAGCCTCACGCACCTCTCGCAGGTAGTTCACGTGTGACTCGAGCGTGAAGGTGGTGGCACCCGAGCGCTCCCTCTCGCTGGCCGTGAGGCCGATGTGATCGAGCCAGGCGTCGGTCGCCCGGTCGAAGGCCACCACGTAGTACCCCATGTTGAGATGGCCGTTGGCGTCGATCCACTCGGGACGGACGACGTCCCGATGCTCATCGAAGGGGGCCGAGATCATTCCCTCGCTCCGCATCTGAGATGTCATTAGGGCGGAAGTGTCTTCAGGCTGGTCATGTCAGACCGCTATGCGCCTCGGCCTACTCCGGCGGACATGCAGCGTTGCTGTATCCAGACCGGAAGGCCGCGACCGTACCTTGCTCCGGCTCGAATTTGTGCCGCCAGACGCACGCGGTGTCATTGGCCAACAGATGAATCGAGACGGACGCCCCCTCCGACACGGTCGTGACGTAGTGGATATCGTCCGTGGGCGGGAGCAACGCGTAGAACTCGCCCCGCTTCACGTGTAGCTCCTTGGACACGCGGAGATCCGCGTGCGCCTCATCGAATCCGTCGTCCATTCGCTCGTAGATCGTCTCGGCTTGCTCGCCGCGGTAGACACCGATCAGGCCCCATGCCAGATGGTCGTGAACCGGTGTGGAAGCACCAGTCGGGATCACCAGCGAGAAGAGACACAGGGATCCGTCTTCGGAACGGTACAGCGCGTACTGACCAATGCCTCCACCCATGCCGCTCTCCAGGTCGGGTGAGCCGTACTGCTCGGGCAACCAGCCGTCCGCCCCGAGGAGTTTTGCGAAGGTCGGCTGCAACGCCTCCAGCCGCTCGGCGTCGCTCTCGATCTCGCGCATCAGCCTCTGTGTCTCCTCGACCAGCCCACGGATCTCGGGCGTGTCGACGATGTAGCCGAATCGGTCTTCGTCGTTGCTGAAGTTGCACATGAGCGACCTCCTCGAGTGTTCTGTTTAGAGCGCGGCCGGACGGTCCACGAGGGCCGCGACCGCAAGATCCGCCGTGACGTTCGACGCCGTGATGAACATGTCCGGGATGACGTCCAGAGCGATCAGGATGCCGATCCCCTCGAGCGGGAGCCCGAAGGCCTGGTAGAGCGGAGCCATGACAAAAAGGGCGCCGCTCGGGATTCCAGGCGAGTAGAACGAGAGCGCGCCGATACCCGCCACCAATGCGGCAGCCTCGACAACGCCCAGGTGGACCCCGAAAAGGCCCGCAACAAAGAACGTACCTGTGACCCGCACGGCCGGAGACGCGTACTTGAACAGCGATACCGCGGCCGGCAGCGCCAAACCCGCGACCTCTGGCCGAACCCCCAGAGTCTTCTCGGCTTCCTCCATCATGACCGGCAGCGTGGCGAGCGACGAGCGTATGCTGAATCCCACCACTTGGGCCGGCACCGCGGCGTTGCGGAATGCGTGTACCGAAAACCGGCTGAACGTGCCCACGAGCGGATACAGCGCCGCGGTGGCGATTGCCACGAGCAGCGCCGTCGTGAGCAAGTAACCCGCCACGGCGCCGACCAAGGACGCACCGGTCTGTGCCGCCAGGTTCAACGTCAATGCGAAAACCCCGAACGGTGCGGCAGCCAGGATCCATCCGATCACCACGAACATGGTGTCCCCGACGGCCCGTGCGGCTCCTACGATCCGGTCCCGCAAATCGGGCTCGATGCGTCCCGCCGCGAGGCCGAAGAGCACGCTGAATACAACCAGCGGCAAAATCGCTCCGTCCGCCGCAGCCGCGACGGGGTTGGACGGCAGGAGCCCCACGAACCAGTCGCGGAACGGCGGCAGCGAAATCTCACTGGGCCCGACGGCGCCGACCATCTCGGGAATCTCCGCAGCGTCTGCACCCAATAGCCCCAGCATCGCAGGGGCGAGAAGGCCACCCAATACGGCTGAGGCGGCCGCAAGGGCCACGAACCACGCCACGGCCCCGCCTCCGACGCGCGCCACGGTGCCCGTTCCCGCGCCTGCGATACCGGCAACGAGCAAGGACACCAGCAGCGGGATCACCGTCATACGAATAGCGTTCACCCAAAGCGCTCCGATCGGCTCGATCCACGCCACCGCGAGAGCTGCGGCTCCGGCATCCGCGGGGGACAGCCGCAGTCCGATCACGAGGCCGGCGACCAGGCCGATGAGGATGCGGGTGGTGAGAGACATGGAGCTTCGTGATACGGGTTGAGTGCATCGGCGAACAAGAGCCGGAATGCCCTGCCGTCAAGGGCGTCAGTGCCCTGGTAGCCCAACGTCGCCCCATCGTGACCGTTGCTTCCGCGCCACGCAAGTTGCTCGCCCGCCGGTCCGACTACCGATAACGCTTGCTGAATCCGTTCCGGCTATTCGTCACGGTAAACGAGCCGTCGGCGCTTGCCGCCACCATGATCCAGTGCGCTTCGCCGTTGTGGACCGGCCGAGGCGGAGCGTCCCGCCCGCGGATCGTGAGCGGCGCGATCGGCATCGCAGTCGTCGCGTCGTCGACCCCATTCGCGATGAACAGGCCGGGCACCGTGTACTCCTGTCCACTCAACTGGGAGAAATGGAGCTGCCAAAGATCCTCCAACCCTGGGGCTGAAAAGAGCACCTGCATCGCCGCCGGCTGTCCCCCCTTGCGCGTCCCGTTGTTCATGATCGCGACACGAGCTTCAATCGCGTGAACCAGGACCTCCGCATTGGAAGACGGCTGCCCGTGGTGGGAGACCACGGATAGATCGACCACACCGATCGGATTGTTCGGGCACATGAGTTCGAACTCGGTGTTGACGGTCAGGTCCCCCAAGTGGAGGACCCGGAAGTCGCCGAAGCGAGCGAAAATGCCAACCGACTGGGCGTTCTCGCCATTGTCTTCCGGTTGTGGCACGAAGTCCGCGCAGTAGCCGTTGCTCGCGCCCCCTCCGGGCAGCGGCTGCTCGATGACGCGCTTCGCGGAAGCCAGCACCGTGATGTCGACGCCGGCCAGCGCGATGCGATCCCCAGGCGTCACGACCGTATGTTCCGCCCCACGGTACAACGCGGGGTAGGTGGTAGTTAGGAACTCGGCCACGCTGGCGGTCGACTCGATGCTCGGCCCGTGGTCGATGAAGTGTCGCACGGGAACCCGCCCTGCCAGCTCCTCCATCCCACCCCAGTGGTCCCCGTGCCAATGGGTCGTGATCAGGTGATCGATCTCGGAGACGCCCGCGTCCTGCATCGCGTCGATGACACGGCCCGCGTCGCGGGCCGCATTGCGCCCTCCGTTCCCCGTATCGATGAGCAGGGACTCGCCCGAGGGCGCGACGTACAACGTCGCGCCTCCTCCCTCGACGTCGATCAGATAGATCTGAAGCGTCTCCGGGGACTGGGCCTGCGACGGGACCGGACGCGAGAGGACGCCGAGCAAAAGTGCTGCCAAGGCAGCAGATAACAGACCCCTGCGAGCGAACGATTCAGATTGCTGCATGGTGTGTTCCTCCCCGATTTCGTGCTTTAGGACGATCGTAGACTACGGACCAGCGCCGGGCAAGCGGCCCGCCCGGCCAGTCACGCCGGCACCCGAATGATGCGTTTTTCGAGCTCGCTCTGGTCCGCGAGCGCCAAGCGAGCTAGGGTCGGCCGGAGCGGCCACACGCCGCCAAGCATGAGTCTCATCAGGAGGATGCATGAGTCTACGCGCCAGCGACGCCGATTGGCTCCCGGTGACCCGAGAGTCGCCGGCCGTGAGCGTCTTCGAGCTGCCGGTGGAGGCCGATTGGGCTGTGGGCGGCTGGCACGTGTACCGGGCGCAGCGAATTCCGAGTCTTTACCCCGCCCCACAGCGATGAGGGAGGAAACATGAGCGATTCACCCAGACTGGACCGTCGGGAGTTTCTCGCGATCGGCGCACTCCCGCTGGCGGTAGCCGCGGGTCGAGCAGGCTCGCTGGAGTCGAGTAGCCCCACGAGGCCGGCCGCCCCGACCAGGGTAAAGCCCGCCTCCCAAGAGGCGATTCGCGTTGGACTCATCGGGGCCGGCGCGAACCTGCGCGGGGTTCAGATCCCCGGCTTCCGAAAGATCCCCGGCGTCGACATCGTGGCGGTGGCCAATCGTAGCCTTGCTTCGAGTCAGCGAGTGGCGGACGAATTCGACATCGCTCGGGCGTACGCGAACTGGGCGGAGTTGCTCGAGGACGACAGCATCCAAGCGGTCTCCATCGGCACTTGGCCCTATATGCACCGCACGCTGACACTGGCGGCGCTCGAGAGCGGCAAACACGTGCTCTGCCAGGCCAGAATGGCGAATAACGCGCAGGAGGCCCGCGACATGCTGGAGGCGTCGCTGCGTCACCCCGACCTGGTATGTCAATTGGTCCCGACATCGATGAGCTACCGCATCGACAATGTGCTCAAGAGGATGATTGGGGACGGATATGTCGGTGACATTCTCTCGGTTGAACTACAGCGGATGCAGACGCGCTTCCCGACGGTCGACGGCGAGCTGGACTGGCGCCACAACCGTGAGTTCAGCGGGCTCAACACTCTGAACATCGGCGCTTCTTATGAATCGATGATGCGGTGGCTGGGCCGAGGCGACCGCGTCATGGCGATGACCCAGATCCATGTGCCCTACCGCCGCGACACCCGCGGCGATCTGACCTCGGTCACCATCCCGGATCACGTGGACGTGCTCTTCGAACTGGCGGGCGGAGCACAGGTCCACCTGAGGGCGAGTGAGACCACCGGGCTATCCACCGGCAGTCAGACCTGGATCTACGGCAGCGAGGGCACCATCCACGTCGATCGCAGGCAAAATGTCTTCGCTGGACGCCGCGGCGATTCTGAGCTCACGCCCGTTCCCAACCCCCGCGAAGAACAAGCGTTCTACCGCGTGGAGGAGGAATTCATCAATGCAATCCGGGGCGTCGAGGAGGTCACCATGGCGACGTTCGAAACGGGCGTGCACTACATGGAGTGGACCGAGGCGGTGCACTCGAGCTCACAGACCGGGCAGACAGTATCCTTGCCGCTTTAGCGTACGTTGCTCGGTCGAGCGACGGACTCGACCCAGAAGGAACGACCCAGGGAGGACGTGATGGCGATGTGGACGAGACGTGAGCTGATCAAGGCAGTAGGTGCGTCGAGCTCAGGCCCGCGGGCACTCGGTCACGCTGTTCAATCGAGGGCGGACGAATCCGCACTTGTTCCCCGACGTCGAGAAGCTCGTCGGAGACCGCGATGGTGGACTGGACGTTCTCCGTGGCGGGTCGTGGGACGCCGTGATCGACGCCTCGGGCTACATCCCGCGTGTGGTCCGTGATTCCGCAGAGCTCCTGCGGGAGACCGTTCACCGATACCTCTTCATCTCGACCGGGGACGTATACGCCGACTTCGAGGAGATCGGCCTGGATGAGGACTACACCCTGGACACGATGGAGGACCCCACCATCGAAGACCCAGGCCGCTTCTATGGCCCGCTCAAGGTCCTCTGTGAGCGGGCGGTGGGGCCCGCGTCACCGTTGACGATGGCAGAACTCCTGTACGGAATCCGCGCGGTCACCGACAGCTCCGTCGACTTCACTTGGGTACCGGCGGACTTCCTCAGGAGCATGGATGTGGCTGCCATGACCGACTTGCCGATCTGGTTTCCGCCACTCGACGACTATCCCACCCCCGCCCCGTTCGAGCCCGGCGCCAAGGGCTTCCACCAGATGAGTGGCGCACGGGCCATCACGGCGGGCCTGTCCTTCAGGCCGTTGGCTGAAACGGCGCGCGACGTTATCGACGAATACCTCTCCAGGGATGAAGATTGGTCGTCGACCCCGCGTCGATTCGGATTGTCCCTCGACCGTGAAGCGGAGGTGCTGGCGGCCTTGAGGGTGAGCGGTCGGTAGCGAAGTGACGATGATGTGATCCCCACTTTCGGACTCACCACGCCCGCTCTACTGTGCGCTGACGTGGCCTCAACCCGGAGCGATCCATGACGCGCGCATCTAATTGCCTGCTCAGCCCAGCGCTAACGCTGTTGATTGTGAGCCTGACCCCGCCCTCGCTCTCCGCTCAAGAACCCGGTAGCGTGGTCGCCGCCGACGCGCGAGTCCAGGGCCTGACGTACACGATGGAGGCGACCGGCGAAGACGTGCCGTATGCCCTGTTCGTCCCTTCGGACTACGACGCCTCCCGGGAATGGCCGCTCATCGTGGCCCTGCACGGCCTCGGCCGCCCCTTCGATTGGGTGATGGGTTACGACGGTTACATCGATATGGCCGAGCGCGACGGCTACATCACAGTCGCCCCCAAGGGCTACCACCCGCGCGCTTGGTACGGGAGTCGCGGACCGGGGATTCCGCGCGGCGCGGCGCGCGAAGGAGAAGAGGGCAATCTGGCCGACAACCTCGGCGAGCTCGGGGAGCAGGACGTGATGAACGTTCTCGCGATCATCAGAGACAGCTACAACATCGACGACGAGCGCATCTATCTGTGGGGCCACTCGATGGGGGGCGCGGGTACGTACCACTTGGCCGCCAAGCATCCCGACATCTGGGCAGCGCTGGGGGTGGCGGCTCCGGCCCCTTCGGCCCCGCCTGAGCAGCTCGAGGCCTTCAAGCACATCCCGATCATCGCACTACAGGGTGACGAAGACGCGCTGGTCGTCCGGACGCGGGAGTGGGTGACCAAGATGAGCGACCTCGGCATGCAACACGTCTACATCGAGATCGAGGGCGGCGATCACTCCCGCTTCATCAACTCCAGCGCCGAGACGATTTCCAAGCTGTTTTCGTTCTTCGATATCGTGAGTAAGGATCAATTGGGGAGATAACGAGCCCCACGACACCCGCGACCACGAAGGCTCCCAAGTCATTCGGCTCGATCCCGAAGAGCAGGCGCTGCCGGTCCTCTGCCA
>Ga0315339_1000709_pt1:20000-37257 | contig 37257 bp, 29 predicted proteins | sample ASW17metaG_FD_204514 | JGI IMG/M metagenome (GOLD analysis project Ga0315339, IMG submission 204514) | Ammonia-oxidizing marine archaeal communities from Pacific Ocean, United States - ASW #17 | ecosystem: Environmental > Aquatic > Marine > Oceanic | place: USA: California... | reverse complement strand
AGGTGTTTGTCCCTCCCGCGCGGGCGGAACGACCGTCGGCGGCTGGATGATCGGGTGCTCCGGTGTCACGTCAGCGGACTGGTCGGGAGCTTCCACAGGTTGTTGTGGATCTACAGCGACGACCGGCTGCGTATCAGGTGTTTGTCCCTCCCGCGCGGGCGGAACGACCGTCGGCGGCTGGATGATCGGGTGCTCCGGTGTCACGTCAGCGGATTGGTCGTGAGCTTCCACAGGTTGCTGTGGATCTACGGCGACGACTGGCTGCGCATCAGGTGTTTGTCCTTCCCGCGCGGGAGGAACGACCGTCGGCGGCTGGATGACCGGGTGCTCCGGTGTCGGAGCAGCGGCATCTTGGCTTTGGCTGGGGGGCTGTCCCAGTGCCGAGGTCTCTCCGCGGTTGCTAGATGGCTCCTCGGGAACGTCCGAAGTCTGCTTTTCCGATTGGTCAATTTGTGTGGTCCCGACGCCCTGTGCCGCATCGCCATTGGGCACAGCCGCACGTCGTCCCCTTCGCCGTCGCCGTCGTCGTTTGACCGGATCGGCTGCTTGATCTTCAAGTCTTGGGGTCGCAGTGTTGCTCGGTGCGTCGACCGGGCTCGCCTCGCGCGCCGGCACAGCACTCATGGTGACGGATTCGACGGATCGGCTTCTCGGTCTCTCTCGATGCGTGGAGCCTTCAATGCCGCGAACCCGCTTCTCGTTGAACTCCAACTTGGCGTCAAGCGATTCGATACGCATCGTCATCGACTTCGACTCAAGGCTGACGCGGGACACCTCTGTGACAAGTCGCTGCACAATTTCATAGTGGAGTGCGTTCCACTCCGTTTGCTCCCGGTCCCGTTCGGCATCGCGTTCGGCGCGCTGTGCGTTCAACTTGGCTTGTCGATGCAGAGCGTCGATTACCGGGTTCGGATTAAACAATAGCTTCAACAGCGGGTTGAGCAGTCGTCGTATGAATCGGAGCATGCCACGGTGCGAGTCGTAAATTGTCGAGTCCTCAAATGTGAACGAGGGTTCGCTTGGAGGGTGAGATACGTGGCGCGTCGGCGCGTTGCGAGATGAGCGGCGTAACGCATTCAGCAGCGACGGCTTGATCGCTCTCGGGTCGAGAATAGACTCAAGGCGTCGCGCAGCAAGATCTTGAATCTGCTGAGTCGACAGGTCTATTCCTTGGACCTGAGCGATGCGTTTCCGTATATCCCGCATGATCTGCTCCACGTCGACCGTTTCGCGCCTTGGTCTTGCCTGAGTCTGCTGGCGCTGAGCGCGTTGGTCCCCACCACGGCCACCTGATCCACGTCGGTAATGGCTGCGTCGTCGTTCCTGTTTTTGTTCCATTAGCGTCAGTACTCTCTGAAGAGCTGCTCCCACACCGTTCGCATGAATGAGCGGATGCGTGAGCGCTCGGTGGTCGGATACCAGAAGCTGTCATGGTAGACGTTGGACGCAACTGGTGCCCACACCATTAGTGTCGGGAGAGTGCGTCGCTGGCTGCCGTCGAAGGACGATGCTTCGGAAATCGTGGCGTCCTGGTCCGATGAGGTGCGCGCCATCACAGCGCGCCTGTCAGCCGACAGCGGATGAGGAGAAACTCCGGACCGCGTCGGTTTCCTTCTCGTAGGTCTCAAATACCGTCAAAAGCTTCGTAATAGAGAGCAGGTCGGTGATGCGTTTGGTAAGGCTGAGGAGCTTTAAGCTGCCGCCTTGGCGGCTCATGGTCGTATAGGTTCGCACAATTTCACCAAGGCCCGCGCTGTCGAGGTACGGAACGTTCGCCAAGTTCAGCACGATCTGCTTCTTACCCTGCAGGGCGAGGCTGTTGACCTTGTCCCTCAGGAGGATGTCGCCTTCGCCGAGAGTCATCTTACCCTTTAGGTCCAAGATAGTGACGTCCCCGGTCGCACGCTCCTCGATTTGCATAGCTTTCCTTCTCAGTCATCTTGCAGCCAAGTCAGCCGCAAAGGTCGCGATTCTAGCACACAAGAACAGAGGCCAGGCTTGTGGCCTAACCCTGTTCACGATCTTGAGCAACGGGAGCTATCGCGGAGGCTTTGGGCAGTCGGAGCGCTACTCTGATTCACGACGGATCTTCTTACGACTCCGCTTTCGAGCAAGCGCCTGCTTGGCCCGACGCTTGTCACCCGGTTTGAGATAGAAGGAATGCTTCTTGATGTCTTTGACGATGTCCTCTTGTTGCACCTTGCGTTTGAAGCGCCGGAGCGCACTTTCGATTGACTCGCTTTCCTGGATCTTGACTTCAGCCACGCGTTGAAATACCCCCCCTCACTTGCAACAGGTAGTCCCTGTGATGCCCCGTTAATAAGTGTCGAATATGCTAGGCTAGCACAGCCGCAGGGGAGTGTAGTGGGCCCGACACGTCGCGCCGTTGGCGGCAAGTACGGTATGACCCAGCGCTCCGACTGCCGGTACGCGTTGGCTCGCGCCTCGTCCCGGTCGCCGGAGCATTCGCCTCACCCCTCCAAATAACTGTTCAGTAAGTATTTAGCTTCGATTACATGAAAATTTTGGTTGTCGGTAGTGGTGCCAGAGAACATGCCATGGTCTGGAAGCTTGGCCAAGAGCATGGCGTATCGGAAGTGCTGTGCGCTCCTGGCAACCCTGGTATTTCGGTTCATGCGCGGTGCGTGCCAGGCGACGTTGCTGACCCTTCCGCCCTGCTGGCGATCGCGGGACGCGAAGGGGTAGATCTGACGGTCGTTGGTCCAGAGCTACCTCTTAGCCTCGGTATCGTCGATTTGTTTACAGCGGAAGCGCGGGCGATCGTGGGGCCATCTCGGGCGGCGGCAGCACTTGAGTCGAGCAAGGCGTTCGCGAAGGCCTTCATGGAGCGGCACCGTATTCCGACCTCGCGCTTTCAGGTGTGCGATTCCCCTGAGGCGGCGTACGCGACGATTGCATCGGGGGAATTCGGCTACCCTGTCGTGCTTAAGGCAGACGGACTCGCCGCTGGCAAGGGTGTCGTGATCGCCGAAGATCGCGCTGAGGCTGAGCGTGCAGTGCGAGTCACGATGGTGGATCGGCGTTTCGGTGGCGCGGGGGAACGTCTTGTCATAGAAGAGTTTCTTGTCGGTGAAGAAGCGTCGTATTTTGTGCTAGCCGACGGAACGGCATTCCTTCCCCTGTCGTCGGCGCAGGATCACAAACGCATTTTTGACGGCGATCGTGGTCCGAACACGGGTGGTATGGGCGCGTTTGCGCCAAGTCCGCGGATGACGCCGAACGTTGAGCATCGCGTGCTCGATGACATCGTTCGGCCAGTGCTGGATGGCATGGAACGCGAGGGTTATCCGTATCGAGGATTTCTGTACGTAGGATTGATGCTCACTGCGACTGGGCCGAAGGTCGTCGAATTTAATGTGCGGTTCGGTGATCCGGAAGCGCAGGTTGTGTTGCCAAGGCTTGATGAGGATCTGTCTTGGCTTCTTCGCTCTTCGGCCGAAGGAGTGTTGCCGTCACGGTCAGCGCGATTTCTCGATGAGCCCCATGTTGGTGTGGTACTGGCCACGCCGGGGTACCCAGAGTCGGCGAAGATCGGCGGAATCATAGCCGGTGTTGCAGAGGCCTCGGCCGTCCCTGGGGCGCTTGTCTTTCACGCAGGGACGGACTTGCACGATGGAGATTTGGTGACGGCGGGAGGGAGGGTGCTGACAGTCGTGGGACGTGGCCCCGGCTATCGTGAGGCCATCAAGGTGGCGTATCGTGCTGCCTCGCAGATTCGTTTTGATGGCGTGCAGTTGCGCACCGACATTGGGCTGAAGGCGCTTGGCAGGTTCTGACGTCACGACATATGCGGTTGTAACGTTCGGTTGCCGCGTCAACCAAGCGGAGTCACTCGTGATCGAAGCCGACATGCGGGTGCGAGGCGCGACTGCCACGTCTTCCGATCGGGCAGACGTGGTCTTCGTCAACACTTGTTCGGTGACGGCTAGCGCCGACCAGGGAGCGCGCCAGATGATTCGGCGCATCGCCCGCTCGAATCCGGCTGTTCGAATCGTGGTGACAGGGTGCTACGCGACACGTCGACCGGGTGAGGTTGCTGCGCTGCCAAACGTCGTTCGTGTCGTGGACAACGCCGGGAAGGATGCGATCGTTGATGTCTTGGCAGAAGATGTCGGTCTGAGCACCGCGGAACGTTTTGGTGATGGTGACGGCCCCTGTGGACATGTGTTGACGCCTGGTACCGCAGGACGCACGGCACTGACGCTTCGGGTGCAGACCGGATGCGATGAGGCGTGCAGTTACTGCATCATTCCGAGCACCCGAGGTGTGGGTCGATCACAACCGCTCGAGCACGTTATCCGCGATGTTCAGCGTGCAGTTGATGCCGGGTACAAAGAGATCGCGATCACGGGAGTGCATCTGGGGTCTTATGGTCGAGACCTTGCTGGTAGCTCATCACTCGCTGTGCTGGTTCAGAGGCTTAATGACTGGCCGGCGGATGTGCTTTTCCGCGTGAGTTCGCTTGAGCCGATGGATTGTTCTCAGGAGCTCATCGAGGCGGTGGCTTCGTCTCAGCGAATTGCTCCACACTTTCACCTTCCACTGCAGCATGGGTCGGATGGCATGCTGCGTGCCATGCGGCGCCCCTACACCGTGTCCTACTATAGACGTCTGGTCGATCGCATTAAGACTGTGTTGCCGCATGCCTCGATCGGTTCAGACATCATTGTTGGATTCCCTGGGGAGACAGCCTCGCATTTCGCCGAGATGCGGAAGGTGCTTGAACAGCTGCCACTAACCCATTTGCACGTGTTTCCCTATTCGGACAGGTCTGGAACTGATGCGTCACGACTGTCCCAAAAAGTCCATGGCCGGGACGTACGCGAGCGTGGGCGCGAAGCCCGTGCCATCGGGGAACTGATGTCTAAAAAATTTCGGAAGTCGCAGGTCGGAAGAATATTGCGAGGGCTCAGCGTTGACGACGGGCGGTCTGTAGTTACAGGTAACTACCTGAAGCTTCGGCTAGATCGGCAACAGCAAAGGAACGAATGGGTTAGTGTGCGGGTGGAGGAAGATCGAAAAGCGACGGTTTCGAGAGATCTATAGGATCGAGTCTCGCGTTAACGCAGGAGCCGGGCCATTTTTTGCGCCGCTGACTGTTTGACTCCCCCTTCCACGATCAACTGACCACACGCGGCGCGGATGTCTCGGCCGCGGCTTTTTCTCACAGAAACGTTCACGTCAGAGTCCACGAGGAACCGCGCAAAACGATCAATCCGATCGTTGGAAGGTCGCTCGTACGGAATCCCTGGTGTCGGGTTGAGGGGAATAAGGTTCACTTTTGCCCTGATGCCGCTCAGCAAAATCGCCAGTCGGCGTGCATCTTGAGGAGTGTCGTTGACGCCGCTTAGCAGGACGTATTCGAAGGTGATACGGTTCCTCTTCTTCAATGGAAACTGTCGACACGTGTCCAGAAGATCGGCCAGGGGGTACCGGCGGTTCGGCGGCACTAGTGCCGTCCGCTGCTCATCGGTAGTGGCGTGCAGCGAGATGGCCAGATTAGGCATAAACGGCTCGTCAGCGAGGCGCTTGAGGCCGGGTATGATTCCCACCGTTGAGAGGGTCACGCGACGTGGCGACACGGCCAGTCCCTGATCGGAGTGCAGGATGCGCAACGCCTTCATCGTCTGGTCGTAGTTGTGGAGTGGTTCGCCCATGCCCATCAAGACGATGTTGAACGATTTGTCGAGTAGGCCGGTCGCTGCTGCCAGCACACGGACCTGCCCAGCAATCTCTCCAGCGGTCAGGTTCCTGACTAAGCCCATCTTGCCAGTCAGGCAAAAACCACACGCCATTGCACACCCCACCTGAGTGGAGATACAGAACGTCATAGTGGGTGTGTTGGGGATGAAGACGGCCTCGATACATTGCGAATCGGACAGTTCGAGGGCAAATTTGCGTGTGCCATCGACGGAACATTGATCGGTCACCACCTTCGGTGTTGACAGAGCACAGTCGGTCTTGATTGCCGCGCGTAGAGCTAGCGAGAGATCCGTCATCCGGTCGATGTCAGTCACGCCTCGCTTATAGATCCACTGGTAGAGTTGACGAGCATGAAAGGGCTCGACGCCGCGCTCACTCAGCGCGCTCTCCAGTTCGTCCAATTCGAGTTCGGTGGGATCCCACGGTGGATGTTTCATGTTGTTTGATGCATTGCCAGAAATGCGAGTCCAGAATTTTAGCAAAGAGTGCTCTGCCAATACGTTTCTTCAGTCGCTATGGCGAGCTTCCATGTTATGCTGAGAGTGTTCTTCTAATTACTTGTCTGTCAACGGTTTGCGGCGAGGCGTGTTGCCTTGCGCCTGAGAATGGGCGAGGCCTGGCGACCACACGATCCCTAACGTATTCTTGGCTCAATCGACGATTGTTCGCGACGTTCTCCCAAACGGTCTCCGCTTCCTTAGCGAGCGGATACCGCATGTCCGGTCCGTGAGCATCGGCGTGTGGTTGGCGCGTGGCTCCCGCCACGAACCGCTTGATCAGAACGGCATTGCGCATTTTGTCGAGCATATGCTGTTCAAGGGCACCACAACGCGCAGCGCCGAGGATATTGCCCAGACGATCGATTCGGTCGGTGGGCATATGGACGCGTTTACTGCCAAGGAATACGCAAGCTACTACATCAAGGTACTCGACGAACACCTGTCTGTGGCCCTCGATGTGCTGTCGGACATCGTCACGAGGCCGGCATTCGGCGCCACTGACATCGAGCGCGAGAAAAAAGTGGTGACTGAGGAGATCAAGATGGTCGAGGATACGCCGGATGACCTCGTTCATGAGCTCTTCACCGAGGGTTTCTGGCGAAACCATCCCTTGGGACGGCCTATACTCGGCACCAAGGAGACCGTTGAATCGTTTTCGGCTGAGGGACTACGCCGCTATTTTGACACGACGTACAGCTCTCCGAACCTCATCATCGCAGCTGCTGGCAACATCGAGCACAATCAGGTGCGCGACCTCCTCGCCCGGTCGTTCGAAGATCTGCCTAGCCTGAACGAGGTTCTGGTGGACGAGCGGCCACGAGTCTTCCCTCATGTGCTGATTCGAAACAAGGAACTGGAACAGAGCCATGTGTGCCTTGGCACCGACGGCTACCAGCAGGACCACAACGATCGATATGCCAGCTATGTGCTGAATACGATTCTAGGCGGGTCGATGAGTTCCCGGTTGTTTCAAAACATTCGGGAGAAACGCGGCTTAGCCTATGCTGTGTCCAGTGGGTTGACGTCGTATCGAGATGCCGGGTCGGTGACTGTTTATGCGGGCTGCGCCAGCGACGCCGTTGGTGAGCTAATTGATGTTGTTATTGCTGAGCTTCGGCGTTTGAAGAACGAACAATTGTCTGGCACTGAGCTTCGGAGAGCGAAGGATCATCTGAAGGGCAGCTTGATGCTGAGCTTGGAGAGCACGTCGAGCCGCATGTCGCACCTGGCCCGCCAGGAAATCTACTTCGACCGTCAGGTGGGGCTCGACGAGACCTTGGAAGGGGTCGAGCGAGTCAGCGCCGATGACGTGCAACGCGTGGCCAGGGATCTTTTCGCAGAGGGAGCACTGTCTGCCACCGTGCTTGGAGCCGCCAATGGTTTGGAGTTGCCCCCAGAACGGCTGTCACTTGGATAGGCATAGGGTATTTCTCGTTTGAGAAAATTAGGGCCATATCGATGATTGCACGGTACACAAGCCCGGAGATGGGTCGGGTCTGGAGTGAACGGCGGAAGTACGAGGCGTGGCTCCAGGTTGAGGTAGCCGCTGCCGAGGCCATGGCCCGCGCAGGAATCGTCCCATCGGAGGCAGCGCGCGACATCAAGGATCGCGGTGACTTTGAAGTGGCCCGCATCGAAGAGATCGAGCAGGTCACACAGCACGATGTCATCGCGTTTACCACGGCAGTGGCGGAGCATGTCGGTCCTTCCGCTCGCTGGCTCCACTTTGGTCTGACTTCCTCAGATGTGATTGACACGGCGCAGGCCCTGCAAATGCGTGACGCCTGCGATCTGATCGAGGACGGTCTTGGACGTCTGCTCGAGGCTATTCGAGTGCGTGCTGATGAGCATCGGCACACCGCCATGATTGGGCGGACACACGGCGTACACGCCGAGCCTATGACGTTCGGCCTCAAGCTGGCGCTGTGGTATGCGGAACTGGCGAGAGGCGTGGCGCGCGTGCGCCGCGCCCGTGACACCGTGTCGGTGGGTAAACTTTCGGGAGCGGTCGGAACGTTCGCGCATTTGCCACCTTCGGTGGAGGCCGACGTGTGCAGTTCACTCGGGTTGACACCTGCGGCCGTAGCTTCACAGGTCATCCAGCGGGATCGCCACGCCGAGCTTGTTAGCTCGCTCGCAATCACCGCATCCTCCCTCGAAAAATGTGCGCTGGAAATTCGAGGACTCCAGAAGACCGAAATTGGTGAGGTCGAGGAGCCATTTGCAAAAGGGCAGAAGGGCTCGTCGGCCATGCCTCACAAGCGCAACCCGATCGCATGCGAGCAGATCGTCGGATTGGCGCGGTTGGTGCGGGCCAATGCCGGTGCGGCCATTGAGAATAACGCTCTCTGGCACGAGCGCGACATCTCTCATTCGTCGGTCGAGCGCGTCATTCTTCCGGACAGCTTTATCGTGCTTGACCACATGCTGCGGCGTTTCGCTCGTGTTGTCGCTGGTATGGTCGTCTATCCCGATCGCATGCGCGAAAACCTTGAGCGATCACGTGGTGTCGTGTTCTCTGGGACCGTGCTGTTGGAGCTCTCGCGGCGCGGGATCTCCCGCGAACAGGCGTACGAATGGGTGCAGCGAAATGCGATGCGGTCTTTCGCTGAGCAGCGCGACTTTAAGTCCCTGCTGTTGGCCGATTCCGACATTGTCGCGGTGCTGCCCCCTGCCGACATCGAGCGGACGTTCAATCTCGGCGAGCAGCTTCGCCATGTCGACGACATCTTCCAACGGGCGTTTCAGGAGGTACAGGTCTGATGCGAGCGCGAGTCTTCGTAACGCTGAAGCCGTCAGTGTTCGACCCACAAGGCACCATTGTGACCGATGCGTTGCACACACTGGGCTATGCGGCCGTCCATGAAGTTCGGCAGGGAAAGTACTTCGAGCTAGACATCGACGCTAGCTCTGAAAAAGAGGCACACCGTCTCGCATCAGAAGCCGCAAGCAAGCTGCTGGCTAACCCGGTGATTGAAAGCTATCGCGTTGAGGTCGAGTCTGGTGCTGCGGGGCCGAACCCGTGAAATTCGCGGTTGTCGTGTTTCCCGGTTCAAACTGCGACCATGATGCGTACCACGCAACGAGGCACGTGCTCGGGGAGGAGGCAGTATTCGTGTGGCATAAGGACACAAGCCTTGTGGGTGCGGATGCGGTGATTTTGCCAGGGGGCTTCGCGCACGGCGACTATCTTCGAACCGGAGCGGTTGCCCGTTTCTCGCCAATTATGCCGGCAGTACGGCAATTCGCGGATGCTGGTGGTCCCGTGCTCGGCATCTGCAACGGTTTTCAAGTGCTTCTCGAAGCCGGCTTGCTACCGGGGGCGATGCTTCGCAATCGCAGCATTAGATTTCAATGCGAGCACGTCATTGTAAAGGTGGAACATGCAGACACCCCATTCACATCGAAATGTTATCCGGCGCAGCTTTTGAGAATTCCGATCGCGCACGGTGAGGGTAACTACTATGCGGAGCCAAAGATCATCGAGCGACTTGAAGCAAACCGGCAGGTCATCTTTCGTTATGCTGCGGCTTCAGGTTCGGCGACGCTCGGAGCCAATCCAAATGGTTCGGTGCACAATATCGCGGGCCTCTGCAACGAGAAGCGAAATGTCGTGGGCATGATGCCGCACCCTGAGCGCGCCTGTGAGCTCGCGGTTGGAAGTGCTGACGGTCTGCTGCTTTTGGAGTCTGCTGTGCAGTCGGTTGGCCAGGGCAATTTCGTCGCTGCACAATGACCATCACTGAGGACGTTGTGGAGCGACACGGCCTGGCGCCCGACGAGTATGAGCGAATTCTTGAAATGCTTGGTCGCGAGCCGACGCTCAGTGAACTTGGTATTTTCTCGGTGATGTGGTCCGAGCATTGCAGCTACAAGAGTTCTAGGGTTCACCTCAAGACGTTGCCGACGACGGGGCCGCGCGTACTTCAGGGTCCTGGCGAGAATGCTGGCGCGGTGGACATTGGAGATGGCCTTGCCGCGGTGTTCAAGATTGAGTCACACAACCACCCGTCGTTCATAGAGCCGTACCAAGGAGCGGCGACGGGCGTGGGCGGGATCATTCGCGACATCTTCACGATGGGCGCGCGTCCGATCGCTCTCCTGAACTCGCTTCGGTTTGGACCCCTTGAAGAGCCTCTCGTTCGTCGCACTTTCGCGGGAGTTGTGGCAGGCATTGGCGGTTACGGAAATAGCATGGGTATCCCGACAGTGGGTGGCGAGATCGGATTCGATGAGAGCTACACTGGCAACCCTCTCGTCAATGTTTTCTGTCTGGGTATTGCAAAGGCGGATGAGATTATTAAGGGCGTAGCTTCCGGTGCCGGCAATGCCGTCTATTACGTCGGCGCGAAGACTGGCCGCGATGGTATTCATGGTGCAACGATGGCTTCCGCGGAGTTTGACGAGAAGTCAGCGGAGAAGCGGCCCGCTGTTCAGGTCGGCGATCCCTTCATGGAAAAACTCCTCCTCGAAGCCTGTCTTGAGGTAATGAAGACTGACGCTCTGGTCGGGATCCAGGACATGGGTGCCGCTGGGCTCACCTGTTCGACGTGCGAAATGGGAGCGCGCGGCAGCGCTGGCGTTGAGATCGACGTATCGCTGGTTCCGCAGCGCGAGGCGGGCATGACGCCGTACGAGATCATGCTCTCTGAATCCCAAGAGCGCATGCTGCTTGTTGTCAAGCAGGGGCGAGAGAGCGAAGTCGAGCGCATTTTCGAAAAATGGGATCTTCACGCGGTTCACATTGGCAAAGTCACCACAGATGGACTGATGCGGGTGAAGAGCCGAGGCAAAGTGTTTGCCGAGATCCGTACCGAGTGGTTGACTGATGGCGCGCCGCTCTACCACCGCCCCGTGGCCCAGCCCTCTCATTTCAGGGAGGCGCAACAACTGCCGCCACTCGAAACGCCGAAAGCCATGCCCGAAGTCTTCCGGTGTTTGCTGTCGTCGCCGGGGATTGCGAGCAAGCAGTGGGTTTATCGTCAGTACGACCATATGGTGCGGACGAACACGCTCGTGCTTCCTGGCATGGGCGCCGGTGTTGTGCGCGTCAAGGGCACGCACCGAGCGTTAGCACTTTCTGTAGATGGCAACAGCCGGTTCGTTCAGTTGGACCCCTTTGTCGGAGCCCAATTGGCGGTGGCCGAAGCGGCTCGAAACGTAGCGTGCGCAGGAGGGCAGCCAATTGCGGGGACCAATTGCCTTAATTTCGGCAACCCTGAGCGTCCAGAGATCATGTGGCAGTTCGCGCGCGCTGTGGAAGGTATCGGTGTTGCGTGTCGTGCTCTTGATATTCCCATTACGGGAGGTAACGTCAGTCTCTATAACGAGACAGACGGGCAAGCAATTCTTCCGACGCCAGTGCTCGGTGTTGTCGGATTGATCGAGAATGCTACGAAAGTCTCGGGCCGCGCGTTTCGCGACGAAGGGGATTCGATTATGCTCCTAGGTGAGACGAGAGACGAGCTCGGTGGCAGCGCGTATCTGAAGGTCATGCACGGGTTGGTACGGGGCGTCCCACCTCAGTTAGACCTGGTTCGCGAGGCGGCTCTGCTGAGTCTGCTCGTTAACGGGGTGTCTGACGGTCTCATTCGATCGGCGCACGATTGTGCCGAGGGAGGGTTTGCCGTGACCCTGGCTGAGTGTTGCTTCGATAGTGACCTGGGAGCCGAGGTGGACCTGCCGGTCCTTGGAACCTCAATGTCGGGATTCGCCGATGTATCGGTGCTCTTTGGCGAGTCGGCATCAAGGGTCATCGTGTCCGTTGCTCAAAATCGGGTGGCTGAACTGCAGACACTTGCTGCAAAGGCAGGCGTGCCCGCAGCCACTGTTGGCCGCGTCGGCGGGGACCGGATTCGGGTTGCCGTGGCTGGGCGCGGTGTACTCGACGAGCTACTTGTTACAGTCGAGCGTCTCTGGTCGGGAGCGATTGGGGACAATTTCAAATTACAGCACGCGACTGGATAAAGCCGTACACTCTAGAGGTCTGCTCTGATGTTCGATAAGTTTCACGAAGAGTGCGGCGTCTTTGGGATTCTCGGCCACGCGGAGGCCGCCAATCTCACGTATCTCGGGTTGTACGCGCTGCAACACCGCGGTCAAGAAAGCGCGGGCATCGCTGTGTCGGATGGCGTGCAAGTGCGCCACCACAGAGGAATGGGGCACGTCAACGAGGCATTCGGTGCAGACTCGCTCAGTAAGCTTGCCGGAAATCTTGCCATCGGGCACGTTCGGTACTCGACGGCCGGAGAAAGCAAGCTTTTAAATGCCCAGCCGATAGTTGTCGACAGCGTGCACGGCCAGTTCGCCATAGGCCACAACGGCAATCTGGTAAACGCTGGTGAGTTGCGCGATGCGCTGGTCCGCGAAGGAGCAATTTTTCAAACAAATAGCGATACGGAGGTGCTCGTCCACCTGTTCGCGCGATCTAGCGGAGAAGGGACGGAGGCTGCGATCGTCGATGCGATTTCGCAGGTGCGCGGCGCGTTTTCGTTCGTCATGATGACTAAAGATCGCATCGTCGGTGTACGCGATCCACACGGCTTTAGGCCACTTGCACTCGGGAAACTGGGCGACGCGTGGGTGATGTGTTCAGAGACTTGCGCGCTTGATCTCATTGGAGCGACCTATGTTCGAGACGTCGACCCAGGAGAGGTGGTTATTGCAAGCGCCGAAGGTCTCAAGTCCATTAAGCCTTTTGCACAATCTCCGCAGTCCCAGTGTGTGTTTGAACACGTCTACTTTGCGCGCCCCGATAGCTACGTGTTTGGTGAGAGTGTCAACGAGGTACGAACCGGCTTTGGCCGGCGGCTTGCCACTGAATCCCCGGTAGACGCGGACGTCGTCGTACCGATTCCTGATTCTGGCGTATGCGCTGCACTTGGCTTTGCCGAAGCGTCAGGTCTGCCAATGCACATGGGCCTGATTCGTAACCACTATGTTGGTCGGACGTTCATTCAGCCCCAACAATCGATTCGCCATTTCGGCGTGCGGGTCAAGCTGAACCCCGTGCGAAGCATCATTGAGGGCAAGCGCGTAGTCCTTGTCGACGACTCCATCGTTCGCGGGACGACGAGCAGGAAGATCGTTCGTATGGTGCGCAGTGTCGGTGCCCGGGAGGTGCATATGCGTATCAGTTGCCCACCGACGATATCCCCTTGTTTCTATGGGGTTGATACACCCAGGCGCTCGGAGCTGATCGCTGCCACCCACAGTCTTGAAGAGATTCGCAAGCATCTCGACGTGGACAGCATTGCCTATCTGAGCCTTGAGGGGCTAGCCTCCGGTGTTAACGGTGGGCGTTCAAAATACTGCACTTCATGCTACACGGGAGTCTATCCGGTCGAGTTCCCTCGCGATGAAGCGGCGTATTTGCAGCTTGCGCTGAAACTGAAGCCTGAGCAGGCATCCGACCACAAATCCGACAGCCCGCTGGTTGACTTGGAGCGGGGCCCGCTCTCTGGTTAGGCAGTGACCCCCGTGACTGGTGACGATCGAAGCAAGTCTCAGTCCTTTACGCAATGGGATAGTGGTCGGAGGGCGTGGGTCCTGCTGATACGCCAGGTGGGTGACAGTAGACGTGCGCTGACGGGCCTGCCAGCTGACGAATTGGGATTCTGAGCATGGATTACAAGAGCGCGGGGGTCAATATCGACGCCGGCAATGAAACGGTGAAACGGATCCGTGCGCTCGCACGCTCGACGTTTACAGCCGGTGTGCTGTCCGACATCGGATCGTTCGGTGGTTTATTCCAGCTCGATACCAGTCAATGTCGTGAACCCGTGCTCGTCACGAGTGCGGATGGCGTTGGTACGAAGCTTAAAGTCGCTTTTCTGACTGGACGGCACGACACTTTGGGGGCTGACCTCGTCAATCACTGCGTCAATGACATCTTGGTGCAAGGCGCGGAGCCGCTTTTCTTCCTCGACTACCTGGCGACCGGGCAGTTGTCGCCCGAAGTGGCGGAAAGCGTCGTGGGGGGGATTGCGAGCGCATGCCGGGACAGTGGTTGCGCGCTGCTTGGCGGCGAAACTGCTGAGTTGCCTGGATTTTACAGTGGAGGCGAGTATGACCTCGCCGGGTTTATTGTTGGGGTCGTCGATCGCGAAAAAATGATCACCGGAAAGACAATTAGCTCCGGCGACGTACTCGTTGGCGTGCCGTCATCAGGTCTTCACACTAACGGATTCTCACTTGCGCGGCGGATCGTGTTCGATCGGTTGGGTCTTCAGGTTGATGCGTATGTGGACGCTTTAGGACGTACAGTAGGTGAGGCGCTGATGGAGCCGCACCGCTCGTATTTGTCGCTGGTGCAGCCGCTTCTAGGTAGTGGTCGTATCAAGGGAATGGCGCATATCACAGGCGGCGGAATTACGGAGAACGTGCCTCGTGTTCTACCACATGGCACGGCCGTTGTGGTTGACGCAGCCGCCTGGGACAGGCCTCCCCTTTTTCAGTGGCTGCAGCAGGGTGGCGATGTTTCGATCGACGAGATGATGCGTACCTTCAATATGGGTCTAGGGCTTGTGATCGTAACTGCCGCTGACTGGGCGGAGCAGCTCCTTGAGGAATTAGCGGCTCGTGGCGGCCGCGATGCGCGGGTTGTTGGCGAAGTAGTCGATGGTGAGACGCCTTCTGTGAACTACGTCAACCTCACGTGAATCGCCGCCTCGGCGTTTTGATTTCCGGGCGCGGCAGTAATCTTAGGGCGCTGGCTGATGCTATTGGTGACGGGCGCCTTGACGCCGAGATCGCTGTGGTTATTTCTAATCGAGCCGAGGCACCGGGGCTTGAGGATGCCAAGCGTACTGGTCTTGAGACGGTCTGCATTGATCACCGCGCCGCTTCTTCGCGGGATGAACACGATCGCTCAGTGGCACGCGAGCTGCGTGCGCGAAACGTCGGCCTCGTGTGCCTTGCTGGCTACATGCGCTTGATTGGCGTACCGCTCCTTGAGGCATATCCGGATGCCATCCTGAATATCCATCCGTCTTTGTTGCCTGCATTCCCCGGTGTCGATGCTCAACGCCAAGCGCTGGAACATGGCGTCAAAGTTACCGGAGTCACCGTTCATTTGGTGACTGCGGAACTTGACAATGGCCCCATTGTCATCCAGCGGACCGTGGCCGTTAGGAGTGACGATACCCCCGAGATGTTGAGCGCCCGTATCCTCGTCGAGGAGCACCGGGCGTATGCCGACGCTGTGGGCGCAGTGCTTGACGGTGGGTGGCGGCTCGAGGGCCGGCGTTTCATCGGAGCCTGAACCATCGCTTCATTACGACAGTTTTGATGACCGCCACCGAGCCGAGCGATTATCCAGCCCTTCAGCCGGGATCCAGTGGTCCTTTTTATCGTACCCGAGCCACGGTGCGGGGGGCATTAATCACCGAAGATCCGGGTTTATAGTAGCGACTGATGAATCTGTACAACGAGTTTGAGTGGCGCGGGTTGGTCTATGACGCCACGGATGGTCTTAAGGAACGATTCGCGCAGGCTGACATTACTGCTTACGTTGGATTCGATCCGACAGCGAGCAGTCTACACGTTGGGTCGCTCCTGCCGATCATGGCGCTCGTGCGCCTTGAGCGCGCTGGTCATAGCCCAATCGCAGTCGTCGGTGGTGGCACTGGCCTGATTGGTGACCCGAGCGGAAAAACAATCGAACGTCAACTGATGACGGCCGAGCGCGTCGATGCAAACGTACGGGACATCCGAACTCAGCTCGGACAGTTTCTTGACTTCGACAGCAGGAACACACGATCGAAGCTCGTCAACAATCTCGATTGGCTAGAAGGGCTTGGGGCTGTTGATTTGATGCGTGACACGGGAAAGCACTTCACCGTGAACTACATGCTGGCGAAGGAATCTATCAAGCGGCGCGTGGAAAGCAAGGACGGAATTTCCTACACGGAATTTAGCTACTTGCTTCTTCAGGCGTACGATTTTCTACAGTTGTACACACGCCACGGTTGTACGACGCAGATGGGTGGCAGCGATCAGTGGGGCAATATCACGGCAGGTATCGAGTTGATCCGGCGCGCGCTCTCTCCTGGGACATCGCGTGCGTACGGGCTCGTGCTTCCTCTGGTTACCACGGCAGCTGGTGCCAAGTTCGGGAAGACCGAGGACGGAGCAATCTGGTTGGACCCTGACTTGACCAGCCCGTACGAGTTTTACCAGTTTTGGCTGAATACCGACGATCGAGATGCCATCAGATATCTCAAATTTTTCACCCTGCTCTCTCAGGAGCAAATCGCGGACTTCGAGATCTCCACTGCCAAGGAGCCCAACCGCCGGCATGCGCAGCGGGAACTGGCGCAGCAAGTAACCAGGTTGGTCCATGGCGAGGTTGCCGTTCTGGAAGCTGAATCTGCAGCGCGGGTGCTGTTTAGCGGCGACATATCCGGCTTGTCTGTTGAGCAGCTGCTCCGAGTTTTTCCAAGCGTGCCTTCGTCCACGATGCCGTTCGTGGCGGCTGGTTGGCCGATAACTGAGTTGCTCATGTTGTCTCGTGTGACGACTTCCAAAGGTGAGGCGACGCGACTTATACGAAACGGCGGGATTTACGTAAATGGTCGTCGTGTTACCGATGAGAAGCTGTGCCTGCGTCCAGATGATGCGGTTGAAAGACAGCTTTTCGTCGTGCGAAAGGGAAAGCGCGACAATTTCCTGATCCGAATAGTAGGACCTTGACGTCGAACAGTTGGCCTCGTACCATGGGCCTGTTATCTGAAGGGTGCAAGCCCGATCGGAACGTGAGGAAGCCCCGACCAGCCGACCTCGGCTAGTCGGGTTTGACACTCCCCAGTCCAGGCAAATACCCAGTTTGCAGTTTCACTGATTCTGGTCGGATCAGGTGCGAATGGGAATTGACAGGCTCTGTAACTAGTAGTACCCTTTGAAGGTTGCCCCTAAGTGCGGACGGAGACGTTCAACTTGATGGGGTCGCGTTAGGGACACTCGTCGGAGACGTTTCGTTCTTCGCGCGGTTTTGGTTCTTTGAAAACTAGATAGTGCGTACAAGCACAACAAGC
>Ga0315339_1000709_pt1:0-17500 | contig 37257 bp, 29 predicted proteins | sample ASW17metaG_FD_204514 | JGI IMG/M metagenome (GOLD analysis project Ga0315339, IMG submission 204514) | Ammonia-oxidizing marine archaeal communities from Pacific Ocean, United States - ASW #17 | ecosystem: Environmental > Aquatic > Marine > Oceanic | place: USA: California | collected... | reverse complement strand
AGGATCCTCAGCTGAATACATAGGCTGTGGAAGGCAACGGAGGGAAGTGAACCATCTCAGTACCTCCAGGAGAAGAAAACAAATCAGTGATTCCGCTAGTAGCGGCGAGCGAACGCGGAATAGCCCAAACCGTCGTGCATGCACGGCGGGGTTGTAGGGCCTGTTAGGCCGTAAGGCCGGCGAGTAAGAAACCAGTGGTCTAGTCGAAAGGTCTGGAAAGGCCTGCCATAGACGGTGATAGCCCGGTAGACGAAAGTCCGCTGGCTCGCTGGACAGGTACCTGAGTACCGCGGGACACGAGGAATCCTGTGGGAATCTGCGAGGACCATCTCGTAAGGCTAAATACTCTCTAGCGACCGATAGTGAACCAGTACCGTGAGGGAAAGGTGAAAAGCACCCCTGTTAGGGGAGTGAAATAGTTCCTGAAACCGTATGCCTACAAGCAGTGGGAGGGCTATGCTGGACTTCGGTCCAGAATGCCTGACCGCGTGCCTTTTGCATAATGAGCCGGCTAGTTATTTTCAGTGGCGAGGTTAAGCTAAAGCGAGCCGTAGCGAAAGCGAGTCCGAAATGGGCGTTTAGTCGCTGGGAATAGACGCGAAGCGAGGTGATCTACCCTTGGCCAGGGTGAAGTACGGGTAACACCGTATGAAGGCCCGAACCATTATTGGTTGAAAACAGTTTGGATGAGCTGAGGGTAGGGGTGAAAGGCTAATCAAACCTCGTGATTGCCCGTTCTCCTCGAAATGCCTTTAGGGGCAGCCTCGGGTGGTCGGCGCTGGTGGTAGAGAACTGAATGGACTAGGGGGCTTACCAGCTTACTGAATCCAATCAAACTGCGAATGCCAGCGACACGTAGCCCGGGAGTGAGACGGTGGGGGCTAAGCTTCATCGTCGAAAGGGAAACAGCCCAGACTAGCGGCTAAGGTCCCAAAGTGTGTGCTAAGTGGGAAAGGATCTGAATACGCTTAGACAACCAGGAGGTTGGCTTAGAAGCAGCCACCCTTTAAAGAAAGCGTAATAGCTCACTGGTCAAGCGGATTCGGGCCGACAATATAACGGGGCTCAAGCACACCACCGAAGCCCTAGAATACACAGTCCTGCGGGACTGTACATTGGTAGAGGAGCGTTCTCTTCTGCTGTGAAGCCAGATCGTAAGAACTGGTGGAGCGGAGAGAAGTGACCCTGCCGGCATAAGTAGCGATAAGGAAAGTGAGAATCTTTCCCGCCGTAAGCCTAAGGTTTCCTGAGGTAGGTTCGTCCGCTCAGGGTCAGTCGGGAGCTAACGCGAGGCCGAAAGGCGTAGCGGATGCACATCCGGTTAACATTCCGGAACTACCTATTCCACGTTATTACGATGGGGGGACGCAGGAGGCTAGCCAGGCCCACGATTGGTTGTGTGGGTTGAGGCATGTAGGGAGATCCACCAGGTAAATCCGGTGGGTTGCTAATCCTGAGATGCCGGAGCGAGGGCCGCAAGGCCCATAAAGCTGGTGACGCCACGCTGCCGAGAAAAGCCTCTAAGGAGTGGGGTAGGTACCCGTACCGCAAACCGACACAGGTAGGCGAGGAGAAAATCCTCAGGCGCAAGTGTGATGTCTCGTTTAGGAACTCGGCAAATTGGCCCCGTAACTTCGGGAGAAGGGGTGCTCCGTCTCGTGATCCGGCTTGCCCGGTGAGCGTCATGGAGTTTCAATAAAGAGGCTCAGGCGACTGTTTACTAAAAACATAGGGCTCTGCTAAGTCGAATACGACGTATAGGGTCTGACGCCTGCCCGGTGCCGGAAGGTTAAAGGGAGAGGTTAGCCGCAAGGCGAAGCTTTGAACTGAAGCCCCGGTAAACGGCGGCCGTAACTATAACGGTCCTAAGGTAGCGAAATTCCTTGTCGGGTAAGTTCCGACCTGCACGAATGGCGTAACGATCTGAGCGCTGTCTCAACGAGACGCACTGCGAATTTGTGGTACCGGTGAAGACGCCGGTTGCCCGTCACAAGACGAAAAGACCCCGTGCACCTTTACTACAGCCTAGTAGTGAATGCTGGCGCAGTATGCGCAGGATAGGTGGGAGGCTATGAACTCGGGTTTTCGGACTCGGGGGAGCCAACGGTGAGATACCACCCTTATTGCTCTGGCGTTCTAACCTCGTTCTGTTATCCAGATCAGGGACACTGCTAGGTGGGTAGTTTGACTGGGGCGGTCGCCTCCTAAACTGTAACGGAGGCGCTCGAAGGTTCGCTCAGGCTGTTTGGAAATCAGCCATAGAGTGCAAAGGCATAAGCGAGCTTAACTGCGAGACCTACAAGTCGAGCAGATGGGAAACCAGGACTTAGTGATCCGGTGGTTCCGCATGGAAGGGCCATCGCTCAACGGATAAAAGGTACGCCGGGGATAACAGGCTGATCCTAGCCAAGAGTTCACATCGACGCTAGGGTTTGGCACCTCGATGTCGGCTCATCGCATCCTGGAGCTGTAGCAGGTTCCAAGGGTCCGGCTGTTCGCCGGTTAAAGCGGTACGTGAGCTGGGTTTAGAACGTCGCGAGACAGTTCGGTCTCTATCTGTGATGGGCGCAGGAGATTTGAGTGGGGCTGACCTTAGTACGAGAGGACCGGGTTGGACGGACCTCTAGTGTATCGGTTGTCGCGCCAGCGGCAGCGCCGAGTAGCTACGTCCGGAAGGGAGAAATGCTGAAAGCATCTAAGCGTGAAACCCTCCACAAGATGAGATCTCCCAGGTCGCAAGACCTCTGAAGGCTCCTGGTAGACGACCAGGTTGATAGGCCAGATGTGGAAGCGCCGCGAGGCGTTAAGCTGACTGGTACTAATAAGCCGTGCGGCTTGACCATTATTCTCTTTCCGTAGATCTGAAGAGCTCTATGGGTTCATGTTGCGAGATGTGGTCGTTTTGAACTACCGTTTGCAGGGTATTCAGTTGTTCGTTCTTTGACAGGATTTGAGGGAACGCCGCTAAGGTGTTCCGGTAGATAGTTCGGGACGATCGGTATGGTGATGAGACGTGGCTGAGGGCTGCGTTCCGCCATGCCGGACCCCGGACAACCAGTTTTCCGGTGGTCACAGGGGCAGAGTCACACCCGTTCCCATTCCGAACACGGAAGTTAAGACTGCCACCGCCGATGGTACTGCATGCGCAGGTGTGTGGGAGAGTAGGTCGCTGCCGGAAGTAATATCCATTGCGACGCACGCGTGGGGCGTCGATGGTTTGACGAGAGCCCGCTTCAGAAATGGAGCGGGCTTTTTTATGTCAGACATAATTATCAAAATCCTGTTCAAGGGTATTAATCCGAGCGGTAACGGACAATCGGATCACCTAGTGTTTGCCTCTGCACACTCATCACCATTTTTCATGTACGGCATGCCTGTCCGTCGTCGCGCGTCGGCGTAAAATGTCAATCGATAATGCCCGAGGCAAGAATTGCACTCCTGCTCGGTCCGTTGAGCACGATACCGACCGAACGATTTGCCATCGAGACGAGAGGTATTTGCGTCGGTGATTTGTCACGTCTCGTATTTCCACTATGCACTCGGGCGATCGTCTAAGGGGAACTCGCGGTGTCTAATTGATTCTTGTGGCCGTTACCGACTGTCCAGTTGTGGTTGTCCCTTCGAATCGACGCTCATTTGGACCTGCCGCCATCATCCCGATACGTGCCGAACGTCTTCCTGTCGGGTGAAACGCTGCCGTTGCCCAAGAAACCCGATAGCGAAGGCCATGCCGGTTGGGACGAATACGCTCCGTTCTATGACTGGGAGAACGCGCGAACGCTTGGTCGACGCGACGTACCCTTCTGGCGCGCCATCGCCCTGGAGGCGGACGGTCCGGTGCTTGAGCTCGGATGCGGGACGGGTCGTATTGCCGCACCGCTTGGCCGTGCGGGTGTAAAGCTCGTCGGCATCGATCGCTCAACCTCGATGCTGGCTATTGCACGTCGCCGTGTGGCGCGGGCACGCCTCAGAAAGCAGGTGGGTTTGGTCAGGGGTGACATCAGGGCTATGCCATTTCCAGATTTCGCTTTTTCAATGGTGCTGGCTCCCTACGGCGTCCTGCAGTCTCTGCTCCGAGAGCGAGACCTTGCCGCTACGTTGGGCGCTGTCCATCGTGTCCTCCGTCCGGGAGGGACCTTCGGGATCGAACTCGTGGCAGACTTATCTTCATGGGCCGAGTATCAAAAGCGAGTGAGTCTGAAGGGTTGGAGAAATCGTCCCGGCGGTGCCCACGTGACGCTAGTGGAAACCGTTCGACAGGATCGCGGAAAACGCCTGACGATTTTCGATCAGGAGTTCACAGAACGACGTGGCAATCAGCGCCACTCTCGTCGGTTCGCGCTGACGTTTCGAACACTTTCAGTGCCACAGATGGTCCGCCGTCTCGAAAAGGCCGATTTCGAGATCACGGCTTTGCGCGGCGATTATCGAGGCGGCCCGTGGTCTTCCAAGTCCGAGGTGTGGGTGATTCTAAGCCGACGCCGCTCGATCGTCGGCCAGTGAGAAGAGCGCAAGCGATCTGGTAGAATCGATGCAACTTTCTCCCAGTTTATTTGGAGTTTTCGCATGTCAGGCCATTCTAAGTGGCACACAATCAAGCACAAGAAAGGGGCTACCGACGCCAAGCGCGGGAAAATTTTTACCAGAATTATCAGGGAGCTGACTGTTGCCGCGCGTAATGGTGGTGGCGATCCTGAGACGAATCCTCGACTGCGGACGGTCGTTGCCGACGCTAAGGCGAATAACATGCCGCGCGAGAACATCGATCGCGCCATTCGGCGAGGGACGGGTGAGGAGCCCGGTGTTTCATACGACGAGATTACGTACGAAGGGTACGGCCCAGGCGGTGTCGCGTTGATGATCGAAACGCTCACTGACAACAAGAACCGTACAGTGGGAGAGATTCGCCACATGCTCGGCAAACATGCCGGAAATCTGGCCGCTGAGAATAGCGTTGCTTGGATGTTTTCCAGGAAAGGGCAGATTCTTGTGCAGAAGGGTCCGATCGATGAGGATAAGCTCCTTTCAGCGGTGCTTGATGCCGGGGCGGACGATATGAATGACGACGAGGGAGGCTGGGAAGTCGTTTGCCCGCCAGAGGCCTTCGAGAGCGTGCGTGACGCTGTCAAAGGACTTGGTATCGAGCCTGATGGTGCAGCGATAGTCATGATTCCGCAGAGCTCGGTGAAGCTGGTTGGGCGGGAGGCGAAGCAGATGCTGAAGCTGATGGAAGCGATCGAAGACCAAGACGACGTACAGCATGTGTGGGCTAATTTCGACGTGGACGAGAAGGAGATCGAGGCCTCTCTCGCGTGAGGATCTTCGGCATTGATCCGGGTTCCGAGCGCACCGGCTACGGCTGCTTGGAAGCCGATGGCCGTGCGACCCATCTCGTGATGTGTGGTGCGATCAGCGCTTTGCCTGGCGATGCCTTTCCGCAGCGCTTAGTGCGTATTCACCAGGAGCTCTCTACGTTATTGGTTCGTTGCGCCCCGGACTGTGTGGCCATTGAGAACGTGTTTCACGCCGTCAACGTCCGTAGTGCCCTGAAGCTTGGTCACGCCCGTGGTGTCGCCATGCTTGCTGCGGTCGAAGCAGGTTGTCCAGTGTCGGAATACTCCCCGACAGAAATCAAGCGTGCCGTCGTTGGCTATGGCCGTGCAGATAAGCAGCAGGTCCAGCAGATGGTCAAACTTCTGCTTGGTCTTGCTCAGTTGCCCTCGCCGCACGACGCTGCGGATGCTCTCGCTGTTGCGATTTGCCACCTGCATTCCGCCCCAAGCCACGCTGGAGCAGATGCTGGGGTGTCTGGCTACGTGTCGTCTGCGTCGCCCCGCCGGCCTCAGCTGAAGAGTTGGCGACAGTACCGCCCACCAACAACTGGATGATCGCGTTTCTTCGCGGACGGCTTCTTGACAAACAGCCAAACCTGCTCATCGTGGACGTGCAAGGTGTGGGGTACCAAGTGCGTGTGCCCTTGTCCACGTACTACGACATCGGTGACCATGGAGTGGATATTGCGCTTCACATCTATACGCATGTTCGCGAGGAAGCATTCCACCTCTACGGATTTTTAACGAAGATCGAACAGCAATTGTTCGAACAGCTCATTACGGTCAGCGGGATAGGGCCCAAGTTGGCCGTCGCGGTGCTCTCAGGCATCGGGCCTTTCGAACTTGTCAACGCGGTACAGCACAGTGACATCGCACGACTGACTGGCATACCAGGTGTGGGGCGAAAGACCGCTGAGCGCATGATTCTCGAGTTAAAGGACCGCCTGGCCCATCTAGGAGTGGCGCAAGCTGGAGAATCCCTAACGGTGGCTCCCGGTGAACGGCTTCGCGATGATCTCCTCTCGGCGCTCCAGAACCTGGGCTATCATCAGCCGCTGGCGGAGCGGGCCGTGGATGCCATGCTGTCGTCCAGCAGCGAACGCAGCTTTGAGGATGGGCTCAAGGCCGTGCTGCGTGAACTCATGCGATAGCACATCAAAGTTTCGAATCTCCTGACTGTGATCGAATGAATGACCGTGTGGTAGCTGGCGGGCGCGTCGACGAAGACGATCAATACGAGGCCGGGCTCCGCCCACGTACCCTCAACGAGTACATCGGACAGAACCGTATTCGAGACAATCTTGAGGTCTCCATTTCGGCAGCTCGCGGCAGGGCAGAGGCACTCGATCATGTGCTGCTTTACGGGCCGCCAGGGCTCGGAAAAACGACTCTCGCGTACGTCATCGGTAATGAAATGGGCGTGCCGGTGCGTTCCACTTCCGGGCCCGTCATCGAGAAACCTGGCGACCTGGCGGCGATGTTGACAAACCTCCAGCAGCACGAGGTGCTATTCATCGATGAGATCCACAGGTTGCCGCCAGCAATCGAGGAGATCCTCTATCCTGCGATGGAGGACTATGAGCTCGACATTGTCATCGGACAAGGTCCGAGTGCGCGTTCTGTCAAGGTTCCGGTCCAGCGTTTCACGTTGATTGGGGCGACGACCCGAGCGGGCCTCCTAACCTCTCCGCTACGGTCTCGTTTTGGCATCGTGCATCGTCTCGACTTCTACGAGGCTGCCGATGTCGAAGAAATTGTTCGCCGTTCTGCGAAGATCCTTGGGGTCGTGATCGATGACGAAGCGAGAAAAGAAATTGGGCGCCGATCGCGTGGAACGCCCCGAATTGTCAACCGCCTGCTGCGGCGTGTCAGGGATTACGCTCAAGTGAGGGCGGATGGTCGGATTACGGCGGAGGTCGCGCGCGCGGCCATGAAACTGCTTGAGGTGGACGATCTGGGCTTTGATGAAGTCGACCGTAGGTTGCTACGGACGATCATTGAAAAGTTTAGCGGTGGGCCGGTCGGGGTGAATAGTTTGGCAGCGTCGATCAGCGAAGAGAAGGATGCGATCGAGGATATCTACGAGCCGTTCCTGATTCAGGCCGGTTTTCTTGATCGTACGCCACGCGGTCGGATTGCGACTGCCCGGGCCTACGAGTATTTTGGGCTTACCGCACCTCGGAGGGACTCTCAGCTTTGGTAACTACTCCGTCTTTTTTACGTCCGGCGTACGCACGCATATCCAGCATAGCCACATACGTGCCCCCACGAGTGCTCAGCAATGCCGATCTTGAGAAACTCGTTGATACCAGTGACGAGTGGATCATGAAGCGTGTCGGTATCCGAGAGCGCCACGTCGTAGATCCGGGAGTGGCCACTTCAGACCTCTCCAAGGAGGCTGCTCTGTCCGCGATTCAGAAGGCCGGTCTGACAGCCGCAGATATTGATCTCATCATTGTGGCTACCACCACGCCTGACACGATGTTCCCTAGTACCGCGTGTCTCGTGCAGGCCAGTATCGGAGCTCCTCATGCATGGGGTTTTGACCTCAGTGCTGCGTGTTCGGGGTTTACCTACGCGCTGACGACGGCATCGCAAATCATTGCGGCTGGTGGAAGTCGCCATGCACTAGTCGTGGGCGCGGATGTAATGTCCAGCATTATCGACTACACGGACAGGGCGACATGCGTCCTGTTTGGTGACGGCGCTGCCGCCGTTGTTGTCGAGCCCACCGATGACGTATCAATTGGCATTCTCGATTTTGAGAACTATGTCGACGGCACGGGTGGCCCGGCGCTGTGTATGCCAGCGGGAGGTAGCCGGATGCCGGCGTCCGTTGAGACAGTGGAACAGCGTCTGCACTACGTGAAGCAGGACGGCCAGGCTGTGTTCAAGTTTGCGGTCCGCAACATGGAGGAGGTCTGTCGAAGGCTTCTGGAGCGCAACAAGCTCAGTATTGACCAGATCGATCTGTTCGTGCCGCACCAGGCTAGCAAGCGCATCATTTTGGCTGCGATTGAGAAGTTGGGCTTGGATCAAGAGAAGGCCGTGATCAACATCGATCGGTTCGGAAACACGACGGCCTGCACAATTCCGCTGGCTCTTTGCGAAGCCTATGAAGCGGGCAGTCTCAAACGTGGCGACCTCGTGCTATTGGCCTCGGTGGGGGCCGGCTTTACTGTGGGCGGTGTGCTTCTGCGGTGGGGCCTTGAGGGGTAAGCGCTAGAAGAGGCCAGGAGTAATCGTTTTTGCCTTGCGAGACTGGTTCTCTTCCCGACACAGTGAACCGCAGGTGAAAAGACGTGGCGCGCCTATCTGGAACTGTGATTTCCACTGGCTTTGATCAAGCGACATTGACTGGCGCTGGCCGGCGCAGAAGGAAGTCTGAACGTTCGCCAAGGTGCCTGTCGTGTTACTGGCGCTGCGAAGTCCGAAGTTAATGACGACTGAATACCGCGCGGCGAAACGGCTCAGAGAGCGTGTCCCTGTCGATTACAACCAGAAAAGGTGGGGCAGCATGCTTGCCAGCGCTTATTTTGTGCGACCGCGGCCGTACGCCACTGTCTCGACACCGTTGAAATGGCAGGGAATTGCTGGCAGCGTCATCACAGAAGCCTTTCGAATTGACAATGTTCCAATGGGGATTCGGGCAGAGGGCGATCTGTGGCAGTCGCTGTTACGCGGGCGTAGTTGCATCGACCTGGAGGTCTTCCTCTCAGGAAGGCAGGGGGCATGATCGGCGAGGGGATGTTGACTCGCGATTTCGACTTCGTACTTCCAGATGAGCTAATCGCGCAGAAGCCGTCCACTATTCGAGGCGAATCACGCTTGCTGGTGTTGTATCGAGATACCGGAAGAATCGAGCACACGCTATTTGCACACCTGGGCGATTTTCTGAACCGGGGCGATCTTCTGACGTTGAACAATACGAAAGTATTTCCCGCGCGTCTGCTGGGGCACCGCCTTCCTGGCGCCGCCGCCGTCGAATGCCTTTTGATGAGCCAGGTTCCGAGGCCGCGGGGAGAAGCGTCTGGAACTGGTGCTAGTGATGATGACGGAGGAGTTACAGATGTAGTACGGGTGGACGCGGAGGAGGACACCGTAGGCGGCGCGGTCTGGTGGGAGGCACTCATGCGTCCTGGACAACGCCTGAAGCCTGGAACGAGGGCGGTTTTTGAACGCGTCGGTGTGCGGCTGTACGGTGAGGTCGTTGCCAGGCACTATAACGGTCGCCGGACGATCAAGCTGTGGACCGATCAGGGGATCGGCGTTCTCGACGCGATCGACCGTGTCGGCCATGTTCCACTGCCCCCGTACATCATGCGCCACGACGAGCTCTCGGATCGTGAGCGTTATCAGACCGTCTACGCTCGTGAACGCGGCTCGATCGCGGCGCCCACGGCCGGTCTACATTTCACAAACACCGTGCTCGACAGACTTGTCTCTCGGGGCGTCGAACGTACAGAAATCACGCTGCACATCGGCTACGGCACGTTTAAGCCGATGCGATGCGAACGTGTCGAGGATCACGCGGTTGATCCGGAAGCATGCGTGGTGTCCGCTGAGACTGCCGGAGTGTTGACGCGGGCGCGAAGAGGGGGACGTCGAATTATCGCGGTCGGTACAACCAGTATGCGTGCCTTGGAGTCGTTGATGACCCAGCAGGATGGCCAGATTCAGCCATCGACCACAGACGTGGATCTCTTCATCAGGCCGGGCCATCAGTTCCGCGTCGCTGACGGCCTCATTACGAATTTTCACCTGCCCTGTTCGTCGCTCCTTGTGCTTGTGGCTGCGTTCGCCGGTCGCGAACGGATTCTGCATGCGTACGGCGAGGCGGTGAGGCGGGGGTATCGCTTCTACAGCTACGGTGATGCGATGGTGATCCTGTAACGTATACCGATGCCGTTTCCCTATGAGGAGTTCGATCTTTCGGGCGTGCACACCTATCCGCTGGCGTCAAGGGCGAGCAAGGCGCGGATCGAGGATTTCGCGCGGCCGGTGGCGCGTGGCTCAAGCTTCAAGGAGTGGTTCGACTCGCTACCGGCGATTCTTGGCGCCAGCGATCTCCGACGCGTGGTCGAAGCAGTTACCGGTGCGCATGCGGGTGGTGGTGGTGTTATCTGGGGCCTTGGCGCCCACGTCATCAAGACCGGCGTGTCGCCGGTCCTGATCGAGTTGATGCACCGCGGCTTCGTGTCAGCGGTAGCGCTCAATGGGGCCGGTATCATCCACGATTGTGAAATCGCGCTCTCCGGCGGCACGTCGGAAGACGTGGACGAGGCCCTCGGGCCTGGTCGCTTCGGGATGGCCAAAGAGACGAGTGTGCTGTTGAACGACGCCATTCGACGCGGCGCCGAACAGGGGCTTGGCCTCGGTCAAGCCGTATCGGCGTTTCTCTCCCACTGCGATCCTCCTCATGCGGATCGAAGTTTGGCCGTGGCGGCGCATCGTCTCGGTATTCCGGTGACTGTGCATGTGGCTATGGGCACCGACATTATTCACATGCATCACGCTGCTTCTGGCGCGGCTATCGGCGAGACGAGTTTGCGGGACTTCAGATTCTTTACTTCTTGCGTGGCCCGGCTCGGCGGAGGCGTCTACTTGAACTGCGGATCGGCAGTGATACTGCCGGAGGTGTTTCTAAAGGCGGTCGCACTCGTGCGGAACCAGGGCGTCACGCTCGACAAATTGACCACAGTCAACATCGATTTTCTGAGAATGTATCGCCCACAGACAAACGTGGTAACGCGGCCTGTGGCTGGTACTGGGGGCGCAGGGATCTCGCTGGTCGGCCATCATGAGGTGCTGATTCCCCTCTTGGCGGCGGCTATCTTGGAGTCTGGGTAACGGGTCGAACAGTAGCATGGGCCTTCGGTCCTGATAGAATTAGAGATTCGTGCCGGAGTAGCTCAGCCGGTTAGAGCACGCGTCTCATAAGCGCGGGGTCGGCGGTTCGAGTCCGCCCTCCGGCACCATTGATCCAAATCCAGACCCCCGCTTTTCAGCTCGTTGTAGCAGACTTGGGGCTGAGGATTTGGTTACTGGGATTGAGGACGTGACGGGGCTTCATCAGCAGGTTCGCAGGACCATTCGCCGCTACGGACTCGTTCCTCCGGGCACGCGTGTTCTGGTTGGATTGTCTGGTGGCTCCGATTCGGTAGCGCTGACGCGGCTGTTGATCGACCTTGCTGAACGCGGCGAGTTCACTGTGAGCGGCTTGGCACACCTGAATCATCAGCTCAGGGCGTCCGCCGATAGAGACGCGTCGTTTTGTCGACAGTTTGCGAAGCAGAACGGTCTGGCGATTACTATTGAGGCCGTCGATGTTCGCGCCCACGCAGAGACGCACGCACTATCAGTGGAAGATGCGGCGCGACGTCTTCGGTACGCGTTCCTTGATCGCGTTGCGGCCGACATCGGCGCCGACAGAATCGCGGTTGGCCATACGCAGGATGACCAGGCAGAGACCTTCCTACTTAAACTGATGCGTGGCGCTGGCCTCACCGGGTTGGCTGGGATCTACCCTCAGCGGGACTTGCTGATCCGGCCGCTGCTTGAGGTGACTGACGTGGCGCTGAGGGCTTATCTCAATTCTCAGGGCCAGCAGTGGGTTGAGGATGAAAGTAACGGTGACATCAATAACCCGCGCAACAGGGTTCGCCACCGGATCCTTCCAGAGATGGACCGCGCTGCTGGCGGGTCAAGCCATTCAGCCATCGCACGGGCGGCGGCGTTGATCCGACAGGATGGGCAATGGCTCGATGAGCTGAGCAATGAACGGTTCCGTACCCTGGCAGTTGAAATTGATTCGGGCCTTGAAATGGATGTCAAGGGTCTCGCGGCAACGCCATCCCCTGTCCTCCATCGGGTGCTGTTGCAGGCGATGCGTAAAGCTTCCGGTGGTCGTGAAGTGGGCGTGGACCACGTGGAGGCGGTGACGGCGATACTCGGTCGGACCCGCGGCGGGGTGGACGTGCCCGGATGCCGGGTGGAACTTCGCGGCGCGAACTTGGTCTTGTTACGCAGAGGGATGGCCTAAGGTGATAACCTTGAGAGGTATGGGAAGTCGGGGACGGCCGTGAGCTCGACGCTGAAGAGCCTGGTGTTTTGGATGGCCTTGGTGATCATCGGGGTCATCGTGTGGAATTTTTCCACGCAACTCCAAAATAGCTTCCAACCCGTGAGTTTCAGTGAGTTTATGGGAGCGGTCGACGCTGGCCAGATAGAGCAGGTCACCATCGCTGGCAACGAGATTACCGGTGTCAACACGGCGAACGAAAGCTTTCGGTCCTATGCTCCGCCCCAGTACGAAGGTCTCGTAAACCGACTAATCGAGCGCAACGTCATAGTGACGGCACGGGATGCGACCACGAGTCCGTGGGCCACGCTGCTGTATTCATGGGCGCCGATTCTCTTGATGATTGGTTTCTGGATTTTCTTCATGCGTCAGATGCAGAGTGGCGGCAACAAGGCCCTCTCATTTGGCAAGAGCAAGGCGAAACTTTCATCGAGTACCCAGAAAAAGGTGACGTTTAAAGATGTCGCCGGGGTGGATGAGGCCAAAGAAGAACTCCAGGAGATTATAGATTTTCTCCGTGAGCCACAAAAATTCCAGAAGCTTGGTGGTCGAATTCCGAAGGGTGTTCTTCTGATGGGCGCTCCGGGAACGGGTAAGACGTTGATGGCACGGGCCGTCGCCGGCGAAGCCAACGTGCCGTTCTTCTCGATTAGCGGATCAGATTTCGTTGAGATGTTTGTGGGCGTTGGCGCGTCGCGCGTGCGCGATTTGTTCGAGCAGGGAAAGAAGAACGCGCCGTGCATCGTATTCATCGACGAAATTGACGCTGTTGGACGACATCGAGGTGCTGGTCTCGGTGGTGGCCATGATGAGCGCGAGCAGACGCTGAACCAGCTTCTTGTGGAGATGGACGGCTTTGAATCCAACGAAGGCGTGATCCTTGTCGCAGCGACAAATCGCCCGGATGTGCTCGACCCAGCCCTGTTACGTCCGGGACGGTTCGATCGGCGGATCGTGGTCAACCGTCCAGACGTCAGAGGACGCGAGGGCATTCTCGATGTCCACACCAAGAAGATCCCCATGGCTGACGATGTAGATGTGGCGGTGTTGGCGCGCGGGTCTTCAGGGTTTTCCGGGGCCGACTTGGCGAACTTGGTCAACGAAGCGGCGCTCCACGCGGCCCGTATCAACCAGAAGGTTGTGCGGATGTTCGACTTCGAGTCTGCCAAGGACAAGGTGTTGATGGGTGCGGAGCGACGTTCAATGATCATCACCGAGGATGAGAAGCGCGTCACGGCTGTGCACGAGGCGGGTCATGCGTTGCTTGCGGTTATGTTGCCGAAGGCCGAGCCTATTCACAAGGTAACCATCATCCCACGCGGTATGGCGCTTGGCCTGACGCAGCAGTTGCCCGTCGACGAGAAGCATAATTATTCTCGCGAGCACCTTGAGGACCAGATTGCCATTCTGTTGGGTGGTCGCATTGCTGAGGAGATCACGATCGGTAGCATCACGACTGGTGCGGGCAACGATCTCGAACGTGCAACAGAGCTGGCGCGCCGCATGGTCTGCGAATGGGGAATGAGCGACGCTATGGGCCCCCTGGCCTTCGGCAAGAAGGAGGAGCAGATCTTCCTTGGTCGCGAGATCGCGCAGCACCAGGACTATAGTGAAGACACCGCGTTGCACATCGACCGAGAGGTCAAGCGATTCATCTCCAACAACTACGAGCGGGCGCGCAAGGTGCTGTTTGAGCACAAGGAGCAGGTGGTGGCGTTGGCGGATGAGCTCCTCGTGCGCGAGACGCTCGATGCTGAGCAGGTTAAGTGGATTGCGGCGGGCAAGGCGCTTGAGAAATTCGTCCCTGCGTCGGGTTCGACGCCGGCGCCAGCCCAAGAGCCGAAGGCGACTGAGGAAAAGGAGCACTCTCCAATCGTGTCCCCGCTGTCGCCGAGACCGGTTACGCAAGAGTAGCTCAAGATGCCACCGGACGACACGGCGCCTTTGCATCTCTGACGCCCACGTTTTGCGTGGGCGTTTTTTGCGTACGGCAAGGCCCGCCCAGCGGCGGTGTCTGCCTTCCTTTGGCCTAAACTATTTCTTGATGTCCGTACGTTCCCGTTTCACTGTCCCGCTGCCATTTGGCGCAAGTCTCGCGTTGGGCGAGCGGGTGCTGATCATGGGGGTCGTTAACGTTACGCCGGATTCGTTTTCTGACGGTGGACGTCACTTCGATTCTACCAAGGCGATTGAGGCCGGTGTGCGCATGGTGGAAGAGGGTGTCGACTTGATCGACATCGGTGGCGAGTCGACACGCCCAGGAGCCGAGCCGCTTGACGAGGTGGAAGAGCGGAGAAGGGTACTACCAGTCATCGAAGGACTGGTGGGTCGTGTCGCCGTTCCACTTTCTGTCGATACGTATAGGGCCTCGACGGCGGCGGCGGCGCTCGCGGCTGGAGCGGTGCTTGTGAACGATGTGAGCGGCCTGAGATACGAGCCGGCGTTGGCAGATGTCGTAGCCAGTCACCGCGCAGCCATCATCCTAATGCACACGCGCGGACGATCTCGGCAGATGTACGACCAAGCGTCGTATCACGATGTCATCGCAGAGGTGCAGGACGAACTGCGCGAGAGTATGGCCTTTGCGACTACGGCAGGCATCGCCGCGGAGCGTATTATCCTGGATCCCGGTCTCGGATTTGCCAAGGCTGCGGCGCACAATTTCGAGGTTCTAGCCAGGGTCGACGAGTATGCCGATCTTGGACGGCCGCTGCTTGTGGGTCCCTCGCGCAAGTCGTTTCTGGCGAAGGCGCTGCGCGGTTCAGTCCCGGCTTCAGATCGCGATTGGGCAACGGCTGCGGCAGTCGCGTCTGCCGTGCTGTCTGGTGTACACATCGTGCGCGTGCATGCGGTGCGCGAGATGTTGCAGGTCGTGCGCGTCGCTGACGAGATTAGGCGATATCATTCTTGAATACGTGACGTGGCTGTTAGAGCTTCTCCGGCGCCAGACGAACAGTTGGTGGGATTTTCTCGACATTGCCATTGTCGCGATCCTGTTCTATCAGCTTTTGCTGCTGATTAGGGGCACGCGGGCTGTACAGATAGCGTTGACAGCCGGCTTTCTGATCGGATTATTTTTCCTGTCGGAATGGCTCGAGCTTGAGATGGTCAACTGGATCATCCGGAACCTCGCCGGATATGTTGTATTCGCCATCATTGTGTTGTTCCAGCCGGATATTCGCCGCGCCATGGCCCATTTTGGTCGTGCGTCGCTGTTACGACATTTTCGCAGGGCGCAGAGTGCGAACGAGACGATTGAAGATGTCGTGGCCACCGCAGCGACCCTTGCATCGCAGCACACTGGTGCGCTGATCGTCATGGAGCGCCAGATCGGCCTGCGCAACTACGTCGAGGGGGGTATCCCGCTTGAGGCGATGGTCACTTACGATTTGTTGGCGAGTATCTTTCAGCCAGCATCGCCGCTGCACGACGGCGCCGCGATTATTCAAGGTGACCGCGTCTCGGCAGCAGGCTGTTTTCTACCGCTTTCGGTTAGCCCCGGCGTCAGGCGGGAGATGGGGACACGGCATCGTGCTGCAATAGGCCTGACCGAAGAGAATGATGCCATTGCGATCGTCGTCTCCGAGGAAACAGGCAGTATTTCGCTGGCTCTGGGCGGTGAACTCCAGCGCGGCCTTTCGCCTGAGGCGTTGCGTAGTCGTCTGCAATCATTGTTGGGGCGGCGGCGCGGTCGTCTTACGCGCGGCGACTCACGGAGTCCGTTGGCATAAATGGCGAGTCTCCGCGTCCGCAATATTGGCCTCAAGTCGCTTTCAGTTGTGCTGGCGGCGCTGTGCTGGTTCCTTGTGTCTGGCGAACAGGTGGTGGAGCGAGCTTTGCGGATCCCGCTTGAGTTCACCAATCTGCCGGCGGAGCTAGAAATGGTTGGGGACACGCCTTCCGTCGTGGACGTCAGGGTCCGAGGATCCTCCGGTGCCCTGAGCCGGACGACGACGTTTGAGCTTGCCGCCGTGCTTGACCTGCAATCGGCTCGACCAGGTCAGCGTCTCTTTCATCTGTCTGGCGCCGAGGTGCGGGCACCGTTCGGGGTCGAGGTCGTTCAGATCACGCCCTCGAATGTGTTGATCGAATTCGAGTCTCCGGCGGTGAAAATTGTCCCGGTTGTTCCGGGGGTTCAGGGTGAACCAGCTGAAGGGTACGTCATTGGCGCCGTGGCGGCGAACCCTGCGTCGGTGCAGGTTGTCGGCCCGTCAAGCGCGGTCGAGAGGCTGACTGCGGCGATGACCGAGACTGTCTTTGTGGCTGGTGCGACGGAACGTGTGACGGAGATCGTCAATGTCGGGATAGGCGATCCGTCCGTACGACTTCTGTCGCCGGTAAGTGCGACCGTGACGGTAGATGTGGTGATCCGGCCTGTGGAATGGGCGATAGCAGGAGTTCTGGTCCATGCGAGTCTCGGTGGGTCGCCTGAGATCGTGATCGGCGAGGTGGCTGTCTTTCTTCGCGGTTCACGCGACCTGCGATCTTCAACCGTCGAGGATTTCGACGCTTCGGTCGACGCCGAAGGGCTTCAGGCGGGCGTTTTTGAGCTTCCGGTGAACGTTACGCCGCCAGCGGGCGTCAGCGTTATACGCGTGGAGCCACCGTTCTTACGGGTCGAGGTTCGGTAGGAGGACGATGGAACGCCTTTTTGGCACGGATGGTGTGCGCGGTAAGGCTGGCCAATACCCTTTGGATGCGGTCACGATTCGACGGTTTGGAGCCGCCGTGGCACGTGCGCTGCGTCCCGCCGCTGGAGGCGCTCGGTTTCTCGTGGGATTGGACACACGGGAGTCGGGAGTCTGGATCGAGCAAGAACTGGCCGCAGGCATCCAGAGTCAGGGGGGCACGCTAACAAGCGCCGGTGTTATACCAACGCCGGCGATTGCCTATCTCACGCCCTGCATGGGTTATACCGCAGGCGTGGTGATCTCTGCCTCCCACAACCCTTTTGAGGATAACGGCATCAAGATTTTTTCCGGAACAGGCGAAAAGTTCACACAACAACTTGAGGAGCACGTTGAATCGATTGTGTCCGATTCGTCATGGGGCTTCGATGACGTTCGGCGCGGCGACGCAGGCGTCG
>Ga0315339_1000708_pt1 | contig 37388 bp, 24 predicted proteins | sample ASW17metaG_FD_204514 | JGI IMG/M metagenome (GOLD analysis project Ga0315339, IMG submission 204514) | Ammonia-oxidizing marine archaeal communities from Pacific Ocean, United States - ASW #17 | ecosystem: Environmental > Aquatic > Marine > Oceanic | place: USA: California | collected 2016-12-05 | reverse complement strand
GAGTAATAATGGCCCGCAGGGATTTTAAGAAGCATTGAAGTCGTCGGAGTTTCAGAGCTTTGAGCGCCTAAAATAGAGATGCCATTGTCAAGACTACTTTCCCACATAGATGGCACATCAACGGCCTTATTGACCCCAGCAGTGGGGATTTTACTTCGATCAAAGTTATCTTTTTTCTTGTCAGCGGCAATAGCATTAGATGCCACTGCATTATTTTCGCCGGTGCTTCTGGCTGGAGGTACAAAATTATCACTGGCTGCGATTGCTGAAAGCTGTCCCTTGGGGACGACACTCATAATGACAGCATGTTGGTCCTTGATATATTTTTTATAGACCCGCATTACGTCTTCTTTAGTTACTGCATTGTACCGCGCTATATCTTCCCCAATATAATTTGGGTTATTAGAAAATGTTTGGTTCGCAGCTAGTTGGCTCACCTTTCCTGAGACACTTTGTAATCCAAATATAGAACCTGATTCTATTCCTGCTTTGACCTTAATCAGGTCATCCTCCTCTACACCGCGTTCTTCAAATTCTATCAAGCTATCGCGAATAACTTGCTCGATGTCGGCAAGAGACTTTTGGGAAGCTGGATGGGGTAGGGCATAAAAATTAAATGTACAGGCTAATTCAGCACAGGGATGACTTACTGAGGCTTGGACTGCTATCTGGGTTTTAACAAGGTTTTTATAGAGAAGAGATGTCTTACCACCCCCCAAAATACTAGATAGAACATCTAGTGGAGCTTCATCTTCATGTCGAAGTGAAACTGTCGAATATGACATATAAATGAGTGACAGGTGGACGTTGTCCTCCATAGAGATATACCGATCAGCATCAACTTCAAAGCTAGGCTTTTCAGGCATTTCTACTTGCGGACCGGCAGAGATGGGTCCAAAGTATTTTTGAACGAGAGCCAAGGTTGCGGTTTTGTCTATATCACCGCCGATGGTTAGGGTGGCATTATTAGGTCCATACCAGCGCTGAAAGAACGCTTTGAGGTCGTTGAGATCTGCTCGATCAAGGTCATCCATATATCCGATGACAGGCCAAGAATAGGGGTGCCCTTGGGGATACAGAGCCTCCGAGACGCGCTCGTTAAGTTGGCCATAGGGTCTGTTATCTACTCGCTGCCCACGCTCGTTTTTTACTGTTTCTCGTTGAACTTCAAATTTTTCTTGGGTTACCGCATCTAGAAAGAAACCCATTCGATCAGCTTCCAACCACAACACTTTTTCTAGCTGGTTGGCGGGAACGGTCTGATAGTAATTAGTACGATCCGTATTGGTTGAACCGTTCATTGTACCGCCAGCTTCAGTAACCAATTTGAAGTGCTGCTCATCAGCCACATTATCGGAGCCTTGAAACATCATATGCTCAAAGAAGTGAGCAAAACCTGATTTACCAAGATCTTCTCTGCCCGAACCAACATGGTATGTGATGTCTACATGCACTAGGGGATCAGAAGTGTCTTGATGCAAAATGACAGTTAGGCCATTGTCTAGTTCATATTTACTGTAGGGAATAACCACATCAGCATTTTGATCATTAACTTGCTCAATGAAGTTAATCCCTTGAATGCTAATGTCTGCTCCAGACACCACGGTTTGCTGATCATTGTTTTGACATGCTGATACGCAGAAAGCTATCAGAACCCAAGTCCAGTTTTTCAATGTCGTACTCCTAAAATAAAATTTAAGACTTAAATGATTGATTGTTTTGCTCTCAGGCGCATACACTTGGCAAAATGAAGGACCAGTTATTTTGACTTAACTTTGAGAGAATACAAGCAAGATTAAACCTATTTTGCTTGTTTTGTGACCAGGCCGTCTCTTTGATAAGTAATCGTTTGATTTCCCGACTGATTGAGTTGAAGTGGAGCAATATGAAAATATATCACCATCAAGTATTACTACGCATTTTGGCATTGAGTTTATTATTGGGATCTTGCTCAGAATCTCAGTTATCAAACGATAATGAACAGGGAACATTTAACTATCCCAAAACGGTAAAAGGCAATGTTGTTGACGAGTATTTTGATACTCGAGTGCCGGATCCTTATCGCTGGTTAGAGGATGATATGAGTCATGAAACAGGTGAGTGGGTCCTTGCACAGAACAAAGTTACGCAAAATTATTTAAGTGTTATTCCCTACAGAGAAAAAATTAGGGATCGTATTGAAAGTTTGTGGAATTATGAGAAAGTGGGTGCGCCATTTGAGGAAGGAGGGTTCACCTACTTTTACAAAAACGAAGGGCTCCAGAATCAGTATGTAGTTTATCGTTTAGCTAGGGACGGCCAAACAGAGGTATTTCTGGACCCCAATAGCTTTAGTGATGATGGTACGACATCCCTTTCTTCTCTTAGTTTTTCCCAAGATGGTTCTTTGGCCGCTTATTCTATTTCTGAAGCCGGTAGTGATTGGCGTAAAATTCTAGTCATTGATGCTGTAACAAAAGAGGCCATTGAAGAACCAATCGTCGATGTTAAGTTCTCTGGAATTGCATGGAAAGGACAGGAGGGCTTCTACTATTCAAGTTATGATAAACCTCAAGGAAGCGAGTTATCAGCTAAAACTGACCAGCATAAACTTTACTTCCATCAACTGGGTACATCGCAAAAAGAGGATAAAGTTATATTCGGCGCTACTGCCGAACAAAAGCGCCGCTATGTAGGAGGAAGTGTTACCGAAGACGGCCGTTATCTGATTATTTCAGGTGCTATCTCTACCACAGGTAACGATCTGTATTTGAAAGATCTTACTGAACCAAATTCTCCTCTTGTCACGATACTGGATGACACTGACGCTGAGGCGTATGTGATTGATAACGCGGACACTAAGCTTTATATAGTGACCGATAAAGACGCACCCAATCAAAAAATTGTCACAGTGGATGCTAGTGATCCCCGACCTAAGAATTGGAAAGACTTTATTCCTGAGGCTGAAAACGTACTACTACCCTCAACCGGAGGTGGGTACTTTTTTGCCGAATACATGATCGATGCACTGTCGACAGTTTATCAGTACGACTACAGTGGAAATCGATTGAGAGAAATTACACTCCCCGGACTTGGCAGTTCGGGTAGCATTAGCGGAAAACGTAAAGCAGAGAAACTTTATTACTCTTTTAGTAACTACAATACCCCAAGCACTATTTATGAGCTTGATCTAGAGTCTAATAAGTCCAAGGTGTATCGCGAATCTGGCGTTGAATTTAATAGTGATGATTACGTATCAAAACAAGTGTTTTATTCATCAAAAGATGGGACGCGAATCCCTATGATGATCACCCATAAAAAAGGCCTTGTCTTGGATGGCAAGAATCCCACCATGCTCTATGGTTATGGGGGTTTCAATATTAGCATTACGCCAAGTTTTAGTACTACCAATGCGTTCTGGTTGGAGCAGGGGGGTATTTATGCGGTTCCCAACCTGCGCGGCGGAGGTGAGTATGGTAAGCGCTGGCATGATGCGGGGACGCAGCTTAATAAGCAAAATGTCTTTGATGATTTCATCTCAGCAGCAGAGTACCTGATAGCTAGTGGATACACCTCTAGCGACTATCTTGCAGTCAATGGGCGCTCCAATGGGGGGCTACTGGTTGGCGCCGTTTTAACCCAAAGACCTGATTTGATGAGAGTTGCACTGCCCGGTGTAGGGGTCTTAGATATGTTGCGCTACCATACATTTACAGCTGGAGCAGGCTGGGCATATGATTATGGCACCGCTGAGCAAAGTCGAGAAATGTTCGAATATTTACAAGGTTACTCCCCTGTCCACAACGTTAGGCAACAAGCTTATCCTGCAACTATGGTCACTACAGGAGATCATGATGATCGAGTTGTTCCTGCTCATTCGTTTAAGTTTGCAGCACATCTGCAAGGTAAGAATACAAGTCAAAGCCCGATGTTAATACGCGTTGAGACTGATGCTGGGCATGGTGCTGGTACGCCCGTTTCAAAAATTATCGAACAATATGCAGATAAGTTTGGCTTTACTTTGTTCAATATGGGCTTTAATGAACTACCCTATCAATATGGAGAAAATTAAAGGCGCCATAAAATTAACAGTTGGATCGTAGTCTGGCAGCGTCACTGTTATAGTGGTCCTTTCAAAAGGGTGATAATGGATTTACAAGGTCTGCCCAGAGGTTCTTTTCATAATCCAACGCCGGAACTTAACCGTATCTTTGCGGCAACAAATAATTAATATACATTACGGAGTTATCATGAAACAGATGTTAAAAGTAGCTATCTCATTAGGTTTTTTTGCCGCGGGAAGTTTGTCCCAGGCCGCCTGTTCCTTCGATGTGGAGGTCGGTGATTATCTAAAGTTTAGTGCAGCTGATATGACAGTGGAAAAAAGCTGCGAGTCTATTACTGTCAATCTGAAACATACTGGACAGTTACCTGCAAAGATAATGGGTCACAATTGGGTATTGTCTAAAAACGCCGATGTGCAAGCTTTGGCCACAGAGGGTATGAGCGCCGGATTAGCGGCAGATTATGTTCCTCCTGGAGATGCCAGAGTAGTTGCTTTTTCATCTGTCATTGGGGGTGGTGAGAGCACGAGCCTGACGTTTTCTACGGCTGGGTTAACCGCTGGTGAGGGCTATACTTTCTTTTGTTCTTTTCCCGGACATTCCTACAGTATGCGCGGCGCGTTTAACGTCAATTCCTAACGGATAATTGTCGAAAAGGCCGCCTCAGGGCGGCCTCTAACTTGATAGACTATTTTAGGAATTGGTTAGCTACCTTTCTACAAACGCTCGTTCAATCACGTATTCACCCATATGCCCATTTCGAGCTTCAGAGAATCCTCGATCCTCCAGAATCTTGCACATATCTTTTAGCATGCTTGGGCTGCCACAGAGCATAAAGCGATCATCTTGCTTGTTTGGTAGGGGCATATTTATATCGATAAATAATTTTCCACAGGTCATCATCTCAGTGACACGCCCGTTGTTTTCAAAAGGTTCTCGGGTGACCAGAGGGTAGTAAATCAGTTTCTGCTTAACGAATTCCCCAAAATATTCGTGTTCAGGCAGCTCGTTTTTTATGTAATCACTGTAGGCTAGCTCTGAGATATAGCGAACACCATGGGTTAAGATTATCTTATCAAATTGCTCATAAACCTCTGGATCTTTAATAATACTCATAAAAGGGGCTAGGCCGGTTCCAGTGCCTATTAAATAAAGATTTTTCCCAGGTAACATCTGATCAGTGATTAATGTCCCAGTCGGTTTTTTACCAATTAGGATTTTATCCCCAGGTTTAAGATGTTGTAATTTAGAGGTCAGTGGTCCATCTTCTACCTTGATGCTAAAAAATTCCAACTCATCTTCATAGTTTGCGCTCGCAATACTGTATGCGCGCATCAATGGCTTATTTTCATGTTCAAGCCCGATCATGACAAAGTGCCCATTTTTAAATCTAAAACTAGGGTCTCTTGTAGTTTTAAAGCTAAATAGGCTGTCATTCCAATGATGAACACTGGTGACGGTCTCAGTAATTAGTTTTGCCATGAAGACAACCTTTGTAAAATTGAAGCGATAAGGGTAAAAATTTAGCGGCGAATTATAAGGAAATTTGCCAACTAGGTATACTCTAAATAAGAGCCCTATTGCACACGCCTACTGATATAACGGCAATTAACGATCTTTGCGAGAATTTTCTGCAGAGCTTATATTGTCCAAGGGTCTGGCGCGTCTGAGTTGATTTCGAATCGGACCAGAGCTTCGCTCAGCACAGAAGAATCTAATAATTGTAGTCTCACTAAAGATTCAATGGCTGCCAGAGCTATATTATATTTATCAACTTCAAAAAAGCCTCGTAAAACGGCTCGTTGATCACTCCGACCAAAACCATCTGTTCCTAGGGCGATAAAACGACCTTCTACGTAAGGAGCAATAAGTTGAGGCAGTGCTGCGACATAGTCTGTTGCTGCAATGATTGGCGCATCGCCGGATAGACATTCTTGCACGTGACTTTTTTTAGGGGTCTCAGACGGACTTAATCGATTTTCTCTTTCAACAGATCTCGCCTGTTTTGCTAACTCGGTAAAACTAGTGACGCTAAAGAGATCACTACTAATATTGAACTGCTCGAATAATAAATCTGCCGCAGCGATAACTTCATTAAGGATAGTTCCAGAGCCGATCAGTCGCACTGTTGATTGATCAGAGTCTTTACCTCGGTTTTGTATTTTGTACATACCACGGATAACGTCTTCTTCTACATTAGAAGGCATGTCAGGCTGGACAGTGTTTTCATTCATCACTGTGATGTAATAAAACTCATCTACATTTAATTCCATCATTTGTTGCATCCCATGATGCATGATAATGGCAAGTTCGTAAGCATACGCGGGGTCATAGGCACGACAGTTGGGCACGGTCGAGGCAACTAAGTGGCTGCTACCATCCTGATGTTGTAATCCTTCGCCTGAGAGGGTTGTGCGTCCCGCGGTGGCTCCCAACAAAAAACCTCTGGCACGCTGATCAGCGGCAGCCCAAATTAAATCTCCTACACGCTGGAAGCCGAACATTGAGTAGTAGATATAAAAAGGTAAGGTTGGAGTATCGTGGATAGCATAGGATGTTGCAGCGGCGGTCCAAGATGAAAGAGCACCGGCTTCATTGATCCCCTCTTCGAGTAGTTGTCCATTTTTGACTTCTCTATAGAACATCATAGATTCAGAGTCTTCTGGTTTGTAAAGCTGGCCGAGGGGAGCATAAATACCTATTTGACGAAATAGGTTGTCCATACCAAAGGTTCTTGCTTCATCTGCGACGATTGGCACAATGTTCGGTCCCAAAGTCTTGTCTTTAAGCAAACCACCAAGCATACGAACAGCAGCCATGGTGGTGGACATTGATTTGCCTTGGGGCTGCATTGCAAACTTGGCGTATTGACTGATATCTGGGATTAAAGAGGAGCCGCTCTTTTTGAGCGAAGCATCGATGAGACTATATTTTCGAGCGGGCAGAGAGCCGCCCAAGGTCTCACGTTTTCCAATCAAATATGATATCTCTGGGCTATCAGGGGCTGGCTTGTAAAAATTTAATTCTTCTAAATCACTGTCACTTAAGGGTAGTGAGAAGCGGTCTCTAAAAGCGGTTAACGCATCAATATCCAAACTCTTAGCTTGGTGAGAAGACATTCGGCTTTCACCAGCGCCCCCCATACCAAAGCCTTTTTTGGTCTTAGCTAGAATAACTGTTGGCTTTCCTTTATGGGCTTTAGCAGCTGCAAAGGCGGCATACAGTTTTCGTAAATCATGTCCACCACGCTTTAATTTGTTAATTTCTATGTCAGTCATGTGGGCAACTAAAGCACTGGTTGCCGGATCAGTGTCAAAAAATTTAGCACGGTTATAGTCACCATCTTTTGACCCTAGATCTTGATATTCCCCATCAACGGTTTCGGCAAATCGACGTAATAGAACTTGATCGGCATCTCTAGCAAACAAACCATCCCACTCTGAGCCCCAAAGTACTTTAATAACGTTCCATCCTGCGCCGATAAAAAGACTTTCGAGTTCTTGAATAATCTGACCATTACCTCTAACAGGGCCATCTAGGCGCTGTAAATTACAGTTGACAATAAAGGTGAGGTTATCCAGGCCTTCTCGAGCCGCAAGTGTAAGTCCGCTAATAGATTCTGGTTCATCCATTTCCCCGTCACCAAACACACCCCATACATGGCGATCAGTAGTTTTTGATAAACCTCTTCCCTCTAGGTAGCGCATATAACGCGCTTGATAAACAGCATTTAATGGGCCTAATCCCATAGAACCTGTAGGGAACTGCCAAAAATCGGGCATTAACCATGGGTGGGGGTAAGAGGACAGGCCGTTGCCTGCAACTTCTTGTCGATAATTAGACAGTTGGTTCTCGTCTAGCCGGCCCTCGAGAAAAGCCCGAGCATAAACTCCTGGTGCAGAGTGGGGTTGAAAATAAACCAAATCCCCAGCGAAGTCGCTAGTTTTTGCTCGAAAGAAATGATTAAAACCGGTTTCAAAAATTTCAGCTGCTGAAGCGTAACTCGCTATGTGTCCGCCGAGGCCGCCGTACGCTTTGTTGGCGCGCATGACCATTACCAGTGCATTCCAGCGATTTATGGCTGTAATTCGTTCCTCCAGTTCTAAATTACCTGGGTAGGCACCTTGTTGGTCTAAAGAGATAGAGTTGCGATAAGCGGAGAAAGGTTGGGCATTCGCAGCCCCTCCTGTATTTCTGATTACTTCTTCTATTTGTCTCAGTAAAAACTGAGCTCTTTCTGGTCCAGAAATTGAGCTGACAGAAAGCATAGAGTCAATCCACTCTTGAGTTTCAACTGGATCGCTATCGGGGATATCAGTGCCACTATTGAACGGCTTCATAGCTTAGAACTCACTTTTAGATATTGGCAGACTTTAGGCTAGTTATTGTAGTAGGTTTTGCCGTTCTGAGTCGAATATGGAGAGATACAAGAATTCAGTGGCTGTAATTTAAAAAGTCGCCTGAATTAACAAGCAAAAATCTCTCCAGCTGACTTTAATTAGGTGTACTGATTTCACTCCCCAACTGAAGTTCCTTTGTCAGTATCTTCCTCCGCCGTTAAGTATTTGTTGAGTCGACCAGTATCGCATGCACGGTCTGTTGCAACACGTCGATGTAACGAGCCTGAGTCCAGCCGCAGCGGTGGCGCAGTAGCTCCCAGTTCTCCACCAAGAGTTGACCCCAGAGTAGATCTGTCGCCTCTGAGGTAGATAGCGATAGCGTTAGTTTGCCATCACGCGCTAGTGCCTCCACTGCCGCCTCGCAACCATGACGAACAGCGTTCATGCGATCGTCCCAAGCGGCGCCCGCTTCCTCGTCTTTAGTTTGCATCGAGATAAGCGCACTGGCGACCCCATAGATCTCGGGGATGTAATTACCCCACGCTTCCACAAACGACTCGAGCCGCTCTAACCCCTCTGATGCACTGCGACTTTTGGCTAATCGCGCGTCGATGTCTTTGACCTCATCGATGTAGCGCGTGGTCGCGATCAATAACTCCGCGCGAGTTGGAAAGTGCAGGTAAACGGCCTGCCGACTGATGCCGGCCTGCTTTGCGATATCGCTCATGCGCACCGCGCTCGCCTGACTACCGGCCAACAACTTCCAGGCGCTCTCGAGAATTCTTTCACGTGTTTCAGAATTTTTACTTGACATGGCGTCAATTTAGCATTAATTTGCGTTTTGTCAACTTGACATGGTGTCAAGTACTAGGAAAATTAGTGAGGAGAAAGCTATGAAAGTGATCGTTTTTGGTGCAACAGGCAGCGTAGGCCGCCTTGCCGTTGAGCGTCTGCTGGCCGATGGACACGAGGTAACGGCCTTCGCGCGCCGACCAGAAGCATTAGAAATAATAAACCCCAGGCTCAACCGGGTGACGGGCAATGCGATGAAGCTCACAGAGGTCTGCAACGCTGTTGCAGGGCAGGACGCCGTGGTGGTTACGTTGGGTGCCGGGACATCCCGGACGAGTGTTGTGCGCTCTAAGGGGACCGAGCATATCGTAAAGGCTATGCAACATCACCGCGTCGACCGGTTAATTTGTCAATCGACTTTGGGCGCGGGCGACAGCTGGAGTAACCTGAACTTCTTCTGGAAAAGAATCATGTTCGGGTTACTGCTCCGTCCCGTCTTCCTGGATCACGAGCGCCAGGAACAATTAGTGCGTGAAAGTGGGCTAGACTGGACCATCGTGCGACCTAGTGCATTCACGGACGGTCCGGCCGACGGTAACTTCAAGGTAGACTTTCCAACAGGTGAGCGCCGGCTCAGGCTCGAAATTTCGCGCGCTGACGTCGCTGGCTTCCTGACCGGTTGCGTGCGCGATACCACATTCATGCATAGGGAGGTCGGCATCAGTCACTGATGTTGTCAACCCTATGAGGCGCAACCGCGTATTTTAAGAGCTACCTACACCACTGCCATCGTGGTAATCGTCTGGCTCACCTTCGTCGTTTACTTGGCGTTTTGATGAAAAATAATTCCTTTAATTTAAAAAGAGGCACAAAACGTTGAGCAGGAAGATTGTTACCATAGATTTAGGAAGGCTTTAGGACTACCAGCATTTTGGGAAATTACCTCCTGCCTACCTGAAAAGTATAGATCTCATGTCTTTGAGTACTTTAAAATGGTAATCTATGGTTCAAATCGGAGCTAGAACATGGGAGTATTTAACATTAAAAATCTGCTGCATGACCGCCTAGCCAAATTACTCAAGTCCTAAACTTTGGTTATTTGCCTCGACCAATTAGTCTTATAGCCGTTTTATCTCATATTTAGTGCCTTTAATCTCAAACTTGAAGTTTGCTCCACCATACTGTTTTATTCTTAACATTGGGTTAAATTTATAATTTGACGGCTTAAAGTCTCTTACTCAACCCAGAGTGTCTTTAAACTGCCGTTCAAAATAATACGTATTACGTACTTACATTTCAGGGGTCTTAAAATGGTATTCAGAAAGAGTTTACTTTCATCAAGCGTAGCTTTGGCATTGGTAGGAACATACTCACCTGCTTTTGCGCAGGACGATGAGGCGGTAATAGAGGAAATTATTGTTGAGGGTGGCATTCGCGGAAGTTTAAAAGCTTCTATGGATATCAAGCGAGACTCCATGGGTGTTGTGGATGCGATCTCAGCAGAAGACATTGGTAAATTCCCTGATGCTAACCTAGCCGAATCTCTCCAGCGTATCACTGGTGTTTCTATCTCTAGGAGCCGTGGTGAAGGTAGCCAAGTAACGGTTCGTGGTTTTGGCCCTGAATACAATCTTGTTACCCTTAATGGTCGGCAGATGCCAACCCATAACGGGGCAAGTCGATCTTTTGACTTTGGTGACCTAGCATCTGAAGGCGTCGCTGGAGTTCAGGTCTATAAGACAGGTCGTGCTGATGTGCCATCCGGTGGTGTTGGTTCGACTATTAATATTTCAACACCTAAGCCTCTTGAGGCAGACTCTGTGGGTAGTATTTCCGTCAAGGCTGTAAATGATACCTCTAGACGAGGGGACGATGATGGTCACCTCGGGCAATTTACTCCTGAATTCTCTGGTATTTACATGGATACCTTTGCCGAGGGAAGTATTGGTATTGCAGTAATAGCCAGCCAACAAGAGCGTGAAAATGGCGTCAACGCGGCGAGTGTTGGAGGTTACTACACTCGAACTGGCGATGGAGCAGATCAAAAATTAGCCGATAATGATGCTCAGATTAATCGTCCAATGACAGCAGATTCAAACTATTCCTTGCCTCAGTCTATGGCATATAACATTGCAGAATATCGCAGTAAGAGAACTAATGGTCAGGTAGTCATTCAAATGGCGCCGTCAGACTCAGTCACCATGACATTGGACTACATTCAGTCTGAAATGGATCTTGATCGATCTTACAGCGATCTCTCTGCATGGTTTTCAAACACAGCTGCAATCTCTCAAAGTAGTGAATGGACAGACGGGCCAATCGCAGCCCCAATTTACTATCAGGAAACAGTTGATAATAATGACTTTGCTATGGGTACTGGAGAAGATGGGCGCAGAAATAAGAATAAATCATTGGGCCTGAACTTTGACTGGCAGGTTAATGATGAGTTGGTGCTTAACTTTGATTGGCATGATTCATCTGCAGAGACTGGTGCAAACAACCCCAATGGAACCAGCTCGTTGATTACAATGGCGAGCTTTAATAAGGTAGGTCAAACCTTTGTTACAGGGTATGACATGCCAGTTATGTTGCTGGATTTGAATTCTGGTGGTGAAACTAATCGACCACTGTATAAGAATGACATGATTATTACGGGTAGTGCATTTAGAAATGATGCTGCCTTGATGAACATTGAGCAGACTAAATTTAGTGGTACTTGGGACTTCTCTGATGAGTCAAGCATCGACTTTGGTGTCCAGCTTTCCGATGTTGATAACAAAGCCGTATCTAACTTTGTTCAGTTAAATAATTGGGGTGGAAGTACCAACCCAGGAGACTTGGCAGACATTGTTATTCGTTCAAGTGTTGAAGGCCAATTTGATCAGTTGTCAGGACATGATTATGAGGGTATTCAGAATGAATACATGACTGCTTCATTAGACGATCTGATTGCTGCTGGTGAGGCTTCCTACGTAGCTAGTGGCGCTGATTATGAAGCTATAGGTGATTGTGGTACTGGCTATTGTGCATCCACTGAATGGTCTGGCAACAATGTGTCTGGCTACAGTAATATTTTTACTCTGGAAGAGTCCATTGCAGCCTATATTCGCTACAACTTGAATACTGAAGTTGCAGGAATGCCAGTTAATGTTCACATGGGCCTTCGTTATGAAGAAACTGACATTACTTCTCAAGCGGTGACGTCAGAGTATGGAGGAACTTCTTGGGCCAAAGCTGGTAATGAAGCTTATTTAGTGCCAAAAGCTGAAGGTGGAGAGCCATCCTCATTCTTGGGTAACTATGACATGGTACTGCCCAGCTTTGACTTTGATATCGAAGTTGTTGAGGACGTAGTTCTGCGAGCTTCTTTTAGTGAGACTATTACTCGCCCAAGCTATAATGATATTAAGGGTGGTCTAACTGCCAATAGCACTCAGTTCTATGCTAACCAAAATGCTTTTGCATCTTCGGGTAATCCTGATTTAGAACCAATTTTATCTCGCAATATCGACTTGTCAGCAGAGTGGTACTACGGTGAGGGAAGTTACCTGTCTGTTGGTTACTTCGATAAAGACGTTGATAAGTTTATTGGTTCAGGTATTGCAGAGCGTTCGTTGGGACCGATTCCTAACATTATCGGCGGTACTCTTTGGAATCAGGCAGTCGCTGAAAGTGGCCTTGATCCTCTTCAATACACTGTGGTTGCTCAGTATATTTTAGATAATTATCAAGATAGCCCTTATGTTGATGGAGATACGATTACTGGTGCGCCAGGAGATCCTGACTTGATTTGGACTGTGACTCAGCCAGTGAACCAAAAGAAAGCGAGGGTTGATGGAATCGAAATCAATTTGCAGCATTTCTTTGGTGAGTCAGGCTATGGCTTTATTGCTAACGCAACCTTTGCAGATGCTGATGTTGGCTATGACAACATGAACTTCAATGAAGGACAGTTCGTCCTTAACGGATTAAGCGATTCAGCCAACTTGGTTGGTGTTTATGATAAAGATGGGTTGTCTGTTCGTTTAGCCTACAACTGGCGTGATGATTTCTTAGCAGGCGCTGGCCAAGGGCAGGGTACTAACACTAACCCAACAAACGTTGAAGCTTATGGTCAGTTGGATCTAGGTATTACCTATGAATACAATGATAGGCTGACTATTTATGCATCTGGTTTAAATATTACTGATGAGACAGTTCGTGTCTATGGCAAGACTAAAGATCTCGTGTTGCAAGCCGTTCAAGGTGGCCCAAGATATGATCTAGCCATACGTTACAAGCTATTTTAGATTTCATTAGTTAGTAACTCAGTACCTATGAGGCCGCTCTATTTTTGAGCGGCTTCTTTGGTTTTGACGTATATCAAATTGTAAGAAAAAAATAATATTAGAATATTCGGTTAGTATTATTCATGACTGAGCTAATAAGCGATAATGTCGCTTACACTGAAACACTGTGAATGGGTTATTGCGCTTTATGGCACCAAGTGAAAATTTAAAAAGTATCGTAATTGTTGGTGGAGGCACCGCTGGTTGGTTGACCGCGGGTATTATTGCTGCAGAGCATTGTGCTAATGGTTCTGAATCCGATGGGTTGATCGATATAAAAGTAACTTTGGTCGAGTCACCAGACATTAGCACTATTGGTGTGGGTGAGGGCACTTGGCCGTCCATGCGTTCTACGCTTCAAAAAATGGGTATTTCTGAGACAGACCTAATTAGAGACTGCGACGCGAGTTTCAAACAGGGTACGCTATTTAAGAGTTGGAAAACCGGTGGCAACGATGCCTATACTCATCCGTTTACTCCTCCCCACTCCTATGATTCAACTAATCTTGCTCCTCAATGGCAAAAGTCCAGTAATGAAGTCTCCTTTGCTGAAGCAGTCTCATCTCAAAATGCCTTGATGTTTAGAGGCTTGGCGCCAAAACAAATTTCTACGCCTGAATATGCATTTCATACTAATTACGGCTATCATCTTGATGCGGGAAAATTTGCTGAGCTTCTGAGAAAACATTGTGTTGGGAAGCTCGGAGTTACCCATTTAAAAGCAAATGTCGTTTCTGTTAAGTCCTCAGCTGATGGAGATATTGCGTCCTTAAAGACTGATTCTCATGGTGATATTAGCGGCGATCTTTTTGTGGATTGCAGCGGCTCTAGAGCTCTGTTGTTGGGCGAGCATTTTGGTGTGCCGTTCTGTTCAAAAGGTCAGTTTCTATTTAACGATACCGCATTGGCCTCTCAGATTCCCTATGTCAACGATGATGACCCTATTGCTTCGAGCACTTTGTCGACTGCTCAGACCGCTGGATGGATATGGGATATTGGTTTACCCACTAGGAGAGGTATTGGACACGTTTATTCTAGTGGCCATACTACTGAAGATCGAGCTACTCAAGAATTATTAACGTATATTACGGCCACCGTTAGTCCTGAAGCGGCAGCATCCACATCGATAAGGAAAGTCCCCTTCAGCCCAGGACATCGCGCTAAATTTTGGTATAAAAACTGTGTTGCAGTTGGCATGTCTGCTGGATTTATAGAACCATTAGAAGCCTCCGCGCTAGTATTGGTAGAGCTCTCAGCTGCCATGATTGCTGAGCAATTACCGGCCAATCGACAGATAATGGATGTAGTGGCAAAACGCTTTAATGACAAATTCCTCTATCGCTGGGACCGGATAATCGACTTTTTGAAACTCCACTATATTCTCTCTCAACGACAGGATAGTGATTATTGGAAAGACAATAGCTCCTCATCGAGCGTTCCTGATAATCTTTCTGAACTTGTAAAGTTGTGGCAATGGCAAGCGCCCTGGCACAGAGATACTGGACACATTGATGAAATGTTCCCATCCGCAAGTTACCAATATGTGCTTTACGGGATGGGATTTGTGACTCAGGATAGCACGACTGCGAGGCGATCTGATCGGGAAGCACACTCTGCTGCAGAAGGACTTTTCCGTGAAAATACTGAGAGAACCAAAAAGCTATTGGCTTCAATGCCAACTAACAGAGAATTAATCGAAAAAATTACCAAATACGGTTTGCAAAAAATATAAACTGTGAAGAATCAATAATAATGTATTGTTTGGAGAAGCTATGAGTAATTACGTCTTGTTAGGTACAAACGCCCATAAAGACTTAAAAGTGATCACCGCTCGGTCAAAGAGTTATGGTGATAATGTTATGCACGCTATGACGTTTCCCATGGAGTTTCGTGATGTGCAGTCAAGTTATCCAATTTTTTTCTGTAAAGACCCAGAGTCTGGACAGTTTTATCCAACCGCTCTTTTTGGACTTGAGCAAGACCAGAATCTATTTTTGACCGAAGATGGATGGGACGCAGCCTATATACCTATGATGATTAGACGACATCCATTTCTGATTGGTTATCAAGCTGATTCTGAACATGAAGATGGTAAGAGACCCGTCGTATCTATTGATATGGACAATCCAAGAATCAGTGAGAGTGAGGGCGAACCACTTTTTACTGAGAGTGATGAACCCACTGATTATCTGAAGGCATCGATCAGTGTTCTAGAATCGATTCACCGAGGGCATGAGCACAACAAAGGGTTTATTGAGACATTGTTAGAGCTCCAACTTCTGGAAGCATTTACCTTGGAGGTAACTTTGAATGATGGTTCAAATAATCAGCTGTCGGGGTTCTATACTATTGCAGAGCAAAACCTCCACCAGTTAGACGGAGATACCTTTGATATGCTTAATAAGAAGGGGTACTTACAGGCCATCTTTATGGCCGTTGCCTCTCATTCAAGACTCAGGCCTCTCATTGAAAAGAAAAATGCATTATTGAAGTAATTGTTGATGTACTAGTCAGTGTATAGATCATTAGTTCTATGGTCGTTAATTAATGAATTCAGGGTGCGGACGTTTTGATTGGAGATGTTAATTTGGCGCAGCAAAAAATAAAAAAGGTCGTAATTGTTGGCGGTGGCACTGCTGGATGGATGGCGGCTGCCTCGCTTTCTAAGCTGATTGGCAGAGACTTAGATATATCATTGATCGAGTCTGATCAGATTGGCACAGTTGGTGTTGGAGAGGCGACTATTCCGACTTTTTTTGCCCTTCACCAGTTATTAAAGATTAACGAGGCAGAGTTTCTCTCTGAAGTTCAAGGCACTATTAAGCTGGGAATTTCATTTGAGAATTGGAGAAACAAAGGGGAAGACTATATTCACGCCTTTGGTTATACCGGACAATCCTGTTGGGCAGCTGGATTTCAGCATTTTTGGCTGAAAGGTAAAACCTTGGGAATTAGTGAGGAATATAGTTGTTATTCACCTGAATTAATGGCCGCTAAGGCGAATAAGTTTGGCTTGCTAAAACAGAATGCACTGAATTACGCTTATCACATTGACGCTAGCTTGTACGCCAAGTTTTTGCGTCGGTTAGCTGAGAAAAACAATGTGACAAGAATAGAAGGCAAGATTATTACGGTCAATCAAGCTGATGACGGAGATATCAAAAGTGTGCAGTTGGAATCTGGGCTGACTATTGACGGCGATCTATTTATCGATTGCTCTGGGTTTGCCGCTCTATTAATTGATAAAACTTTGGGCACAGAATACGAAGACTGGTCCCATTGGCTTCCGTGTGACCGCGCGGTTGCTGTGCAGACTAAATCTGTGTCTCCACCTATTCCTTATACCCGATCAATTGCCAGAGAATGTGGTTGGCAGTGGCGTATTCCTTTGCAGTCTAGAGTGGGAAATGGGCTAGTGTTTAGTAGCGAGCATATGAGTGAGGATGAAGCAACCAGCGCTTTGCTTAATAATGTCGAAGGGGAAACTCTGACTACTCCGCGAGTGATTAAATTTCGTACCGGACAAAGAACTGTTCAGTGGAACAAAAATTGCGTTGCTCTGGGGCTTTCTGGAGGATTTTTAGAGCCTCTAGAATCTACTAGTATTCATCTTATTCAGCGCGGTATCATTCGGCTCATGCAGATGTTTCCTCTGTCAGGAATCACAGAGGCAGACCGCGATGAATTTAACCGCCAAATGAGCGATGAATATAACTTCATTCGCGACTTTATTATCATGCATTACCATGTGACTGAGCGGACTGATACAGAATTTTGGCGACAGTGCAAAAACATGGATATTCCTGATTCACTGGATCATCGCCTCAGATTATTTAAGGACTCTGGTAGGGTCTTTCAGGGAGAGGGCGACGTATTCGGAGAGAATAGTTGGACTCAGGTTATGCTAGGCCAAGGTTTAACGCCTGAGCAGTACCATCCTATTGTCAATATGATGAGTGACAATGAGCTGGAGCGATTTTTGAAAGGCAATAGAGCCTCGGTAGACAATACTTTAAAGCAATTGCCTACACATCAGCAGTTTATTGCTCAGTATTGTCCTGCAAAACCAATATAGTTTTCTTGGAGAGTTATGTGAGTCAAACTAACGTATTTGGTGAGCCTATTGATGAATGTTGTAGCCATCCAATGACAGGCTATTTTCGCGATGGATTTTGTCGCACCAGTAAGTATGATCAGGGTTCTCATACAGTGTGTGCTTTGATTACCGATGCTTTTTTAGTTTTTTCCCAGTCTCGCGGGAATGATTTATCAACACCAAGACCTGAATTTGAATTTCCCGGTCTTGCTGAAGGTCAATCTTGGTGTTTGTGTGCTGCTCGCTGGCTTGAGGCTCATGAAGCTGGGTGCGCACCTAAGGTGCATTTGAAAAGGACTAATATTGAAACGTTAAAAATTGTCCCTATGGATATATTGCGTGGTTATGCAACTGATCTAAATTAAATCCTCTACAACAGGAGATCAATGATGAGTTTTTACGATAAGTATATTTTACCAAGCTTTTTGAATTGCGCCTGTGGATCAAAGCCGATCAACTATCAACGTGAGAAGGTCGTACCTCAAGCTCAGGGTGTAATTTTAGAGGTGGGTATAGGTTCTGGCTTAAATATTCCCTTTTATGATATATCAAAGGTGGAAAAAATCATTGGTCTGGATCCGTCTCCTGAGCTCAATGCTATGGCTCAAAAAGTAGCTGATGAGCATGCGATAAATATTGATTTTATTCTGAGTGGTGCTGAGGACATACCTCTGCCAGACAATCATGTGGATTCAGTGCTAGTCACTTACACTATGTGCACAATTCCTGATGCGCTTGCCGCCAACAAAGAAATGCTAAGAGTTTTAAAACCCGATGGAAGATTGATTTTTTGTGAGCATGGTCTGGCTCCGGATGCTAAGGTGTCGAAATGGCAGGGCCGAATTGACCCTTTTTGGGGAAAGATTGCTGGCGGCTGCCACCTAAATCGTAATATCCCCGAACTAATTCGTTCTGCAGGGTTTCAGATCCAGGCAATGGACGAGATGTACTTGCCTAGTACACCAAAATTTGCAGGCTATAACTACTGGGGCGTAGCCTCTGCAACTTAACTTCTGCTCAACACTAGGGGCGAGTCGTTGATATATCGGTTAACACAAAAATTTCTATTAAGACTCACAACTATCGGTACAACCTACAACTTAAAATGGACCTCAGTTGCAATTAGGACATCGCCACATTGATTGCAGCTTACTTGAGGATTAAAATACTCACCACAGGGCTCATGTTTGAGCAAAATAGGATTGCCATTACCCTTGGCGCACCACTTGTCGCCCCATGTCAGCAGAGATACAAAATAGGGAAATAGATCTCGACCTTTATCGGTGAGGTGGTATTCATAGCGCAACGGACTTTGTTGATAAGGTAGTCGATAAAACACGCCTTCATGGATTAGTAGTTTTAATCGGTCTGCAAGAATATTTGTCGCTACTGGGAGCTCCTGATGGAAATCATCAAAACGATTCAAACCATGGAGAGCCAAAGCGATAACGTTAGCAGTCCACCGGTCACCAAGTAAATTAATCAAATTCCTATACAAAGTTTTCCCTTGATCGTCGGGAGAGGCATTCGAGGATGATCGTCTCCGAGTCTTGGTTATGCGCGTATCTTTCGTGGCCCCAGGCCCGGCATGAAAGCTAACATCATCAGAGCTTACCGGTTGATTACAGTGGCTACACTCCATGATTGGCCAAAAGGCTTTGGCGCAGGTCTTGTGAGTTAACTCTACAGAGTCCAGAGTGGGGGTGGCGAAATACTTTCGCTCCCAGACCATTGCCATCAACCCATTAGAATAGAGGTCAATGGATTTTTTCGTCAGATGATAGGTAGGGCGTCTAGGTCCATTTTTTATCACATCTTTGCGTAGACAATCCTTAGACTGCAACCAGTTCAGTCTATCACTGAGAACCCCGCGAGAAGCACCTGTTCCGGCTAAAATACCATTAAAAGTATTAATCCCCCAGAAAGCTTCTTGAAGAATTAACAGACACCACTTATCACCAATTTCATCGAGTGCACGGTTAATTGAACTCGCTTTTGTGCTGAGTGTATTTTTCTTCAAAACGCTCATTGAACGGTATTTTCCTATGGCACTATCTAAAATGGATTACTTCCAAAGATCCTCTCCGCGACTCCACCAGGCATGGAAACCAGCTGGCACGCGGTGAGGTATTTTGACCCGAGCAATAGGTCCCTGAGTAATATCTTGCGCATTAAAAATTTGTAGTTCAGATTTCCATGTATTACTGTCAGTGACAAGAGACATCACATAGCCATGGTCTTCTTCGCTTTCTCGGTTCGCGCCTTTGACCGGAGCAAAAGCGGCCTCACTTCCAAAAACACCGTCTCCATAATCTCTTTGAATATACTGCCCAGTATCATTATTGTACTTAACTAGACCGTTGAAGCGAAGCGTATGGCCTCCCTCTGACAGTAGTGGGATTCGTTGGTGATAGGCATACTTTGATTTCACACCCTGAAATATTTGATTAATTTTGTTGAACTCCGTGTTTAGATCATCGATATCTCCCTCGCGAACTTCTCCCGTGACAAGGTTAAAGCGCCATCTATAATTGTTAGCTTCCAAGCGCATGTAGGCAAGCATGTGAGATAGGGTGCCTTCCTCTTTTGTGGCATTCGGCATTGGATTAGTTGATCGGCATCCGTCCATAGTTATCCAATCTCCCTCTTCCCAACAATTGGATACGTGCAGAATAAAACAGGGCTCACAATCGAACCAGCGAATTTCCGTGCCACGACCATAGCGAGGAATTATTCCAAAACGAGACGGCATGTCACGATGAAAATTTAAGACGCGCATATTATGGTTACGCAATACCTTCATATCATGGAAGAACGGAAGGTCATGGAGAATGGTGTAATTTGTTGTGAATCCCAAATCATGAGGTAGGCGTGGCCCAGGTAGTTCTATATCCACCTCATGACGCAAGGTTCCATCGGGGTTGGCAACACCGTAGGTCATAAATGGGGCCTCATCACCATAATCCATAAAAATTAACTCACCGGATTTCCAGTCAATGTGACTATGGGCGGACATATTGCGGCGAGTGCGCCCTTCAACGTCGAAAACTCCCTGATTTTCTAGCGTCAGTGGATTCATTTGGTAGGGGATGCCGGCGTTGTACCATGTTGGTATCAAGCTACCATTGAACATAACTACGTCAGTATTTCCGGTATCTTTAATAGGGAAATCAGGCAATGAAAAGTCAAAGGGACCCATTACTCCAGGCCAGACAGCCTCACGCTGGCTGAGTTCATGCTGTAGGGCGGCAGTGTGGATGTAGCTATTACGATAAGATGCCTTACCATCACGTATGTACACAGCGTGCACCATGCCATCCCCATCAAAAGGATGGTATTGATTTTTCGGCTTGAAAACAGGGTTTGGCCCATTGCGATAATAAGCCCCAAATAAATCATCAGGGAGTTCTCCAATTACCTCTAATTCGTTGACTACGATCTCATCCGATGTCGGTGCGTAAGCACCATGGAGGTATGGGTTATCTAACTCATAGATCCAGTCTTGCGTATTATCAAACTGCGGAGCAGATCCAATACATTTTTCAGTAATCTCAAAAAAATTTCCACCCATGACGTCTACCTTACTAGCCTTTAGTGAAATTATGCCTCATAATGGTCTATTTATGCAAGTGTCCTAGGTATTTAGATGGTTACCTACTCTGGGCCATTTGCCAGTGGGCTGCCAGTGGGCTGGCAGTTGGTTAGTATTTCACCAATTAATGGTCTAATTGTAAAAGTATCGAGTTTGTTATAAGGATAGTCACAGATGTCAGCCAATAACATTTGTTTACCAGTCATCCAGGCGCCAATGTTTTTGTTGTCGGGCCCCGATATGGTAATTGCTAGCTGCAGAGCTGGTATCGTTGGGTCCTTTCCGTCTCCTAATGCTCGCACTGTCAATATTCTGGATCAGTGGCTCCAACAGATTACGTCTGAGCTTTCAGAGGTCCCCCACGCGGCACCTTGGGCTTTAAATTTGGTCATGCATCGATCTAATCCCAGGCGGCATGATGACTTAGAGCTTGCTATAAAGTACCGAGCCCCCATTGTTATCACTGCATTGGGAAGTCCGGCAGAGGCCGTGGAGAGTGTGCATGCTTATGGCGGTAAGGTTTATGCTGATGTAACAACGATTGATTTTGCTCGACGAGCAGCCGCGGTGGGGGTTGATGGATTAGCATTAGTTTGTTGTGGCGCCGGTGGCCATACAGGCTTAATGTCTCCATTTGCTTTCGTTGATGAGGTTAGACAATTCTTTGACGGTGAGATTATTTTATCTGGGGCAATCAGTAATGGTAGAGCAATTCGAGCAGCTGAGGTTCTCGGGGCTGATTATGTTTATATGGGAACCCGGTTTATACCCACTCAAGAGTCCCTTGCCCAAGATGAATACAAAGAAATGGTGGTAGAGGCCAGCGGCGCTGACATAGTGACATCAGACTCCATTACTGGTGTTAAGGCTAACTGGCTTAAAGGCAGCTTAGAGAAGGTGGGCTTTGATGTTGACAATATGCCTCCACCCGGGGCAATAAATTTTCTTGAGGCAGCGAGTGATGCTAAGCGTTGGAGAGATATATGGGCCGCGGGCCAAGGTGTGGGTTCAATTGATAGGAAACAATCTATTGCCGAGGTAGTGGAGCAGTTAACTGAAGAATATAGGTCCTGTTTATGATTACATCACCAAAACAAAGAATTTCTGATTACCGAGAATGTGGTTGGTGGGGAGATGACACTCTTCATGGATTGTTAGCATCAAAAGCACTGGAATATCCGGATAGATTGGCGGTTGCCGACCAACCTAATCGATTAGATTTAACTGGGGATAAACCCTATCGGCTAAGTTTTACAGAATTAGAGGTGGCAAGCACACGAGTAGCTTGTCAACTTCTTGATCAAGGAATCAACAGTGGCGATAGGATTATTGTTCAACTTCCTAATATTGCTGAACTAGTAGTTTGTTATTTGGCAGTTAGCAAGATCGGGGCCGTTATATCCCCGATTCCTGTGCAATACGGTCGTTATGAGCTCCAACATGTTAGCGCTACTATTTCTCCTGTTGCCATAGTGACTTTAGAGCGATTTGGGCCCCTAGACCTCGTAAAAACCGCCGAGAGTATTACTCAAGGTAATGTCAAACTACTGGTGTTTGGGACTCATCTCAAGATTGCCTCGACAGAGGACCCTGAAAAACATCTTCAACTCCAGCAATACCAAAATAGTAATCCAATCGATGCCGATGACATACTTACTATCTGTTGGACATCTGGAACAACGGGTACACCAAAAGGAGTACCGAGATCTCACAATATGTGGTTTTCAACCGCACGGTGTTGTGCTGAGGCAGGACAATATAAGCCAGGAGACCGGTTTTTAAATATTTTCCCAATGGTTAATATGGCATCAATCGGTGGATTCCTGTATCCAGCGCTTCTATTGGGTTGCAGTCTTGTGTTGCATCATCCTCTAGACCCAGGGTTATATCTGGCTCAGCTTCAGGATGAGAAAATTACTTTCACTCTAGCACCACCAGTCTTGTTAAATCAGCTCGCCAAATCAAAGGATATGTGGACCCAATTTGATTTTTCACATTTGCGTTCGATTGGTTCTGGTTCGGCACCTCTCGCACCTTGGATGATTGAAACTTTTAGGCACCAATATGACCTTGATGTGATTAATTTTTATGGGTCTAACGAGGGAATTAGTTTGTTTTGTACGCCCATCCATACTGATGATAGTGAGGTCAGAGCAACAATGTTTCCAAGACTTGGCTGCGATATTGCGCGTTTTGATTGTTACGCAAACAGCGTTATTCGTAGCAAAGTGATAGACACAGAAACTGGGGAAACAATCTCTGAGTCAGGGAGAGTGGGTGAGCTACTATTTGCAGGTGCTACAGTATTTGATGGTTATTTGGGAACTAATAATGATGAAATATTTAGTGATGATTACTTCCATACGGGTGATTTAGTAGAGTTATGTGGTGATCCGCCCGACTTTTATCGCATCGCAGGGCGATGTAAAGATATTATCAATCGAGGAGGCATGAAAATATCACCTGCAGAAATCGATATCCTTCTTGAGGGTCTGCCGGGCGCATTGGAGATTGCTGTGTGCGCTTATCAAGATGATATACAAGGAGAAAAGGTATGCGCCTGCTTAGTTGTTGCCTCAGGCGCTGATAAACCGAGCCTAGATAACATGATTGCATATTTATTGAAGCAGGGATTAGCAAAATTCAAGTTGCCAGAGCGCTTAGAGTTTTTTGATAGCCTGCCACGAAACCCCTTAGGCAAGGTCCAGCGATTCATTTTAGAAGATGCTGTAAGCCAAAGAGATCAGGAGGGTAACTAATGAGTGCACCAATCTATGTTCTTGGAGGGTCTCAAACTGATTTCGCTCGTAATTGGGCTAGAGAAGGCCTTTCTATCTACGATATGTTCCGAGAAACCCTTGATCAGGCTTTGGATTCTACTGGTATAAATCCAGATCATATTGAGGTTGGCCATGTAGGTAATTTTGTTGGAGATTTATTTACAGGGCAGGGTTTAATTGGTGGGTTTTTTGCTGAGGCGCACCCTGAATTATCGTCAATACCGACCAGCCGGCATGAGGCTGCTTGTGCCTCAGGATCCATTGCGATTTTAAGTGCGATGCGAGATCTTGAGGGAGGGCACTATGATTTAGCTTGTGTGTTAGGGCTGGAATATATGCGTAATGTTGATGGTCAAACGGGTGCTGATCATCTGGGTGCGGCTACTTGGAAGGGCGTTGAAGCAACGAATTGTGATTTCCCATGGCCCTTTATGTTTAGTCAAATCATTGATGAGTACGACGCTCGGCACGGGATTAACTGTGATCATTTAAAATCTATCTCAAAGATAAACTTTGATAATGGACGCCGTAATCCGAATGCTCAAACCCGCAATTGGGATTTCCCTCCTCAATGTTATAGCGATGATGATCAATACAATCCTATTATTGAGGGAAAAATAAGAAAAATGGATTGTGGCCAAATTACTGATGGCGCAGCCTGTGTCTTTCTGGCCAGTGAAAAGGCAGCTAAAGCCTATGCGAAAGATCACCAGTTAAAATTATCAGATATACCTATTATCAAAGGCTGGGGTCACCGTTCGGCGCCGATTAGTTTAGACAGCAAGCTTAAGTTGAGTGCAGGCCAACCCTTCTTGTTTCCCCATGTAAATCAAATTATGACAGATGCACTAGGTCGGGCTGGTTTTTCAGCAGTGACTGATCTGGATGGTCTAGAGACCCATGATTGTTTTTCTATTACCGAGTATATGGCAATAGATCACATAGGTCTTACCGCTCCGGGGGAGAGTTGGAAAGCAATAGAAGAAGGGCGTATTAGCATGGATGGTGATTTCCCCATAAACCCAAGTGGCGGTTTACTTGGTTTAGGCCATCCGGTCGGCGCAACCGGGGTTCGTATGCTACTGGATTGTGCTAAGCAGGTCACTGGTAAGGCTGGGCCATGTCAAATCGATAATGCAAAAAATATGGCAACCTTTAACTTAGGTGGCAGTACCACCACCTGTGTTAGTTTTATTGTTGGCGTCAATCAATGAATTCGACGTTTATTTATGAAGCAATAAGAACGCCACGAGGTAAAGCACGACCCGATGGTGGTCTTGCTGATGTAACACCGTTTGAATTAATGAAAACACTGTATGACGCGTTGGTCGAGCGGACTAGCCTCGACAAAAACTGCGTCGAGGACGTGATTCTTGGCTGTGTTACTCAAGCCGGAGAGCAGGGAGGTAACATAGCCAAAGCATCCTTACTGTATTCTGGTTGGCCAGATCATGTGCCTGGATTAACGGTTAACCGATACTGTTCATCAGGATTGGATGCTATCAATATAGCGTCCATGAAAGTGATGACTGGGCAGGCTCACTGCACCATAGCCGGTGGCATAGAAATGATGTCTAGGGTTCCAATGCTATCCGATAAAGCCACTATGTTTGCAGACGCGAAATTTGCATTAAATCATCGTATGCTAATGATGGGTAGCGGTGCGGACTTAATCGCTTCTCTCTATAACATCAGCAGAGAGGATGTCGATGCCATCGCATATTTAAGTCAACAGCGAGCATCCAAAGCCAGCAATTCAGGTTGGTTTAAGTCTATTATTCCTGTCAATAACCCTGTTAAAGATATCATTGTCGCAACAGATGAGTGTATTCGTGGTAAAGCCACGATGGAATCACTAGCGGCGCTACCACCTGCTTTTTCAGCCTTAGGTGAGCAGGGGGTGGATGCACTCCAAATCAAAGAACACAGTAATCTGGACTCTATACATCATGTCCATACAGCTGGTAATTCTCCAGCTATGGCAGATGCTGCATCTTTGTTGTTAATTGGTGATGAGAGATTGGGGGAGAGAATAGACAAAAAACCTCGCGCTAGAATTATCGCTGCTGCCACAGTATGTGATGATCCCCTGCAGGTAGTTTCGGGCTGTGCTAAAGCAACTGCATCTTTGATGAATCAAAAGAATTTGACCCCAGAGGATGTGGACTTGTTTGAACTTCATGAGGCATTTGCCGCCACCAGCATCAAATGTCAGCGAGATCTAGGTATTAGCCATGAGAAACTCAATGTTAATGGCGGGGTGATCGCACTGGGTCACCCAATGGGTGCCACCGGAGGAATTATGATGGGTACCTTGCTTGATGAATTGGAGCGAAGAGACCTGAAAACTGGTATCGTTGCCGCCAGCGGTGCAGCTGGAAGTGGCACGGCGATTTTAATAGAGCGGCTATAGCTATGCGTTGTTCACGTTAGTCGAAGGACTTTTCATGAAGACCCTTACATACAGAATTATTTTTTTAATTTTAGCAATATCACATCCGGCCACTACGTTTAGTGAGTCTCGGATAAAGTCTTTGGAAAATACTGAACCCACTCGAATACTGTTCATTGGTAATAGTTATCTTTACTACAACGATAGCTTGCATAATCATTTGCGCCGCATGGCAGAAGAAAAATTTCCCGATAGATCCAATTTGATTAGTTACAAGTCATCTACCATCGGCGGCTCTCGGCTAGAGCACCACAATATAGATCATCTTCTGAAGGCTACAAATATAGGTGTAAAAACTCCCTTTGAATTGGTCATCCTACAAGGGGGCAGCAGAGAACCGCTCTCCAAGAAATCCAGAGAGCAATTTCATAAACAAGTTAAGATTATGATCAGTAAAATTAAAGCTAATGGAGGTGAGGCAGCACTTTATATGACCCATGCCTATGTGAAGCCCCATAAAGATTATGATGTTGGAATGATCAAGGATATAAAGAGCCTGTATCTTAAAGCCGGAAATGACAATCAGTCTCTGGTTATTCCTGTGGGCCTTGCCTTTGCAAAAGCGTATCAATACAGGCCAGATATTAAGTTACATAAAGATTTTGATGGTAGTCACCCCAGTCTACTTGGTACCTATTTAGCAGCCAATGTTGTCTTTGCGGCTTTATTTAAAACGTCGCCCATAGGATTGACATACAATTATTTTGATACCATTTCAGATAAGGATAGAGACTTTTTACAAAAGATAGCTACTCTCACTGTTGGAGAATTTTTCAAGTAAGTTGACGTCTCATAGCATTTGCAGCTGCTAAAATACCGAGCCCCGTATGGTTAATTTGCATTAAGAGTCTCAAACTCAGTTGCCCAATGCTGATTAAATGCTTCAATACGCAATAATCGCTGGCGCAGTATTTTTTCATGTTGCCCGTTGTTAACCAATACTTGATAGCTATCCTTTAATTGGTGAATTATAGACGGATCGGTATTTCGACTTGCCGCTAGATATAAACCTTTAGCTACTGCGTGTAGTTTCAAGACTGGCTTAAATGAGGAACAGTCCAATTCATCGCGACTGCAGAGTTGCATCATGCCACCGTCACTCATTGGAAATAAATCAATACGACCAAGCAGTGCTTTTTTTATGTTTTGATAATTACTATTGACCGACTGTAAGTTCTTAAATCCCTGGCTTTTAAGATATTGGTGGTGAATATGTTCATTGACCACGCCGACTTTCCAGTTTTTAGCATCATCTAACGAATCTACCTTTATGTGGTTTTTATCTGATACACGGAACAGGTAATAGGTCACAGGAATCAACTGGCCCACCCAATGAAATTGATCTTCCCTACTAGAGGCTCTTGCTATTGGATAGATAAGAGCGTTTGGTTTTGTTTGAGCATTAAGATAAGCGCGCTTCCAGGGTTGATAGCTCAGTTGGTAATTTTGATTAGCATGTTCAAGTAAGGACTCTACGAATATCGTAGCCTCCCCACCGTGAATAGATGCTGGTGACTTGAGTGTGAAAGGAGATGTTTCAGTTAATAACATTACAGGTGGCTCAGCGGCATGGGCGAGCACGGGTGATGTAAACATTAATATTAAAATTAATGTTCGATAGTAGTGAGCTGAGTTCTTAAAGTCTTGAAATAACATCAGGTAAATACAAAAAAGTGGTTTCACAGCATTTCGATAGTTGGTTTAGATCAAACTGTAATTGCGCTGTATCTGACTCAATATTGATTTCCTTCTTCTGAAGCTGTTTTGCGCATTCCCCTAAGGCAAGAAATCCAAAATTTGAACATAGGCCTGCGAGTGCATGCGCTGAACTTTTAATAATTGGATATTCATGTGGTGAGCCTAGACAAATCTTCTCTACTAAATTTTTGGCTGAAACTTCTGCTTCCTCGTAGAGGCTACATACCTCTTCTATACCAAGTGTCTCGCAGTGGTCTTTGAGAATACTTAATGCAATGAGTTCGTTATCGTCTACAGACTTAGATTGATCATTGCTATCTCGAACTTCTGGAAATAGATGCGCAATTGAGCTAGAGAGTTTTTTTATGTCTAAGGGCTTTTCAACAACAGTGTTCATGCCTGCATCTATACATCTATCACGCATGTCTGGGCTAAGAATTGCACAGCTTCCGATAATCTTCATATCATCATATTCGGGCAACTCCCGTATACGGCGAGTGGTTTCGATCCCGTCCATTATCGGCATATGTATATCCATCAACACCAAGTCTATTTTTTCACTGAAAAGAATATCAAGGGCTTCTTGTCCGTTGCCGGCAAGAAACGTATGCCATAACTGCTGATCAAGTTGGCCTTTAAGTAATTTTCTGTTTATTTCAACATCATCGACAGCAAGTATATTTAAGGGTTTCTTGGCTGCATGTAATGTCACGGCGTGAGAGGGTTGTTCAATAATACTCGCATCAACTATGCCAAAATTCAATTCGAACCAAAAAGTACTCCCTTCTCCTTTTGTGCTGGTAAAGTCGATCTTACCTCCTTGTTTTTCTATAATTTCTTTACAGATAGCTAACCCAAGTCCTATTCCACCGTAGCGCTGTGCACCAGCGCTATCTTCTTGGCTGTAAAGGTCGAAAATTTGCGGCTGAGCACGAGGAGCGATACCTATGCCGGTATCTATAAGTGAAAACCGCAGGCTAATACTGTCCTCAGTATTAATACTAATGCTGCGCTCAACCTTCAAAGTAATGGAGCCTTCTTCGGTAAACTTAAGAGCGTTGTTTAAAAGGTTGAGGAATACCTGCCGTAATTTTTCTGGGTCCCCTGAGATTATTGTGGGCACATTGTCGCTGATGATCTCATTGAGAATAAGGCCTTTTTTTTCCGCTGTTGTATTTACAGAAAAGATAACGCCATGTATCAGGCCGTGTAAATTAAATGGAACAGATTCAAATTCAAATATACCTTGCTCATATTTCCTATAATCTAGTGCAGAATTCATCATACCCAGTAAAGATTTACTCGAGTCATAAATAGCATCTACATACTCAGCCTTGTCTCGGTGTCTTGGATTCTTCTTGAGTAACTCTGACATGCCTAGAATACCATTCATCGGCGTCCTAATTTCGTGGCTCATTATGGCTAAAAATTTTGATTTTTCCTCGCTCGCATCAAGAGCGACTTGTCGCTCTATCTCAAGTTCTCTGGTTCTGCCTTCAACCAATTTCTCTAAGTTTTCATTAGTCTCGCTGATTTGGTGATGCTGAGCGCGAATGGTGGCCAGATGATCATTAAAAGCACCAATAAGAACACCAATCTCATCATCTTGATGATCCTCAGGCATAGGAATCTTTTGATCTGTGAGTCCCTGCTGTATCGGTTGACTGGCTTTTAGAATTGACCGAGTAAAAGTGAAATAAAATAAAGATATTAAACATATAGCTAGAGCGAAGTTGCGTAAGATACCAGAAGTAAAAACGACAGTGGATCGCCTTATAAAAGTATCAGCCGCCAATGTTGGATCCACTACCACCACTAATTGACCAACTGATTGGGAATAAATAACTGGGTCAAATAGCAACTGCTCAATAGTTTTTGGTTCCCCAAAAAGCCATCGTTTGAAGGGTGTACTTTCTGAGGTGATAGGTTTTTCTGCTGAACCAAGAAGACCTCCAAGTTCATCGTAGATAGAAGCAGAAACTACAGAAACATTACTAACTAAACCCTCGCTCACTTGTTCTGCACCATTGCCGTCTAGGTTATAAGCTGCATGAAATGCTGCTCGATTAGCGGTGATTAATACATTGTCGATCAGCTCATTCAGTTCATCTTTCTGAGAGAAATAATCAAGGTAGATCTGGCCGCTACTGAGGATAATTCCGATTAAAAAAGCGGCTATTACGGCAGTTTTAGTTTGCCGGTAGGAAAGGCTTTTTCGAAGTGGAATTTTGTAGTTAGGCATCTCTATATAGATTCTTTAGTTATAGGCTACATCTGCAATGAAAATATAACCTGTACCATGCGCAGTATTTATAAATTTAGGATGCATACGATCATCTCCGAGTTTTTTTCTTATCCTTGCGATCATTACATCTATGGTTCTGTCTGTTGGAAACCAATCGCGATGTTTCATTTGATTCATAATCTGGTCGCGACTAAGAACATACCCTGCATGTTTAATCAGAGTCGAAATTAGCTGGAATTCTCCCTCAGTTAAGCGAGTATCTTCTTCACCAGCCTTTTGTAGATTTCGATTACCTAAATGCAGAGTCCATTCGCCAAATTTTGCCATTTTTACATCACCAAAATTATTATTACTGGCACTTGATCGATATTTGATACGATCGAGAAGATTTCTAACTCTAACCATCAGCTCTCTTGAATTATAAGGCTTGGTAACATAGTCGTCGGCGCCCAGCTCCAGTCCAACGATTTTGTCTATGTCGTCATCTTTCTGGCTTACCAGGATAATGCCGACTCCAGATCTGCTGCGAAACTCTCGGGTTAATTCGAGACCTGACCGCCCAGGTATCTTGATATCCATCAAAATGACATCTATTACTTTTTCGGAGAAAAGCTTTTCTGCCTGTTCGCTAGACCTGGCTTTATAGACTTCATAGTTTTCCGCCTTGAAATAACTAGCTAGCAAATTGAGGCTAGCAGGTTCATCTTCGACAATAAGAACTGTGGATTGTTTTTCCAAGTCTAAATACTCCAAGTATATTATTTGAGCCTTCCCGCTAAGTTTGGCATAAATCAGTCCAAAGCAAAGGCCGGAATCTAGATGGTTACTAAAAGTATTAGATGTCGTTTACAAATTGTTTACAACTTAAAACATTATCTATTCATTTGAACTACTTTCATTTTCTAAAGAGTTCTACTATAGAAGAGTAAGGACTATCTACGAAATTTGAGGGGAGACGAGGGTATGTTTAAGTGTAAAAAAGGCGTCATAACAATTAAAACAATAGCAATTCTAGGTGCAATAACTGCGAGTGCGGTTACTCTGAGTCAAGAGGAAAAGCAGCTGGAGGAGGTCATTGTAGTAGGTTCACAAATTAAAGGTGCGGCAATTAATACGGCTCTTCCAGTGACCGTAATAACATCTGAAGATATTGATATTTTGGGTTTAGACTCGGGTGAAGAATTACTTGAGAATATGTCTGAAATGGGGCTTAACTACTTTACAGAAGCTGAGGCTTTTTCTGGAGGCGTTAACTCAGTGCGCGGTGATATTGGAGCTTATAACCTTAGAAACATGGGTGTGGGTAATACCTTAGTGCTTCTTAATGGCCGACGCTTGGTTAATGCTGCCGGCTATCAAACAGAATTACTGGGTGGTGATTACGTTCCCACTCTGAGTGTAAACTCTAATGTGATTCCTACCTCAGGAATGGACAGGGTGGAGGTTCTCAAAGATGGAGCATCAGCTATTTATGGTGCTGATGCTGTTGCGGGTGTAGTTAATAATGTCATCGCAACTGACTATGAAGGATTTAGTTTTACCACTAAATTGACAGGGTATGATCATTTCGACGCCCAAGATTTAACCTTTAGCGCAAAGTTTGGCACTGCCTTAAATGATGGTGCCTCTCATCTAACAGTGCTTGTTGATTACTATGATCGTGATAGTATTAAAGCAACAGAAGATGAGCGTTGGAGCGCAGGTGATCACAGAACAATACTTCCAGATGATTCTCCTTGGAAGACTAATACAGCATTCAGAAATCTTTATTCTTACCAGTACGCACAGTTAGACCAATCTGGTACTAACAGCTTCACTGACTCTAGAGGTGAAATGCAAATTTTACCCATTGGTGATGCGAAGTGTGCAGGCTCTAAGGCACTTGATACCGGTTATGGTACTTGTTTGGTACCTGATACAACCTCGGCCAATTATTACCTGAATCCGGGGTTATATCGTGACTTTAGGAGTGCCGTTGAGAGAAAGAATATTTTCGCCACTTTCCAACATACATTAAATGATGATGTGGAGTTCTTCTCAGAAGTAGGTTACTACAGTTCCACCTCACTGCGGCATATTGAGCCAGCAGGAACTTCATCTTCAGCGCCTATTGCCATTGGTGCGGACTATTACTACACCAATCAGTTGGTTCAAGATGGCGCAAACCCATTGGCCGGAATGAAGATTCGATTGGATGGAATGCGAAATCCTAAATATGGACGAATTGTTCATTCCGACAAAAAGACTACTCGGTTTCTTGCTGGCTTAAGAGGTACGCGTGGCGACTGGGATTGGGAGACAGCATTTCTCCACTCCAAAGCGACTACCGATGATCTTACCGAGAATCGAATCTCTAATAATTTACTCACGGAAGCCTTAGCCGATTCTACTGCGGCTGCATTCAATATATTCTCTATTGATTCAACCAATATTGAGCGAGCGCTCATCGATGTTTATAGAAACGATGAAAGTGAATTAACCCTTTGGGACTTTAAGGCAAGCAATGCGGACATCTTCTCATTGCCGGCGGGTCCTGTTGGTATGTTGATTGGTATGGAGTATCGCGAAGAGTCTTATTCTGATGATCGCGATCCTCGGCTTGATGGGACTATCCCTTATCTAGCGGATAATGGTTCTGCATTTCCGTTTGTGAGTGATGTCTTAGGTTCTAGCCCAACAACAGATTCTATTGGAGATAAAGACACCGTATCTTTGTTTGCTGAATTTCAAATACCGGTTACAGAGTCAATCCAAGCTCAATTGGCTGTAAGGCATGAGGATATCTCAGATGCCGGTACTACCACAGTCGGTAAGTTTGCGATTGGGTGGGACGCGACAGATTGGTTATTGGTTCGAGGTTCAACTCAAACTGCTTTCAGGGCGCCTAACTTAGTTCAGGTAAATCAAGCTCAGGTAGCACGCTTCGGTTCTAGAATTGATGCGGTGTACAAATATATCACTGAGAACAACACCACTACCGCATCAGGTATGGACAGTGATTCAAAATATACAATTCAGCGTTTTGCCACGGGAGCTGAAAATTTGCAATCTGAGGAGTCTACTAACTCATCAATCGGATTTGTTATTCAACCTGAACAGCTTGAAGGCTTGACCATTACCTATGATGCATGGAAGATCGAAAAGGACAAAACGATTGGATTGTTCGGTCGTGACAACCATACGGTACTTGATTTAGCAATGCTCATTGAGAATGGGGCTAGCAACTGCGATTCATTCACCGGTAATTCGGCGGTTTTACGAGACACTGACGAACTTGATGACGGTGTTCTTGCTCTGTTTGCCACCGCTGGAATTTGTCCTGTAGGTCAAGCTTATAGGGTTACTGATGAATATATCAATATGGCTAAGCGAACTCTGGAAGGACAGGATGTAGGAGTCAACTATAACTTTGACACCGATGTAGGTACTTTTAGATTCAAATATAATGTCACCTTCACTGATACCTTTAAGCAGGTGCCAACAGGTAATTTCAGTACGATTCAAAATGCACAGGCCTCTGGTGCCATTCCTGACTATATCGTCTTAAAAGGATTTGGTGATCTTCTTGGCATAGATGGTAACTACGATGAGAAACATTCAATGAAGTTATCATGGAGAAAGGGCGACTGGGGTGCTTCTTTGTCAGGTTTGAAGAAAGGTAGTTTTACTCAAAGCAGCTTAACCTTAGGGGATGGTACGAAGTATAATATACCTTCAATGACTACGATGGATGCTTCAGTCTATTACAAATTTAAAGTCGGCGATGGTTCTGCCAGAATTAAATTTGCGGTGAAAAATTTGGAAGACACTAGGGCACCTACTGCTGATAGATTTTTTGGATTCTTTGCTGATGCCCACCAAGACTATGGAAGGAACTACTACCTAAGTCTAAAAGTCGATATGTAGTAAGCACGCACCTAAAAAAGGGAGCCCGTAGCTCCCTTTTTTATGCACTTAATATTTTTATGGTTTTTGTAAATGTTGCGACTAATCGTATTTTTATCGACGCAATTTATGTTCATCGAAGTCATGGCTTCTGAGAACATAAAGCCCCAGAATCGGGGGATAGCGTCAACAGCCCACCCTTTAGCCACACAAGCTGCTGCAGATATCTATCGCCAGGGAGGTAACAGTGTTGATGCAGCCATTACTGTGTCATTTGTACTATCTGTGGTTGAACCAACAATGAGTGGATTGGGTGGTCGTGCTCAGGCGATACTGCGCACTGCCACTGGGGAGTTTATTGGCTATAACGGTATGACCGAAATACCCCAAGGCTTTGTTAAAACCGAAAATATGCCAAATTCTGGCTATTCCACAATCGCAACTCCAGGCTTGATCGCGCTATTGTGGGATATGCATGAAGAATATGGCGAGCTTCCCTTTGAGGAGCTTTTAAAGCCTGCAATAAAATATGCAGAGAAAGGATTCTATATTTTACCTGGAGAAGCAGAGAGGCATAAATCAGCTGTAACAGAGATTAATAAAAGCAAGGGAATGGCTGATGCATTTTTGAAGTCTGATGGAAGTTCGTTTGTTTCGGGCGAGTTATTAAGACAGCCAGTTTTGGCGCATACGCTAAAACAAATAGCTGACGATGGGGCTGATGCATTTTATGAAGGTGAAATTGCAAAATTAATGAGTCAAGATATTATTGATAATGGAGGTTTTGTCACCCTGCAGGATCTTGTAGATTATCAAGTATTACCGGGTCGTTATATTAGTATTCCTTATCGAGGTTTTAATATTCATACCCTAGCTGCGCCAGCGGGCGGAGGATTAATTGCCAAAACGCTTATGTTACTCAATACTTTCGATGTTGCCAATATGGATGAACGTCGTTGGGCCGCTTTAGTGAGTCAAGCTTTGGCGATTAGCATTGAGTCGATGAGTGATAATTATTACGAGAAAGATCTTGACGTGTTGTTGGATCAAACCTGGGCGTCAAAAGAGCGAAAGCGAATATCAATACCCAGATCCAGTTCAAGAGTCAGAAGCTTGGACATATCCTTCTCCAAAAAGTTTGATACTAACTGGGTAGGCGAGCCTGGAGCTCATACTTCTCATTTTGTGACGGCCGACTGCAGTGGACTGGCAGTATCGTTAACACAAACCATAGGACCAGTATTTGGTGCTAAAGCGGCCACGCCAAATCTAGGCTTTGCCTACGCCGCTACTATGGGTGGTTATCTTAGAACTGGTCCACAAGTTCCGGGTGAGAGACCAAGGACAGCGATAGCACCAGTTTTTGTTACTAAAAAAAATAAAATCGTTTTAGCACTTGGTGCAGCGGGCGGAATCCGTATCCCATCAGCCATTGTGCAAACTATATCTCGTTTTATTGATCAAGGGAAAACTCTATCTGAGGCTATTGCCGCTCCTAGAATTCACCCTAAGCAACGTATTGATGAGAATAATCGTAGAGTTATTGATTTGTTGGCATTTGAAGCCGAAACTAGCGCCCCAGGCTGGAGTCAGGCGGATGTAAATTATTGGCGCACTCAGGGGTTTAATGTAACTGAGGTGGATAAACATGCTTCATTTGGCCGTGTGCACGCAATAACGAAACAGAATAATGTTCTGAAAGGAACGGCTGACCCCGATTGGGAGGGATCAGCGAGCGATCAAATGATTTGTGGCGGAGTAGCTAATTAATTATTTGATTCATTAATTAACATTATCATCCCTTTGTTGAAGGGAGCATATATTTATAACGGAAAGAACTTAATGAAAAAACCTAATCTCTTAACAAATTGGATCTTTAGTTTTGTAGTTTTTGCCGGGACTAGTTTGTCGGTATTGTCCAAAGAAGCTGCCATTATCGATCCAAAGTCTCGATTTCATTCGGTTTACGGATCATCGGGGATGGTTGTTTCCCAAGAAATTTTGGCGAGTACCGTTGGAGCTGAGATTTTAAGCCAAGGAGGCAATGCAATAGATGCCGCAGTAGCGACCGGCTTTGCTCTTGCGGTCACCCTGCCTCGAGCGGGTAATCTTGCAGGTGGCGGGTTTATGCTGGTTTATCTCGCAGATAAAGAAAAAACCATTGCTTTAGATTACCGAGAGATGGCTCCATCAGGAGCGACTCGCGATATGTTCCTTGACGCTCAGGGCGATGTTGATAATCAACGCGCTCGCTTCAGTATAAATTCCTCAGCGGTCCCTGGTACCGTTGCTGGGCTCCTCCACGCCCATAAAGAATACGGCTCTTTAAGTTTATCTAAAGTGATTAATCCTGCAATAAAGCTTGCTAAAAGTGGGTTCGATGTTAGCGTCGATTTATCCACTTCTCTTCAGTCCAGGGCTTCAAGGCTGAGTAAAAATAAGGCCTCACACGGCTATTTTTATAAGAAAAACGGAGATTTCTATCAACCTGGTGAAAAGTTTGTGCAATCGGATCTTGCTGCCACCTTGCGGCGAATTCGAGACAGAGGTCGTGAGGGATTCTATCAAGGCAAAACTGCAGAGTTACTGCTACAAGAGATGAAACGGTCGAACGGGTTGATCACTAGAGAAGATCTAGACAATTACAGGGTCGAAACACGTGAACCAGTGTGTGGCAATTATAAAGCTAATAAGGTTTGTGCGATGCCTCCACCTTCCTCAGGTGGAGTACATTTAGTACAGATGCTCAACATGCTTGAGGGTTGGGATATTGAACAACTAGGGCACAATAGCGCAGCTTATATCCATAGGTTAGTGGAAGTAATGCGGCGTGCCTATGCTGATCGTAGCGCTTATTTAGGCGATCCTGATTTTTATGATGTGCCCGTTAATCAGCTTATTGACAAGCGATATGCTGCGTCCCTGCGAGAGACTATTGACTTAAAGAAAGCAGGACTATCATCTAATGTTCAGCCCGGTTTAGATATTGATGCAGAAGAATTATCCAAGAAACGTTATTTAGCGGCTAAAGAATCTAATGAAACCACCCATTTCTCAACTTGGGATAAGTGGGGCAACGTGGTTAGTAGTACCACCACTTTAAACTTCTCATATGGAAGTGGTATTTCAGTGGCAGG
>Ga0315339_1000706_pt1 | contig 37530 bp, 29 predicted proteins | sample ASW17metaG_FD_204514 | JGI IMG/M metagenome (GOLD analysis project Ga0315339, IMG submission 204514) | Ammonia-oxidizing marine archaeal communities from Pacific Ocean, United States - ASW #17 | ecosystem: Environmental > Aquatic > Marine > Oceanic | place: USA: California | collected 2016-12-05 | reverse complement strand
GTGTCGCTGTCGAACCGTGCTGTAAGCGCGACCGTATTGGGACGGGGTTCACCTGAAGGCCACCAGTCGCGGTCGGGCTCCTCGAGCAGGATCGCCACGTCGAGCTTGCGCCGCACGTCCCACTCCGTTACCCAGCGTGAGGAATCGCCGCCGACGTTCCATGTGCCGACCATGGCGCCGTCGACGAGTTGCCGTTTCTCCTGGTCTGTGTGGTTGATGGGGAGGGTGTCGAAGTTGATCGCGTCGGCGTCCTCGTATGCCTGCAGCACCAACGAGGCGGGGATCTGACCGACGGAAACGGGGTTGCGCCAGCTCATGGGCTCCTTGCCCATGCGAAAGCCGATGATGCCCCCCGTATACTCGGCGCTGAAGGTGCCGCTTACAGGATCGACGCATCTGGGCACGCCGCTCGCTCGGCAGCTTGGTGAGCAGAAGTCATCGTGCCTCCTCGTCCTTGTGCCCTGGAACTTTTGCCGCGCATCGCCGATCACGTGATATGTGCCGCTGGGAATCCGCCCGGCGAGCGGATCGTCCTCGACGAGGCTGAAGTAGACCCAACCGGTCCTGATGGTCGTATCCCCGCTGCCGTTGCCCTCGTAGTTCGTGACCGTCACGTAGCAGATGCCATGACCATCTTCTCCCTCGGTCTGCCGGGTGGTCATGCCCGCGAGCGTACCGGTCCAGCTCGATCCGTCTTCCTCCAGGATGATTAACTGGCCGACTACGGCGCCGCGATCGTCGGTCACATCGATGCGTTGGCGCTCACCCCAGCGCACGTCCATCTCGATGTGCGAGACGATGTCGCCGACCTCACGCTCGGTCGCCGGCGGTCGAGGGCTCGCACCCTCGGCCGCCCAGTTCAAGGTATGGGTGAAGGTTACGGTCCCTTCCCACCGGCGCGCGATGCTCTCACCCTGGGCAGGTGAAGCGACAGACGCCATCGGAGAGGTAGCCATGAAAAGTGTGCCCGCAGCCGCAGCGGCGGCGACAAGCAGGCGCGCGTAGCTGCTGTCGAAGGTCAGGCTGGATTGCTGGTTCATAAATGTCTCAATTCGAAATGCTTTCAATTACCGATTACGGGCTACGTCACTGGCAAAGTCCTCCGGCAGCATCTTGATGGCCACCTTACGGCCCAGGCGCGTGTCTTGCGCCAGGTGCACCTCGCCCATGCCGCCAGCACCGAGCTGCTCGGCGATCGCGAGCATCACGGGTACCGAAATCGGACAACTCCTGCCGCGGGGAAGCTCCGGCCTACCGTTGCACATCAAACTCACTTGCATCGGCTGCAACTGAAGCTCGTAATCCCTAACATCCATTTTCCCGGGGTTAGCCATCGCTCGCTTCATCCCAGCCATCCGGACGGCACCCCTCCATGGGGATGTCCTCCGAGATGGGGACTAACAGCGGCGTGCAGATGCCCTCGACTTGGTGCTCGCTTCGCAGCGAGAACGTACCGGTATCTGACCACGACAGAACTCTCTCCGGTGACTTGCCGCTGACAGCTGCGATCAGCGGCCCTTGCCCGTCAGCCATCGCGGTTGCCACCCGCCTCCGATAATCGGAGTCTTGCTGGAGCTTTTCGTAGAAGGAAGCCCTGGATATGCCGGCTTTCGCGCACGCCCACGTCTTGATGGGGTGGACGGCGAGGAGCGCGAGCACCTCCGAGTTTCAGCGCCCGATCATGCACCCCTCGCTCCGCATCCGGGTGCACCAGCCACAGGCATTCCACGTCGGTCACGTCGGCATCACGGGGGGTGAATCGAACGGCGAGGACGTAGTCGTCGTATCCGAGCCAGTAGCTGCTCGAGAAACCCGTCGCGGCCTCGCTCTCCGTGACCCTGACGCGCTTGATGGCGGGCAGCAGCGGTGCCGTCGGTTTGCCGTCCATCGTGCCGCTGATGTAGTCCTCTGCCCACCACGCCCGCTCACCCGGCACCGTGAGGTCCGAGCCGGGGTGCACGTGGCACAGGTACTCGTGCGAGGGACCGCAGTGGTAGCACTCCAGGAAGTTCTCCAGCGCCAGCTTCCAGTTCGCGTGCATCGGCAGGCAGACGCGCTCCCCGACCTTCAGTTGTGCGGTGCCGTGTCTTCGGCCCACCTTGCGGCGGAACGGCTCGACGGCCGCATCGAAGTCCGGCGGCTCGGCCTCGCGCGACAGGTTCACGAAGATGAAGCCGTCCGCCGTCCGCAGGTGGCAGGGGATCAGGCCATTGTTCGTCGGGTCGAAGTCATCCTGCATGCCGTAGGCATAGATCAGGTTGCCCTCGGTATCGTACGTCCAGGCGTGGTACGGGCAACGGAACACCGGCGAGCTGCCGCTCCCCGCCAGTTGCTTGACCGACAACCGTGGGTCCTCCGGGATCGCCGTCGAGTCGTGACGACACAGCCGCGAGCCACGGTGGCGGCACACGTTGTAGAAACCGCGTACCTCGTTGTCGCGCCCGCGCACGATGAGGATGCTCTCCCTGCGGCCGTACTCGAAGACGAAGAAGTTGCCCGGATTCGGGATCCGGCTCTCGTGATCGGTCATGAGACAGAAGTGATCGGCCACGAGCCGCTCATCGAACAGGTAGCGCTCCTCGTCCGTGTAGTACTCCCCGGGGATGCTCCAGTTCCTCCGCCAACCTTCGGGGTGCCTTTGCCCCCCCCCGGCGGAGCCTCGGGGCTCGTATCGGGGATCGCCCTGGCGAGCAGCCTTGTCGGGATTTCGGTCGCGGCCGCGGCGTACGCAGCAACGGCGCTGCGCGCGAGGTCACGTCGGCTCGATTTGCGATGCGTGTTGTCCTTTTTGCTCATACTCCTCTCCAGCATCAGCGTCCAGGCACCTCAACCCATCCCCTCCGCCTCGCTGCCCCGACCTCCTCTCTCTTGGTGATGTCTCTTTCCTAAACTGCAAACACTTACCTGAAACCGTTCACCTTAGGTCACCGCGCGAGGGCACGAATCCAAGGCTACAGCCGCAGCCCGTTGGGCGGCACGACTACTGTGTAATAGCATTTTGAACAAAGCAGCTGTCTCGGCAAACAACAGCGCCGTGTTCACGACCGATTACAACGACTATCGCGCGACCGGCCGCAGCAGCTGTCCGGCTGGCTCAGGCGGACCAGCCAGTGAGCTCAAGCTACGTCAAGGGATAGCAACTCCCCTCAACTGCGCAGCTGTTGGTCCCCGCAACGGAGATGCGATGTCCTCTCGACACCGTTCGTATTGGCTCCAGGAGGTCGCCGGTGACGCTCCGGACGCGACCCCGCTGCGCGCCCGCGCCAAGGCCGACATCGCCATCGTCGGCGGAGGCTATGTCGGGCTGTGGACGGCGATCCGCATCAAGCAGTCAGAGCCACAATGCGATGTCGTCATCCTTGAACAGGACATTTGCGGTGGTGGGGCCTCCGGTCGCAACGGCGGCTTCGTGCTCTCGTGGTGGCCGAAGCTGGCCTCGCTGAGCAAGATGTTCGGCACCGAGGAGGCGATTCGCGTGGCGCGCCGATCCGAGGAAGCCATCGCCGAGATCGGCGAGTTCTGTGCCGCGCACGCAATCGACGCCGACTACCGGCAGGGCGGCTGGCTGTGGGCGGCCACAAGCGAGGCACAGCGGGGCGCCTGGGACGGACTGCTTGATCTCTGCAGTCGCAATGGTGTCGACCCTTTTCGCCGCCTCGACCCTGCAGAGGTGGCGCGCAGGAGCGGCTCGACGGCCCATCGGGAAGGGGTGTTCGAAGGTACCGCCGCAATCGTCCAGCCCGCCAGGCTGGCCCGTGGCCTGCGCCGCGTCGCGCTGGAAATGGGTGTTCGGATCTTCGAGCGAACGAAGATGCAAACGTTCTCACGAGGGCGGCCGGTGACGATCGAGTGCGATACGGGAGCATTGCTCGCCGACACACTGGTCATCGCCACGAACGCTTGGGCGGCGCGCATCCCGGAGTTATCGCGCGCCATCGTGGTGGTCTCGAGCGAGATGGTCGTCACCGCACCGATCCCGGAAGAGCTCGAGCGCATTGGCTGGGAGCCGGACCTTGGGATCACCGATTCCCAGCTCATGGTCGACTACTATCGCACTACCCGAGACGGTCGTATCGCCTTCGGCAAAGGCGGCTCCACCCTGGCCTTCGGCGGCAATATCGGTGGCGCCTTCGATCGCAATCCCCGTCGTGCACGCCAGGTAACAGAAGACTTCCGGCGCTACTACCCCTCACTCGACCACGTGCCAGTCACCCATGACTGGTCGGGACCCATCGACAGAACGCCCAACAGCGTCCCCTTGATGGGACACCTCGGGGGACTGGAACATATCGTCTACGGGGTGGGCTGGAGCGGCAACGGAGTGGGCCCGAGCGTTATCGGCGGCAAGGTTCTCGCCGCATTGGCGCTGCGAGCCCAGAACGAGTGGGCGGATCACCCCCTGGTAGATCGACCCGCTACGCGGTTCCCTCCCGAGCCCATTCGGTTCCTCGGTGGCCACATCGTACGGGCGGCGGTGGAACGCAAGGAGCGCGCCGAGATCCGGGACCGCGCGCCCTCGTGGCTGTCGGTGAAGCTCGCGTCGCTCGCCCCCGCCGGCATCGAGGACAAGGAGTGACTCCTGCTGCGCTCCGCCCTCCTTTTGGTCGCCCGGTCGCCGCCCATAAGGCGTGTCGCAGTGGGGCTTCGAGCGAACGCAGACAGGCGCATTACTCTTGAGAATGCGCTCGCCTCATGGTCCAATGCCAATACTCGCAGATCATGTATGAGGCCAGTGTGGACCGCCATCGATCGGTGATCGGCGGTGCATTGTGAGCGGTGCGACCTTGGCCCTAGCGGGAGAGAGTACGTCGTGAGAACTGGTTCGACGCACATCCGTGGACCGCGACGACTGGCAACCGCCACCCTGATGGCCGGTAGCGTCGCGATCGGGCTCGGTGCCACCGCCGGCCCCGGCCAGAGTGGCTCGACGAGTGGTGCGCTGTCGCCAGCAGCCCGCGAGATCACCGAGAACTCCAGTGCCTATCAGTCGCAAAACCGCGTTGTCGGCCAGTATTGTGTGCGCTGCCACAGCGACGCCAATCCCACCGCCGGCTTGTCGCTCGAGTCGTTCGACGTGGCGCGCGCCCATGAGAGTGGGGAAATAGCCGAGAAGATGATCCGCAAGCTGCAGGCGGGCATGATGCCGCCGCCGCCACTGCGCCGTCCGGACCGGGACATCGTCAACGCTCTCGTGACCTCGCTGGCCGGCCGCATCGATGAAGCGGCGGCCGCCGCTCCCTACGGTGGAGGACGGACATTCCAGCGACTCAATCGTGCCGAGTACGAACGCTCCGTGCGCCATCTGCTGGACCTCGGGATCGATGCAACCGCCTACCTGCCACCCGACACGATTAGCGAGGGCTTCGACAACGTCGCCGACGTGCAGGGATTGTCGGTGACGGTAATGCAAGGTTTTTTGGCCGCGGCCGGCGAGGTGAGCCGGTTGGCGCTTGGAAACGCAAAAGCCACGCCTAGCGCCTCGACGTATTCTGTGTCGCGCTTCACATCGCAGCGGGAGCATGCCGAGGGTGCGCCCTACGGTACGCGCGGCGGACTCTCGGTAATCCACCACTTTCCGGCAGATGCCGACTACACCTTCGAGATGGACTTCTACGACTCGCCGATCGCCGACTTGTTCGGTAAGCGAACGCTGCACGATGAGCAGGTCGAGATCTCGATCAACGGCGAGCGGGCGGCGCTGGTAGACATCGATCGGTGGATGAACGCCGACAACGGCCTTCTCGAGGCGGCCGCACCGATCTTTGTGAGGGCGGGGCCGCAGCGCGTCTCCGCGGCGTTCTTGCAGCGTTTCGAAGGGCCTGTCGAAGATACGCTCTCGCCGCACGAGTGGAGCCTGGCCGACAAGAAGATCGGCAGCTCGTACGGGATCACTTCCCTGCCGCACTTGCAAGACCTGATCATCGGCGGGCCCTACAACCCGCGGGGCGTATCGGCGACGCCGAGCCGCGACCGTATCTTCAGCTGCCGGCCTACGGCTCCAGACGAGGAGCTGCCGTGCGCTCGGCAGATCGTCTCGCGTCTGGCGACGGAGGCATACCGTCGGCCTTTAGCGAGGTCCGATCTCGACGCCCTGATCAAGTTCTACTCGCGTGGGGCGGCAGTAGGAGGATTCGAGATCGGCATCCGAGACGCGCTCCAGGCAATCCTGGCGAGCCCCTACTTCATCTTCCGTTTCGAGCAGTCAGCCGTTTCCGACCTGCCGGTCGCAGAGAATCAGATCAGCGATCTGACCCTCGCTTCGCGCCTGTCGTTCTTCCTCTGGGCTGCCGCTCCGGACGACGAACTGGTTGAGCTCGCCCAGCGCGGTGTGCTGTCCGATCCACGTGTTCTCGAAGTCCAGGTGGCACGGATGCTGACCGATCCCCGGGGCACCTCGCTAAGCACGCGCTTCGCGGCCCAATGGCTCCGTTTGCAGGACCTGCACCTGGTCCAGCCAGATGCGGTGATGTACCCGAATTTTCCACGGCAACTTGCCGATGCGATGCGCCGGGAAACCGAGCTGCTGTTCAACTATCTGGTACAGGAAGATCGCAGCGTTCTGGAGTTGCTGACCGCCGACTACACGTTTGTCAACGCGCGCCTGGCCAGGCATTACGGCATCCCGAATGTTGCCGGCACGCATTTCCGCAAGGTGGCCCAGCACGAGCGCAATCGGCGCGGTGTTCTGGGGCACGGCAGCTTTCTGACCCTGACCTCGCACTCCAACCGAACCTCCCCGGTTCTGCGCGGCAAGTGGTTGATGGAGGTTCTGCTCGGCACTCCCCCGCCGCCGCCGCCACCTGACGTGCCGGACCTGGAAGATAGTGATTTCGTGGGTGACACCGAGCTGACAACGGTGCGTGAGCGACTCGAGCAGCATCGCGCCGATCCGTCCTGCATGTCGTGCCACCGGGTCATCGATCCGCTCGGCCTGGCGCTCGAGAACTTCGATGTCATGGGTTCATGGCGCATCAACGACAACGGCGCTCCGGTGCAGGTCTCGGGCGAGCTATACGACGGTACGGAGCTAGAGGGCCCGATCGATCTGCAACTGGCGCTGCTCAACTACTCGGACGCTATCGTCACAAACTTCGCCAAGAACCTGATGGCCTATGGGCTCGGCCGGCGAATCGAGTACACCGACATGCCCGGCATCCGAGTCATTGTCGCGGAGGCTCGCAAGAACGAGGACAGGCTGTCGTCGTTCATTCTGGGCGTCGTCCGTAGTGCCGCGTTCCAGACCAACGACCGCGCCTTGCGGATACAGGTCGCCGACGGCGTCGAACACTGATCTTGACCGATTACCTGACAGAACAATTGGGGCTCGACTGACCCGCGGACCCGGGGGGGACGGGGGTGCGTAACCGAGCTTTGGAGGAACGATGATCATTCTGAACAAGCCGCTTCCGCGCCGCACAGTTCTGCGCGGCCTGGGGACAACCCTGGCCCTGCCGATGCTCGACGCGATGGTGCCGGCCGCTAGTTGGGCGCGCACGGGTGCCGATTCCTCCGATCCGACGCGGTTGGTCTGTATCGAAATGGTGCACGGCGCCGCCGGCTGTAATGACTATGGGGCAACGAAGAACTATTGGTCGCCGGCAGCGGTGGGGCGCCAGTTCGATCTCAGCCCGAGTTCGCTGCGTGCCCTCGAGCCGTTTCGCAACCAGCTGACGATCGTCAGCAACACCGACTGTCAGGGTGCCGAGGCCGTCATACCAAAGGAGATCGGCGGCGATCACTTCCGCTCGAGCGCCGTATTCCTTACCCAGGCCCACCCGCTGCAGACGCAGGGCTCGGATGTGCACGTCGGCACATCTATGGATCAGCTTTATGCCCAACGCTTCGGTCAAGACACGCCGATACCGTCCATGCAGCTATGCATCGAGAACGTTGATGCGGCGGGCGGATGCGCCTATGGATACGCCTGCGTCTATACCGACACGATCAGTTGGGAGGCTCCGAATCGGCCGCTGCCGATGGTCCGAGATCCTCGCGTGGTTTTCGATCAACTATTCGGTGTCGGTGGCACTGCGGAGGAGCGCGCCGAGCGGCGGCGCGCCGATCGCAGCATTCTCGACTGGATAACCGGCGAGGTTTCGCGGTTGAAGGCCAGCTTCGGCCCCGAGGATCGGCGGCGGATCGATCAGTATCTCGAGAATGTTCGTGAGATCGAACGCCGCATCGCGCGAATTGAGGAGCGCAACGCGAGCGGTGAGGTGCGCGAGTTCCCCGGGGCGCCGGCGGGTGTGCCGGACTCCTTCGAGGAGCACGTCAAGCTCATGTTCGACCTTCAGGTTCTGGCCTTTGCTGCCGATGTAACCCGCGTGTTCTCGTTCAAGATGGGCCGCGACGCGTCGTCCCGCGTCTATCCGCTGAGCGGCACCGACAAGGGCTTCCATCCGGCCTCACATCATGGCGGCAAGGAAGAGAACATCGATGAGTTTGCCCTCATCAACGACTACCACATCAGCTTGATGCCGTACTTCCTGGAGAAGCTACGGGACACCGTAGAGGGCGATGGCAGCCTGCTCGACAAGAGCATGGTGATCTACGGATCACCCATGGGGGATCCCAACCTCCACAACCACAAGCGTTGCCCGTTGTTCGTTGTCGGCGGTGCCAACGGCCAGCTTGATGGAAATCTCCACCTGAAGGCCGACGATGGCACTCCGATGGCCAACGTCATGCTGAGCCTGATGCACAAGCTCGGCCACAACGACATGGCCAGCTTCGGCGATAGCAACGGCGAGTTCTCGCTTTCGGCACCGGCGTGATTCGATCCAAGATGCGCTTTCGGAGAAGCAGCATGCAGGAACGATGCACCGGTGGATCGGCCGCCGCCTTGATCGTGGCCGTCTGTCTGCCCGCGCTGGTATCGGCGTCACCGGGTGCCTCGCCGGTTGCGGACGCGGCGATGCAAGGTGATCTCGATGTGGCGCGCTCGCTGCTGCGCAAAGGTGCTGACGTGAACGCCGCTCACGGTGACGGCATGACCGCGTTGCACTGGGCGGCGCTCAACGACGACGTCGCCATGCTAGACATGTTGGTCTATGCCGGTGCCAACCCATCCGCGGTGACCCGGATCGGCGACTACACGCCGCTTCATCTGGCCGCCAAGTCCGGCCACGCACAAGTTGTCGAGGCCTTGTTGGGCGCCGGCAGCGAAGTGAACGCCGTGACGACGGCGGGAGGTGCGAGCGCCCTGCACTTCGCCGCGGCGGCGGGTAGCCTGGACGTCATCTCGGCGTTGCTGGACCACGGCGCCGACGTCAACGCGAGCGAGTCGACCTGGGGGCAAACAGCCCTGATGTTCGCGGCCGCGGCGAACCGTGTCGAGGCCGTGGACCTGCTCCTTCAGCGGGGGGCCGAGTCCTCCATCACCGCCAAGGTCGTCGACATTCCGGCCTTCGAAGACCGTCTGAACGCTCAGAAGGAGCAGCGCGATCGTCGCATCGCCGTCCTTCAGGCTGTCGATCCCGAAGAATCCGTCGAGCCGGTGAAGCCCACACCCTCGAGGAATCCGCTCGACGCGACGCAAGCAGGGCCGCCTGCCCAGCCGGCAGCCGTTACCGAACCAAAGCCGGCAGCAGAGCCGACCGCGGAAGCGCTGCCCACTGTCATCGATGAAGTCGCGCTCGAAGAAGAAGAACGCGAGGAGGCGGAAGGCGAACCACCGAACTACGAGGATCTCGTGGGGACGCATGGCGGCATGACCGCACTGCTGCACGCAGCGCGCGAAGGTCACGGCGCCACAGTACAGGCGCTGCTGGAGGCCGAAGCCGACGTCAACTTGGTCAACGCCGGCGATCGCACGAGTCCGCTGCTGATCGCCGTGCTGAATGGCCACTTCGACATGGCGATGTACCTGCTCGACCAGGGCGCCGATCCGACGCTGGCAACCGCCGCCGGACTGGCACCGCTCTACGCCACGCTGAAGGTGCAATGGGCACCCAAGTCGCGGTATCCACAGCAGTACGCCTACACACAGCAGCGAACTGGTTACATGGAGCTGCTCGAGGCGCTACTGGAGGCGGGAGCTGATCCCAACATTCGGCTCAACAAGCACCTCTGGCACATGTCGTACAACTTTCACCTGCTCGGTGTAGACACCAAGGGAGCGACGCCGTTGTGGCGGGCCGCCTACGCAACCGACGTCGAGGCCATGCGATTGCTGGTCGCTCACGGAGCCGACCCGCAGGTACCCACTCAGGTCGTTCCGAAACGCCGTCGCTACGCCGACAGCGGTGGCGAGCAAGGCGCCGTAGACCCGTCGGGCCTACCTGCTGTGCCGATCGGTGGACCCGCCGTGTATCCCATCCACGCCGCTTCGGGTGTGGGATACGGCCAGGGCTATGCAGGCAACTCGCATCGACACGTGCCGAACGCTTGGCTGCAGGCCGTCACCTATCTAGTGGAAGAGCTCGGTGCCGACGTCAACGCCCGTGACCACGACGGGTACTCCCCCCTGCACCACGCCGCCGCACGAGGGGACAATGAACTCGTCCGCTATCTGGTAGAGCACGGCGCCGATCCCACCTTGATAAGCCGCCGTGGTCAGACGACGGTCGATCTGGCCAACGGACCGGTGCAGCGTATCCAGCCGTTCCCCGAGACGATCGCCCTGCTCGAGAACTTGGGGGCGCACAACAGCCACAACTGCGTCTCCTGCTGAAGTGCCGGCGCTGCCCTACCCGGTTACTAGTACTACTTGAGCGTCACCCAGATCAGATCGATCGTCGTGTCACCGGTGTTTCCTGACTCGTGCTGCGCGCTCAGCGGTACGGCGTTCGACCACCCCACCGAGCCGGCCTCCGAGAACGGTGACGGATCGCCTTGCACGCCGCCGCTGCGTCCCGACCAGACACCTCCTTTGATGTGGATGTAGATCTGGTTCCCGGGGTGCGAGTGGATGCCCTCCCACTCACCCGGCTCGATCTGCGCCCGTTGCACGATCATCCGTTCGTTCTCGAGCAATAACTCGAGGGGAATATTCGGGTAGATCTGTTCGGCGTGATCGATATCGGGTTCCGCCGGCGCATCCTCCTTCAACGTCACCCAGATCAAATCGATCGGGGTATCGCCGGTGTTGCCGGATTCGTGTCCCTCGCTGAGTGGAATCGCCTCCATCCAGCCCACGGAGCCGTCCGCAGAGGGGTTCCCAGACGAGGTAGGCTCGCCTCCACCCGTGATGCCGGACCATTGCCCGCCTTTGACATGCACGTACAGCTGGTTACCCGGATGGGAGTGGACACCCTCCCATTCACCCGGGGCCACGATGAACCGTTGCACGACGACACGCTCGTTCTCGAGCAGCACCTCACCGTCAGGATTCGCCAGGTTCGGGTAGGTCAAGAGAAACTGCTTGCCGTCGGCGGCGCCAGTTGTTGCGGGTGTATGCTCGCCCGACATGGCGGCCTGCTCGCGGTCGGCACAGCCAACCGCTGACAAGAGCAGGAGAACGGTTACGGCCAGACAGCGTCGCATCATTTCTCTCCTTGCGCGGGCGAAGGCTCGCGGCTGTTTGCTCGAGGCTCGCCGGCTAGCATTCACTGCGCGCCGCGCTCGTTCAAGCTCTGTCGAAAGGGGCGGGATTGCCCCGTGCTCGGCCTGACCGGTACGATCCGAGCCCACCAACAGTTCGAATCTCCAACGGCAGCCACGACATGAAACTTCGACTTACCGTACTGACCACGGCCACGTGCTTGATCCTGGGTGCCTGTCTCAGTGCGCTCAGCTCGCCCGCCACGGGGGCGTCGAGTCAGAGCCAGTCGGTGTGGAGTGGCGTCTATACCGTGGAGCAGGCGGAACGTGGCCGCTCACTCTACGAAACTGCATGCGCCGGTTGCCACGGCGTCGATCTGAACGGCGGCGACGAGGCGCCGGTGCTCGCCGGCGGCGAGTTCGTCTGGGCCTGGAACGGGCTGACCGTCGGAACGTTGTTCGAGCGCATCCGCAAGACCATGCCGGTGGAAGACCCCGGCAGCGTTAGCCGCCAGCAGAAGGCCGACATCCTGGCCTTCGTACTGTCGGTCAACAACTTTCCCTCGGGCGACTCCGAGCTGCCGTCGCGAAGCTCCAGGCTCCAGCGAATCATGTTCGAGGCAATCCAGCGATAGCCACCAACGACGGGCCACATCTCGCCGGCGGCGACGACGGCCAGGGGACGGAACATGCAGCGAACAAACCGAACTCACACGGCGAAGGCCGTGACCGCTCTCGCCTTCCTGCTGCTCACAGTCTCGGCCTGGGCGCAGGACAACCCCTACCGTGTCGCCGATGGCGCCTGGGGCGCCCTCCCCGAGGGCCGCAGCTACGGAGCCATAAGCGCGTTACATCCGGGACCCGACGGAACCATGTGGGTGGTGGATCGTTGCGGCCGCAACAGCTGCCTCGAAAGCGATGTTGATCCCATCCTGCATTTCGACGCGTCCGGGAAGCTGCTCAACAGCTTCGGCGCCGGCATGTTGGTGTGGCCGCACGGCATGGAAGTGGACGCGGACGGCAACGTCTGGGTTACGGACGCGCAGGTTCGGGAAGGGCGAGGCAATCAGGTCCTGAAGTTCAGCCCGGATGGCGAACTGCTGTTGAGCCTGGGTCTGGAGGGACGCGTGGACGGCGATCGCCCGGACTCCTTCACTGGGCCGACGGATGTTCTGGTGACGCCGGCCGGAGACATCTTCGTGCTCGATGGCCATGGCCCGCTCGGCAACAACCGGGTGGTGAAGTTCAGTAGCGCTGGTGAATTGATCACCTCCTGGGGGAAAACCGGCAGTGGTGTGGGCGAGTTCCGCGATCCCCATGCCATCGATATGGATTCCCAGGGTCGGATCTTCGTTGGGGACCGCGGCAACGCCCGCATACAGATCTTCGATCAGGACGGCCACTACATCGCTACGTGGACACAGTTCGGGAAGCCGAGCGACATCTTCATCGATACCAACGACGTCATGTATGTCGCCGACTCGGAGTCACACGCGGGCGCCGGCAACACTGGCTACCGACGCGGTATCCGCATCGGCAGCGCCAGGGACGGCTGGGTCACCGCGTTCATTCCTGACCCGGAGCTTCACCCTGAGGACTACACCACGAGCGGGGCAGAGGGGGTGACGGCCGACGCCATGGGTAATGTTTACGGTGGCGAGGTGACCAACCGCACGCTGGTGAAGTACGTGCGGCGGTAACCACCTCACCGACGGCGTCGAGCGGCGCCCGGTGCCTACTCCTTGCTTTGCGCAGCTGCCTTGCGCCGATCGACCTCGGCGTCGAAGTCTTCCTGCTCCATATAGGTGAAGTCGATCCAGACGTGCGCCATCTCGTCGACGGTGCGGTCGCCGTAGCCGACCCACTGATCGGGATCCGGGTTGTTCGGGTTGTCCGCGGTATTGACGTGCCAGGTGGTGACCAGCAGCGTGGTTCCGGCGGGCAGCAGCGGCGCGACGTTGTCGTCATAGATGTAGTTGACGTGCCAATTCCATTGGAAATCGCTGACGTGGCCGAGCACCTCACCTCGGCTGATCGCGATTGGCGGCACCAGACTCGAAGCGATTGTTCGGACCGACCGGGATATCGACGATCTCTTCCAAGTTGCGGTTGAAGTCGCCGAACGAGAGGGTCCGCGTGCCATCGGCGTTCGCGTACCAGGCCTCAAAGACCGGCGTGACCCCCTCCCCTGACCTGGCGACGGGAGCGAGCGGTAATTGGCCGGCGGTCAGCACCGTGCCACCTGCAGCGACGGCCGCCGCGGTCAGCGCCGCGAGAGCCCAGCGGTTTCTCGACATCAAACTCTCCTAGAGGATCTGCGCAGGCCTCCCGAGGCGACCAGACCGCCGATCAGCGAAGGAACGCCCAACCTGTTACAGCTACGTTCGTACGGCGGCACAAGTCAACGAGCCCTCGTGGTTCACACGCCTGCGAGTACAATAGCGGCCGCGCCACAACGGACATCGGCTGCACCGAAGCGGCTCGAGGCTCCGTAGCCCCATTGAAGGAGAAACCCGCAGTGAAGAGTTGACTAGGCGATATGTGACCCTCGCCTGCCTCATCCTGGCCGGCGAGGCAGTGTTCTCCTTGCCGTTCCACGTGCTCCGGTTTTTCCGCGCCACCACTCTCGAGGTGTTCGGTTTCTCGAACACTCAGCTAGGCGACTCGTTTGCGGTGTACGGCGTCACCGCCATGATCTCCTACTTTTTCGGCGGTCCGCTCGCGGATAGGTTCTCGGCCCGCAAGATGATCGCCACGTCGCTCATCGCCACCGGCCTTGGCGGCTTCTACATGGCGACCATTCCAGGGTTCGTGGGCACCACCATCCTGTTCGGATATTGGGGGGTCACCACCATCCTGTTTCTCTGGGCAGCGCTGATGCGGGCAACGCGCCAATGGGGCGGCGCGGCGGAACAAGGGCGGGCGTTCGGCATGCTGGACGGCGGGCGTGGTCTCGCTGCCGCCGTCATGGCGAGTCTTGCGGTGGTGCTCTTCGGACTGTTCCTACCCTACGAGACGGCAGCAATAACAGCGGCGGAGCGGCTCGCTGCGTTGCGCTCGGTAATCTACTTCTACACCTTCACGACGCTGCTGGCCGGCGTTCTCGCCCTGATCGCCATTCCGGAGTCCCGCCGCGACCGAACCTCCACGCCCGGCAATCCTCTCCCAGCAGTTGCCAATGTCATCCGCACCCCGACCGTCTGGGCACAGGCGATCATCGTGGTTTGCGCCTATTGTGCATACAAGGGCCTCGACAACTACTCGCTATACGCAGTTGAGGTGCTGCAAATGAGCGAGCTCGGGGCGGCACAATTTACCGCTTCCGCCACCTACATCCGCCTGTTCGCTGCGATCGGTGCCGGGCTGTTAGCCGATCGCTTTACCGCCCGTCACACTATCGGTGGACTCTACGTCGTCCTGACGGTGAGTTACGTGCTTCTTGCGGTATCGACTCCCGCGGCGGGCCTGGTGGGAATCATCTACGCTAACCTCTTGGTGACCTTCGCCGCCACATACGGCCTTCGCGGCATCTATTTCGCCCTGCTGGAGGAGACCCGCGTACCGAGCCATACCACCGGCACCGCGGTAGGGGTGATCTCCGTCGTCGGCTTCACGCCCGAGATATTCTTCGCGTCGATCGCCGGCCGAATCCTCGACTACTCTCCCGGCGTTGCCGGCCATCAGAATTTCTTTGTCTTCCTGGCAGGGATCGCGGTGGTCGGCGTCGGCGCCGCTCTCGTCCTGGGACGCATGGTTGGCCGCCAGCACCAACCCGATGCATCGCTGACACTGGCCGGCGTTCGACCGTGTGCAAGCCAGCAGGAGGAGTCGCCATGAAACGGAGTTGGCCCTTTCGTCGACCGGAGTAAAGAGGTCAGGCGATCGACGCCAGCACCGCGTCGAGTGTTCCTACGAGCCGCTCCACGTGGCTCGATGCAAAGACGATCGGCGGACGAATCTTGATCACGTTTCCGTGCGGCCCTTCGAGGCCCACCAGCACACCGCGCTCGCGTAGGCGGTTCACTACCAGGTGTGCTTCCTGCGTCGCTGGCTCGAGCGTGCTTCGATCGCGGACCAACTCGACCCCGATGAACAGACCAGGACCACGAACGTCGCCCACCAGAGCATGACGCTTCGACAGATCCTCCAAGGCGGCACGGAGTTCGGCGCCGACCTGTCGAGCGTTCTGCTGCAGGCTCTCGCCTTCGATAACGTCGAGTACCGCCGTGGCCGCAACGCACGAGACCGGGTTGCCTCCCGTGGTGCTGAAGAAGCCGCTGATCGCCTGGAACTGCTCGGCCAGCTCCCGGCGGGTGACCACGGCGCCAATCGGGTGACCATTGCCGATCGGCTTGCCCATGGTGACGATGTCAGGCACTGCCTGATCGGCCTCGAACCCCCACATGTGCGTGCCGGTGCGTCCGAAGCCGGCCTGAACTTCGTCGGCAACGCATAGCCCCCCGGCGGCGCGCACGCGCTCGAAGACCGCGGACAGGAACCCCGCCGGCATCTCGAAGATACCGTCGCTGCAGAGCACGGTGTCGATCAGAAACATCGCCGGCTGATGTCCCTTGGCGTGCAGCCGAGCGATGGCCGTGTCGGCATCGGCAGCGAACTTGATGCCGCGGTTCGGATCGTCGCGGTGCCATTGACCCCGGTAATCGTCGGGCGGCTCGATGGTCTCGACGTGGTCGGCGAGATCGTCGCCGCGCCCGGATGGCGAGAGATCGTACGTTGCTTGTGTCACACCGTGGTACGCGTTGCGCGTCACCAGCCCTCCGCTGTGCCCGGTGCAGGTGGTGGCGATGCGCCAGGCCAGATCGTTGGCCTCGCTACCCGACGACACCATCATGCATACTTCGAGCTCGTCGGGCATCGTGGCGATCAGTCGATCGCCGAGCTCGACTATTTGCTCGTAGAGGTAGCGTGTGTTGGTGTTCAGCGTCGCTGCCTGACCGGCGATCGCCGCGACCACGTGCGGATGACAATGCCCCACCTGCGGCACGTTGTTGTAGCAGTCCAGATACACGGCGCCGTCGATGGCGTGCAGCCACACCCCTTCACCGCGCACCATGTGTATCGGCACTTCGTAGGAAAGCTCGTAGCCGCTGCCGAGGCGCTCACTACGGCGCCGGCCGAGGTCATCGCCAGCCGTTCCGGCGGAAACGGCGATCACCGGGACAGACATGCCGCAGGCGCTCCGGTAAAGATGCGCCACCTCTTCATGACCCTCGGCTTGGATGGCTTCCAGCATGCCGGAGAGATCGTCGTCAGAGCTCTCATAGTGATCGCGGTCATCCGGGAAAGGCTTCCACGACGCGATGGCGAAGCACATTGCCAGGCGGGTGGCCGCCAGCACCGGTAGCAGCTCGATCTCCAAGGGCTCCAGGGGCGTGATCGAATGGAATCCCGCGACCAGGCGCGCGCTCAGTGCCAACTCGCCGTTGCGGCCGGCCGGAATCTCCGCCGCCGCCACCGCGAGATCCTGAATCAGCGGGGCGTGGATCACGTCACCGAAGTCGTAGACGCCGGCGACCGTCCAGGGACGATCGACGGCCACCAGCGTATTGTGGAACGAGATGTCGTTGTGAATGATCTGGGCACGCAGGCGCGGCAGCTGCGGCGCAGCGATGTGGGCGAAGGCCTCGAACGCAGCCTCTGCCAAAGCTCGGTGGCGGTTATCAGCAATTCCGCTCGCCAGCTTGGAGATTGTCTCGGCACGCTTGATATCCCATGCGAGAGGATGGTCGGCGGCGCCATGAAACAGGCCGCGCAGCGCAGCACCGATCCCGGCAGCGGTGGCGCCGAGCGCATGCATCATGCGCGGGTCGTCGGGAGCATCACCGACGAGAGTGCCCGGCAGGTAGCTGAGTAGCCGCGCGCGATACGAGCATCCTTCAGCATCGGGCGCTTCGAACCAGTCGGCGTTGGCGGTGCTCCGGAAGAGCCGCGGAACGGGTAGCGATGGCGCCAGCGCCGCGAGGCGCCGCAGGGCAGCGCACTGCAGCTCGATGATGGCGACGGAATCGGCACGGTTGCCAATCTTGAGCAGGCGCTCGCCATCATCGCCGGTGAGCAGAAAGTTCTGATCACGCTCGCCACCGAGGGCGCTGGCTTCGCCGGTGAAGCCGAAGCCCTCCGCCGCAATGGCAGCGGCTTCGGCGGGGCTGAATTCGGGCGGGGCTACGGACAGACCGTGGAGAAGCTCGTCGAGACCGGGCTCTGCAGTCGATCGCCGGGACGGCACTTGGCTTGTCGACACGTGCTAGCTGTCCCTCAGGCCATCTACGTAGCCGACGTTGGTCTCGATGACCGACTGGGCATCGCCGAGCGAATAGTGTTTCGACATGTCTGGTGAGAATCGGGCGGCTGGCGGTTGGCGACCGAGCGCTTCGGACATCGCGCGAACATGATGTGGTGCCCCACCACAACAAATCCCAAGATAGCGGATATCGAGGTCCCTCGATCGGCGGGCGAACTCCGCCATCTCGTATCGGTTGCAGGTGAACGGATCGAGTGCAACCGGGAACGGTCGGTCGTCGGGAATGCAACCACACGCCGGATCGGTCAGGGCCAGGACCGACTCGCAATCGGCGGTGGTGCGATACGGAGCCGGCAGCATCGCCACATGGCAGGACACCGCCGAACGAATTCGCTTGCCGACCGGCAGCATGGTGGCGGGACCGCGGGCGCAGTTGAGACCGACAACGTCCGCACCGGCCTGCTCGAGTCGCCGCGCCGCGTCGTCAATGGACACGCCATCCCGCAGGTCAGGGTCCTGGTGCAGCGCGCAGGTGATGACCGCCGGCAGGCCGGCCGCCTTGATCGCCCTGGCGGCAAGCTCGGCCTCGCCGCAGTGTGCGAACGTTTCGCCGATGATGAAGTCGACACCAGCCTCGACCGCCCACTCGATCTGCTCGTCGAACATGGCGCGCACCTCTGGCTCCGAGGCCGCATCGGTCCAAACGTTGGTGTTGCAGATACTCCCGGCTACCAGAGGAGGGTTGTCGGGGAACTCCGACTTCACCTCGAACGCCAAATCCAGCGCACGCCGATGCATGGGCTCGAGCAGATCCTCCTTGCCGATGCTGCGCAGCTTCTCCCGATGCGCATAGTAGGTCAGCGCCTCGACCACGTCGGAACCGGCACGAACGAGCTCGCGATGCAGCTGCTTGACCGAATCCGGAAACTCCAGCACTACCTCAGGCACGAAGGAACCCGCCTGCAGGTAGCCGCGCCGCTCGAGCTCGAACACGTAACCCTCGGCACAGATGACGCTGCCGTCATCCAGCCGCTCGATCAACCCCTGCTTCGGATCGCCCGTGTCGATTCTGGTCATTGGCCGGCCCCGTGATGAACCCTCGACTGCTGACAATTTGCAGCCAGAGAGTATATGTGGCGGCGAAATTCCGCCGTCGGCGGGCACGGTGCGGTGCTGATCATCGATAATCGGCCAGACGAGTAGAATACGCCCCTGTCAAAGGGGTGATCGATGTCCTTGTTAGCAGGCCGCATCGCGGCCCTGGGTACCGAAAACGCGTTCAAGTTGGGCGTCGACATCCAACGTTGTCTCGACCGTGGAATGGAGGTCATCAAGTTCAACCTCGGCGAGCCCGACTTCGACAGCGCCGAGCACATCAACCGCGAGGCGATCGCGCAGATCGAAGCGGGCAACTCGCACTACTGCGACCCGGCCGGGCTTCTGAGCTTTCGGCAGAGCATCGCACGACACATCTCGAGCACCCGCGGAATCGACGTAGAGCCTGACCGCGTGGTGGTCACTTCGGGCGCCAAGCCGCCGATTGGCTACACCTTTCAAACCTACGTCGACGCCGGCGACGAAGTGATCTATCCGAGCCCCGGGTTCCCGATCTACGAGTCGTGGGTCACCTACGTCGGTGCGATCCCGGTGCCGCTTCAGCTCTTCGAGGCCGCAGGCTTCGCCTTCAACGCAGACGACCTCGCGGCGCTGATCACCGACCGCACCAAGCTGATTATCCTCTGCTCGCCGTCCAACCCTACCGGCGGCGTAGTCGCACCCGAGGATCTCAGGAAGATCGCTGCGTTGATCCGCGAGCGCTGTCGCTCCGACGTACGGATCTACGCCGACGAGATCTACGAGCACATCCTGTTCGATGGCGAGGCCCACCACAGCATCGCCTCCTATCCTGGCATGCCCGAACGCACCGTCCTGGTGAGCGGTCACTCGAAGGGTTTCGCAATGACCGGATGGCGGCTCGGGTACGCTGTTCTGCCAACCGTGGAGGAGGCGGCGATCTTCAAGCAGCTGAACATCAACATTGTTTCCTGCGTGCCGCCGTTCATCCAGGAGGCCGGCCGCGAGGCGTACGAGAACCCCGAGTCCGAGGGAGCGGTAACGGAGATGGTGCAGGCCTTCGAACGACGACGCGACTGGGTGGTCCCGGCACTCGAGGGCATCGACGGCATCCGATGCCAGAACCCGAAGGGTGCTTTCTACGTGTTCCCGAACATCGCCGGGGCGTGCGAGCGGCTGGGCGTCATCGAGGCCTACGAGGATATGGCGCCTGGGGTCCGCGCTCGCACCAGCCCGTCCGGGATGCTGCAGATGTTCCTGCTCTACCGTTACGGCGTGGCAACGATGGACCGTCCCTCGTTTGGCCATATCGGTACCGAAGGGCAGCACTTCTTACGCCTCTCGATTGCCAACGGCCTGACGGAGATCAAGCGTGGGGTGGCGCGAATCGCCGAAGCAGTCGAGGACCGACAGGGCTTCGCGACCTTTCTCGAAGAGGAACGGCTATGGGATTGAGTTATGGCCTGCCGCGTCGAACGGGAGATAGCGGATGAGTAGCCCGAAGATCTTCGTAACTCGCCGGATGCCCGAGCCCGGCATGACAATTCTCGCCGACTCGGGGGCGGCGATCACCGTCTGTAAGCAGAACGAGTCAGAGGGCCTGAGTCGCGAGGAACTGGTCGACGGAGTTCGTGGCTGCGACGTGTTGGTCTCGCTTCTCACCGAGCCGATCGACCGCGACCTGATGATGGTCAACGAGAGTTTGCTGGGCATAGCCAACATGGCGGTGGGCTTCAACAACATTGACATCGAGGCCGCCAACGAGTTGGGCATACCAGTGTCCAATACCCCGGGCGTCCTGACCGACACCACCGCCGACCTGACATGGGCCCTGATGCTGGCGGTGGCTCGCCAGATCCCTCAGGCGCACAGCTACATGGCGGCGGGCAGCTATAAGCTCTGGGGGCCCAATCTCTTCCTCGGCGGCGACGTGGGCCCGGGAGCGAGTGGCGTGCGCAAGGTGTTGGGGATTGTCGGCTACGGCCGCATCGGCGCGGCCGTAGCCAAACGGGCTCTTGGCTTCGACATGAACGTCCTGGCTTTCGATCCGTATGCGCGAGAGGCCATCGACGGATCGGATCGCGCGAGCTGGGCCGACCTCGCCGAGCTCCTCGAGCGCAGCGATTTCGTCAGCCTCCATCCCTTGCTGACCGACGAGACGCATCACCTGATCGGAGAAGCGGAGCTGCGCCGGATGAAGTCGACCGCATACCTCGTCAACACGGCGAGAGGGCCTGTGGTCGACGAAGTGGCGCTCGTACGCGCCCTCCGCGAGGACTGGATTGCCGGTGCGGGGCTCGACGTGTACGAGGACGAGCCGGTGATGGCGCCGGGCCTCGCCGAGCTTCCTAACGCAGTACTCCTGCCACATATCGCCAGCGCATCGAACGACACGCGCGGCAAGATGAGCACTATGGCGGCGACCAACGCCCTTACCCACTTGCGCAATGAGCCCGCCGCCAATCCGGTCAACCCCGAAGTCTATGACAGCGCCGCCTATCGCCGGCGTACGGAAGGTGGGTGACATGGCCGTGCGCGTATTCGCCCCTGCCAGCGTCACCAATCTAGGACCGGGGTTCGACGTGTTGGGCCTGGCACTCAACGCGCCTGGCGACACGGTAACCGCGCGCCAGGCAACCAACGGCTCGAGCGACGTGACCATCGTGGCGATCCGTGGCGACGGTGGCGCGCTCCCCATGGACCCACGCCACAACACGGCTGGCGTGGCGGCAGTCGCGACACTGCGACGTGCCGGCATCACCTGCGGCATCGAGCTGGAGATCGACAAGGGGCTATCGCTCGGTTCGGGGTTGGGTAGCTCGGCGGCGAGCGCTGCTGCTGCCGCGTACGCCGTCAACCTGCTGATGGACTCGCCCCTGGAGCCGACCGACCTCATCCCGCCGTGCGTCGAAGCAGAGGGCGTCGTTTCGGGCACGCACGCCGACAACGTGACGCCGGCGTTGCTTGGCGGATTGGCCCTCGTGCGTTCGGTAGACCCTCTCGACATCGTACGCTTGCCGGTGCCCGATGGGCTGCTCGTCGTATGTGCGACGCCGGCATTCGAGCTCTCGACTCGTTACGCACGACAGGTGCTCCCGGAGAGCGTTTCCTTGCAGCAGATGGTTGCTGCAACGGCCAACCTCGGGGCGTTGGTGAGCGCCTGCCATTCGGGCGATCTCGATCTCCTGGCAAGGTCGATCGCCGACGACGTCGTGGCGCCAGCTCGCGCACAGCTCATTCCTGGAGCCGAAGCGGTGATCGAGGCCGCCCAAGCCGCCGGCGCGCTCGGAAGCTCGATCAGCGGCGCTGGCCCGACCATCTTCGCGCTGTGCTCGCCGGCCGCGGATACGAACCAGGTGGGCGCCGCGATGTCCCAAGCATTCGAGCGCGCCGGGCTCGACTCCGAGCTTAATATCTCCCCCAGCAGCTGCCCTGGCGCGCGTCAGATCTGAGCAGGAAGTGATCACCATGAGCGGACATGAGGTTCCCTGGACGCTGCGGTGTGTCGACACGGGCGCTGTCTATGGCGGCCTCGAGCCACGGTACCGATCCGACAACGGCGCAACGCTGGACGTGGTGCACGACTTCGGGGCCGCCGCGGCGACGATCGATCTCGATGCCTTCGATCAGCGGCGCCGGTCGAAGCTGGCGGTGGATCGATCGGGCGTGTGGCGTTTCCGCGAGCTCATCCTGCCGGTCAGCGCGGACGCCCCGATCACCAAGCCCGAGGGCAACACCAACCTTTACTACTCGGACTCCATCGCCCGCTACGTAGGCCTGGACTCGTTCGGACTCAAGCACGAGGGCGAGAATCCCACCGGCTCGTTCAAGGACCGCGGCATGACCGTGGGGATCACGATGGCCAGGATGCTCGGCATGCGGAGGGTCGCCTGTGCCTCGACCGGGAACACGTCGGCTTCGATGGCCGCCTACGCGGCACAGGCCGGCATGCAGGCGTTCGTTTTCATTCCCGAAGGAAAGATCGCCTACGGAAAGCTCTCGCAGGCTCTGGCGTACGGAGCCACGACGATCCAGCTGGATGGTGACTTCGATCGGGCGATGGAACTCGTGCAGGAAGTCTGCACGAGCGAGGGCATTTATCTGCTCAACTCGGTCAACCCATTCCGCATCGAAGGCCAAAAGGCGATCGGTTTTGAATTGCTGCAGGATTTGGACTGGACCGTACCCGACTGGATCGTCCTTCCCGGAGGGAATCTCGGCAACAACGCCGCACTTTCGAAAGGGATGAGCGAATTGCTCGGTCTCGGCCTCATCGATCGGTTGCCGCGCATCGCGGTCATTCAAGCGGCCGGTGCCAACCCGCTGTATCGAGCCTTCCGCGACGGTGGCCCGGTACACCCGCTGGCCAACGCCGAGACCCTCGCTACCGCCATCCGTATCGGGAACCCGGTATCTTGGCGCAAGAGCCAGCGTGGCATCGCGGCCTGCGACGGTGTAGTCGAGGATGTGACCGATCAAGAGATCCTCGATGCCAAGGCTTACGTGGACGCGGCCGGCATCGGGGCGGAACCAGCCTCGTGCGCCACGGTCGCTGGTGCACGCAAGCTCGTCGCAGCCGGCGTCATCGACTCCGCGGCGAGCGTTTGCGGCATCCTGACGGGACACCTGCTCAAGGACCCCGACGCGGTAGTGGGCTACCACTGCGGCGAGCTCGAAGGAATCGACTCGCGCTTCCTCAATGCCCCAATTCGGGTTTCGGCGGAGCTCGGGCCGATCATCGACTTGGTGCGTGCGGCGCGGTCCTAGTGGTCTGACTCGAGACACGAGCAGGCGGCAGTGGGAAGAACGGCCCTGATCACCGCCCGCATCGACCGCCCCGGTCAATCGGTCCGCAAGTCATCCAGATGCGAAACGAGCGCGTCGGTGATCCGTTCGACGCCGTCCAGCAGCGGAAACACCACCGGCAGGTCGAATCGATCGGCCAGCTCAGCGCGCAGCTCGTCGTACTGCGGCGCAGTCAGACCCTCGTGGTTCAGCGTCAGCGCCATGACGCGCGAGCCCAGCAAGCGCACCAGCTCGATCTCCTCTTGCAGCGGAGGGATCAGGGCGCCCATTGCCTCGAGGCCATCGAAGGCGACTCGCCCTGGCGCGTGCTGCAGCACCACGCCGCTGGCAGCCCCGGAGATGATCAGCTCGGAGCCGCAGGGACCGCTCGGATTGCGCAAGGCCGACTGCCCCTCGAGCAGGATCACATCAGGCTGGTGCTCGCGATCGCAATCAACGATGACTCGCTCCAGCTCGCCGGATACGAAGTCATTGAGGGTGGCGTCGAGGATGAAGCCGTGCTGTTGACCCGACAGCCAGCCAGTCTGCCCCGTGTAGATCATCTCGGCCTTGATGCCTGCGGCGCGTAGCCCCGTCAAGAGCAACGCGGTCGTAGTGCGTTTACCCAGCCCGCAATCGGTCCCGAGCACGGCTACGCGCGGCGCTCTGACTCGACGAATGCTCCCTTCCCAGAAGTGGAGGTCCGGGGTGGGCCGTGGCTTCCTGATATCGAGGATCCTGGCGCCGCTGGCCTCCGCGGCGGCGGCGATCTCGGCATCGTCGGCGAGAAAGCGGTGTAGGCCGCTCACCAGCGACACGCCGGCCGCCGCGGCTTCCAGCAGCGACACGCGGAGCTCTGCTGGAATCACTCCCCCCTCCGTCGCGATACCGACAACGCAGAAATCCGGCGGGGGCGCCAGGTTATCAAGCATCTCCGCCACGGAGCTGACGACCGGAATATCCCGCCTGCGGCCGTCGAGCAGCTCGCCGGCATCGGCGCCTGCACAGCCTGGGTCAACGACCCCGAGAATCGAGTAGCGACTGGGTCCCCGGACGAGCCCGTGGGCGGTCTTTGCCCAGGATGTCTCGAAAAGGCCGTTGGCCAGCAATATAGCGGTCTCGGCCAATCCCTCGGCTCCGGTACTCATTGATCGTCGTCGCATGCGATCATGCTTCCGTCCCTTGATTCAGTAGGTATCCGCATGAATATCGCAGACCAAGCTCAGGCTTCGGTTGATGCTGCTGTCCCGGCGACGCTTATCAACCTCGAACTCTACCCGATCGATCGGTCGCCGTTGGGAGACCGACAACGCCTGGTGCGCCGCTGCCGGCAGCAGTTGGCGGAAAACGGCGTATGCTTGCTGCCCAACTTCCTCACACCCGCGGCAACTGCGCTGATGGCGGCACAGGCCGACGAAGTCGTGGGTGAGAGCTACCGTTGCGACAATACGCACAACGTGTACCTGGAACCGGACGATGCTTCGCTTCCGCCGGATCATCCGCGGCGCCGGCCCCAGCGCACCCATCTGAGGTCGGTCGCTTACGATCAGATCATCGACGGCCACGCCCTCCGCTCCCTCTATGAATGGGCCCCGCTGACTGACTTCCTCGCTGCCGCGACGTCTGACGTGCCGATGTTTCGCATGGGCGATCCGCTCGCCGCGCTCACCATCAATGTGATGGCCGAAGGACAGAACCACGGCTGGCACTTCGACGAGTCCGAGACCACGATCACCCTGATGTTGCAAGCTCCGCTCCAGGGAGGGGAGTTCGAGTACGTGCCGCAACTCCGCGCAGGCGGCGACGAGTATGGGGCAGTGGGCGAGATTCTTGCCGGCGATACACGAGCCGTGCGAAAGCTCGAAGCGACGCCAGGAACGTTGGTGATGTTCGAGGGACACGAGGCCCTCCATCGCGTCTCGGCGGTCGTCGGTGACGTTACGCGCTACGTCGCTGTCCTCTGCTACAAGAGCGAGCCCGGCATACGCAACAGCGCCGAAGTACAGCAGCTCTTCTACGGCCGCACCGCGCCATAGCCGAGCCACCACCGCCGGCGCGTTGGCAAACATGGACGCGTGTGTGAGATTGTTCGATCCACGCTCGGATCGGCGGATACAGGTAACACCGATCGCTTCCGCAACGCGAAAGTCTTGCCCACTGAGGAGATTGGTCATTGAAGAAGTCAGATTGCGAGCTCGGAATGGGCCGCGACATCACCCGCCGAGACTTTCTCAATGGCGCCAGCGTCGCCGTCGGGACTGCCGGGGCGATCGGCTCAATGGGGCTGGGCAGCACCGCGGCGCATGCGGCGGCACCTGCCGCGCTTCATCCCCAGGGTCCCGGACCGTTCGGTTCCGACGAGTACTACCCGCCGAAGCTGACCGGCATGCGCGGCAGCCATCCGGGCTCGTTCGAGGTGGCGCACGAGATGCGCTACGGCAAGACCTGGGATCAGGCCGAGGACACCGGCGAGCTCTACGACCTGATCATCGTGGGTGGTGGGCTGAGTGGGCTGGCCGCCGCCTATTACTTCCGCAAGGCGCTGCCCGACTCCAAGGTCCTGGTGCTCGACAACCACGACGACTTCGGTGGCCACGCCAAGCGCAACGAGTTCATGGTCGGCGACCGTCAGGTCATCGGCTACGGCGGCACAATGTTCATCACCGGGGCGTATACGCCCGAGGGCGTGGCGCTGTTCGACGACATCGGGCTCGACGCCGAGCGCTTCAACGCCGCTACAGGCGGCGCGACGGACGACTCCGACCCGCTGGCCAGGTACGACCTCCAGGCGGGCGTCTTCTTCGACCATGAGACCTTCGGCGAAGACCGCCTGGTCGTTGGCACGCCAGACAACGGTTGGGGCAGCGCCAGCGCAGCGCCGATATCGTGGCCGGAGTTTCTGGCGAAGACGCCGCTGAGCGAGCGGGTACGGCAGGATATCGCTCGTCTCTACGACGATCAGCAGGACTATCTCGAGGGGATCTCTGCCGACGAGAAGGTCCGCCAGCTCCGTAAGATGAGCTACGAGGATTACCTGCTCAAAGTCGTCAAGGTCGATCCTCAGGTGGTTGCCTACTTTCGCTACAGCATCGACCATAATGGCGCTGCCGGAATCGACAGCATCAGCGCCTACGGCGCCTTCCGTTCCGGATGGGTACCGGGGTTTGAAGGCCTGGGGCTTGGACGACCTTCGCGCAACTGGCTCGACGAAGCGGGCATCGACAACCCACTCGAGGGCATCCACTTCCCGGACGGTAACGCGGGCGTTGCCAGGCTCATGGTTCGTTGGCTGATCCCCGATGCTTTGCCCGGGTCGACGATGGAGGATTCTGTCGCCACGCGGGTCCGCTACGACGCACTGGACAGGGACAGCAACGACGTTCGGATCCGCCTCAACAGCACCGTCGTGAACGCACGTCACAGCGGCGAGCCAGGCTCGGCAGACGAGGTGCAGGTCACCTACGTCCGCGGCGGCAAGGCGTACCGGGCTCGAGCGGCAACCTGCGTGATGGCCTGCTACAACGCCGTGGTCCCGTACCTCTGCCCAGAGATCCCGGAGGCACAGCGGACAGCGCTCAAGCTCGCGGTTCGCAAGCCCTATGTTTACACCAACGTCGTGGTGCGGAACTGGACAGCCTTCCACGAGCTCGGCGTTTCGAGCATCAGCAGCCCCGGTAGCTACCATCAGTCCATCATGCTCGACTGGGGCGTGAGCATGGGGAACTATGCCTGCGCGCAGACTCCCGAGGATCCGATGGTGGTGCATATGCAGCGGGTTCCGATCATGCCCGGCTTGCCGGCGAGAGATCAATTCCGTGCCGGGCGCGAAGATCTCCTAGCTACTTCGTTCGAGACCTTCGAACGTAATGTGCGCGATCAGCTGGATCGCGCACTGGCGAACGGTGGGTTCGACGCGGCGCGTGACATCGAGGCGATCACCGTCAATCGTTGGCCGCACGGTTATGCCGGCGCGCCCAATGACCTGTATGACCCGGAGTGGGGCTATGACGAGGCGCCCTTCGTGGTCGGCCGCAAGCGCTTCGGGCGCATCACGATCGCCAACTCGGATGCCGCCGCTGTGAGCCTGACGTCAGCAGCGTTCGATCAGGCGCACCGAGCCGTACAGGAGCTCCTGACCGACGTGATCCGACCCGAGTTCCAGTATCCTTGGGCCGAACGTACCTGAACCGCTCACTACCCTAAACGAGATTGGACCACTCCCGACCAGAAGGTTGACACGCTAGCCATGCACAAGAAACTCAGTATCGGAACCCTGCACTTGGCCACCGCCGTTCTGGCGATCACCGCCCTGGGTTGTTCGTCGTCGCAGCAACCCGCGACGACGCCCCCGCCCCCACCCACAACGCCAGTGGCACTGGAGCCGCGCGACGTGCGGGCCGAGCCCGTCGAGGCGGCTGCCCCGGAGCCCGCCGCCTCGGCGATCACCTCGACGATGGACGGCGTCTATACGGCCGAGCAGAGCAGCCGTGGCGAAGCCGCATATCGCCGGGCCTGCCAAAGTTGCCACACGCCCACGCTGCGAGGCGGAGTAGTGATCCCGGCCCTGATGGGTGAGGACTTCATGTCCAAGTGGAGCCGTATGTCGGTCGGGGACCTGTTCGAGAAGACACGGACCACCATGCCGCCTTCCGCATCCCGACGGCTGACGCACGAGGAGTACGCCGACATCGTGGCGTTCATCTTCAGCAAGAACGACCTTCCGGCGGGAGAGCAGGAGCTCAGCACCGAGTTCGCCGACCTCAAGAACATCCAGATCCAGCCGGAATAGGGTGCTTTCGACGGCGCGCCGATGGACCCATTGATCGTCGTCGTTGACTCGCGGTTCGGTCAACCACCGCACAAGGAGGCGTAAGCCATGTCTGTGTGCATCAGCAAGAAGACCCGTCATGCGGCGGCGGTGGCGCTCGCCGCCGCGTTGGCCGCCGGGTGCACCTCCGCCGACAGAGCCTTGCAGGCGGCCGAGACCAGTGCCGACGCAGCGCCGTTCAAGCCCGGGGCGACCGTAGCCGACACGCTGCGCTGGCATCGGGACCTGCCGACCGACCGTACGGCCTGGTGGGATGTCGTCGGCGAGCAGCAGGCGTGGGCCTTCAAGAACGTGCACCAGATAGCCCCCACGGTGAACGTCTATCGCGACGGTCCGGTCAGCGAGCTCCGCTACCGGCCGATGGACGAGATCGCCGAGCACCCGGTCGACACCCCCGATGGAGAGATGGGGCTTCTCGACTTCCTGCACAGCGAGCACTCCACGACAATGGGCTTGGTGATCGTGCACCGGGGCGAGATCGTCTTCGAGGCCTACCCGCGCATGCAGCGTTACCAGAAGCCGATCTTCTGGTCCGTCACCAAGGCCTTCGTTTCGACCGTGCTGGCGATCCTCGAGGATCGCGGCGAGGTCGACGTCAGCAAGCCGATCGAGTTCTACATTCCCGAGCTCGAGGATTCGCAGCTCGCTGGCATCACGGTGCGCAACGCGCTCGATATGGCGTCCGGTATCGACTGCCCGGACGACTACGCGGACTCGAGCGCCTGCTACAACCACTATGAATCGACGATGGGCGACGGGCTTCCGATGGAGAACCCTGAGGACACCCCGTACGACATGCTGATCAACTACGACTACGGTTACTGGGCCGATCAGGGTGTCGGTTTCGACTATTCCGGTGCCAACACCTTCCTGGTCGGCTGGGTGATCGAGAAGGTCACCGGCATGCCGTTCCAAGATGTCCTCACACGCGAGGTATGGCGCCACATGGGTGCCGAGGCCGATGCCTCGATCTTCGCGGGTCGCAACGGAATACCTCTGACCAGTGGCGGGCTGCTGGCGAACGTGCGCGACGTGGCTCGCTTCGGCGTGTTGTTCACGCCCAGCTACCAGGCCGTGTCGGAGCAGAAGATCATCTCGGATCGCTACGTCGACCTGATCCTGCACGGCGGCCGGCCAGAGCTCTTCGAGAACGCGCGCCAGCGCCGACGCATGCCCGACGCAAGGCACAACGTGTATCAATGGGACGTCGTCTTCGACAACGACGACGTGTACAAGGGTGGCTGGGGTGGTCAGGCGTTGCTGATCAACCCTGAGCGCGACTACGTGGCCGCGTACGCCGGCTATTTCAAGGACCGTGAGCATAGCGAGATGAGCCTGCTGCCGGTGCTGCGCCAGGTACTGGACAGTGTGTTCGGGGAGGGGGCCACGCCTTGACGTGGAACCCCCATCTGGCACTTCTGGCCACGCTGAGCGCCGCATCGATGGGCGGCTGCGGCGGTCCCGCGCCGCAGCCGGTCGAGCCATCGAGCGCTGCGGAGCCGGCCGCGTTCGAGGCCGACTCGACCGTCGAGGAAACGCTGCGCTGGCAGCGCGCCGTGCCGACCGACACGGCCTGGTGGGACGTGGTTGGCGAACAGCTCGCCTGGAGCCTCAAGAACGTCCACCAGCTGTTTCCCACCGTCAACATCTACCGCGACGGGCCGGTTCGCGAGCTCGCCTATCGACTCGACGAGAGAATCGCTGATCACCTGGTAGAGACGCCTGAGGGGCCGCTTCGCTTCGCGGACTTTCTGCAGAGCGAACAGACGACGACCATGGGCATGGTGATCCTGCACCGAGGCGAGGTTGTCTTCGAGACCTACCCCCGGATGCAGTACTACCAGAAGCCCGCCTACTGGTCGGTCACCAAGGTGCTGGTGTCGGCGGTCGTGTCCATCCTCGAGGATCGCGGCCTGGTGGACGTGCAGCAACCGATCGAGCTCTACATTCCTGACCTGAAAGAGTCGCAGCTGGCCGGAATCACCGTGCGTAACCTGTTGGACATGGCGTCGGGAATCGATTGCTCCGACAACTACGTCGATTTCGAATCGTGCTACTACCGATTCGAGGCGTCGATGGGCGACGCCTACCGTACCGACGACAGCCCCGACAACCCGTACGACATGATGATCGACTTCGATTACGGGTACTGGGCCGATCAGGGCACCGGCTACGACTACTCAGGCATCAACACCTTCTTGCTCAGGTGGATGATCGAGGAAGTCACCGACATGCCGTTCCAGGACGCATTCACTGATGAGATCTGGAGGCACATCGGCGCCGAGGCCGACGCATCCATGTTCGCGGCGCGCAACGGCATCGCTCTCGAAGTGGTGATCGCCCGATTGCGGGACCTGGCGCGCTTCGGCTTGCTGTTCAGTCCGAGCTACGGTGTCGTCTCCGATCGCAAGATCGTCTCCGACCGGTTCCTCGACATCATCGTCAACGGTGGCCGGCCAGAGTTGTCGGCCAACGCGCGGTTCGGGCCGCGGCCAGCCGATCTGAAGCACACAGTGTACCAATGGGATGTCTTCGACAACGATGACTTCCACAAGGGTGGCTGGGCCGGGCAGGGCCTGCTGGTCAACGCCGAACGCGACTACGTGGCAGCCTACGCCAGCTACTTCAAGGATCGAGAGCACAGCGAGATGAGTCTATTACCGGCGCTCCGGCAGGTGCTCGATGGCGTCTACGGAGAAGATTCGACGTCGCCCTAGCCACGGCTTGGCACGGAGATCACGCGCAGTCAGGATAACTGAGAACCGAAGGAGGTAACGAAATGCGATTCCATAGGGCAGCGGCAGTCGCCGTAGCGATACTGCTGATACCGGCAACGGAACCGGCTCGCGCCGCTCAACAAACCAGTGGTGCGGACGTCGACGCGGTGATCGCCGCGATGGACGCCGTTGGCGACGCCCTGCGTAACGGCGACAACGAAGCGTTCCTGTCGATGTACTCCCAAGACGTCTTCTTCATGCCGCCCAATAGCGCACCCTCCGTGGGCATGGACGCGATGGCGGCGGCGAATGGCCTGGATGGTCCCCTCGCCTGGGCCGAGGACTACGAGGAGGTCATGGTGCACGGCGATTGGGCACACGTCGTCGGCGCCTGGACAATCGGCGATCAGGTCGCTGGGAAGGCTATCTACATTCTGGCGAGACAGGCGGGCGGGTCATGGAAGATCGCGCGCGAGTTTTGGAACACGGACGCGGCTTCGGGAAACGACCAGTGAGGCGCTGCGCTGGTGTGCTCGCCTTGCTCTTGTCGCTGACCATGGCCACCTACGCTTGCGCCCCGGCAGAATTGCCGGCCCCCGATCCTGCGCCAACCCGCGAGGACGATCGTGCCGCGATCGATGCTCTCATGGACGGCCTCGAAGCCGCCTACGCGAACGGCGACATCGAGCAGCTGATGTCGGTGTATACAGAAGATCTCATCTACATGGGAGCGGCCTCACCGGCGGTTCGTGGTGCTGCGGACTTCCGCGTTGCCAATGATCCGGTCGGTGCTTACAACCTCGTGATGCAGAATGACGAGGTGCAGCTGAGCGGTGACTGGGCCTACGCCCGCGGCACCTACGACGGCAACGATAGGTACCTGATGCTGGTTCGCCGAGAGGCCGACGGGCAATGGCGAATCGCACGGGAGATCTGGAACATCGCACCCGACGACGAATAGCAGGCGAGCCACAGAGCCCCCTGTGGCGGGAGGTTTCCCAACCGTGCTCCGTCTGACGGCCGAACAACACACCCGCTTCAAGGCAGACGGCTTCGTGATCGTCGAGAACATCCTCCATGGCGAGACCGTAGCCGCCGCCGCAGAGCGCTTTGCCCCCCTCTTTCGTGGGGAGTTCGAGACCGGTGCCATGCCGGACGAATGGAACTGGCGAGAGGGCCGTGACTCGGATCACCTGACGCGGCAGATATGCAACGGCTGGAAGTCGGACCGCGTGGTGGCGTCAATCGTTCTCCGGGCCGATATCGGTCGGGCGTGCGCTGAGCTCATGGGATGGCCCGGTGCACGGCTGAATCAGGACAACGTGCTTTGGAAGCCTCCCGGCGCCGCGGCGCTCGGCCACCATCAGGACGCCAGCTACGAGAGCTGGGTCGTTCCCAGGGAAATGGCTACCTGCTGGATGACTCTGGACGCCACCAGCGCTGACGGCGGTACCATCGAGTACGTGCGCGGCTCTCACCGCTGGGGCCTCTCGCCACCGATCTCCCAGTTCCACGCACCGGCCGATCACCAGGTCGATATGCGCCGGGCGGCGGCTGTGGCTGGCGTCGAGCCGGACGTCGTGCGCATCGAATGTGCCGCCGGATCCGGCGTCCTGCACCACGGAAGGACGTGGCATGGGTCGGCCGCCAATCGCAGCAATCAACCACGCCGATCGCTCGTGGCCCACTGTATGTCGTCGGAGGCGCGGTTCCACCCCACCAACGTCAGCGCCATCTACGGACGCTACAAGCGCCCCGGTGAGCTATCGATGGACGAGAGCTTCTTTCCGATTCTGTGGACGCAGAAAGGCCGCCGCACCGAGTTCCTCGAAAAATACGCTGTTGGCCTTCCCCAGGGCCCGTGAGCGCGGCTACTGATCGCTGTGAAACCCTGAATATAGGGGGTCCACCGGCTCGCCTTTGACGTACTTGTCAAACCACAGGCCATACCGTCGTAGACGATCCGCCTCGTACGAAGGCACACCGAACCCATGGCTCTGCCCCGGGTAGACAATCAGGCCGGTCTCAACATCGAGCACCCGCAGAGCAAGGTACAGGTGCTCCGATTGGCTCAGCGGGTCGCGGTAGTCCTCGCCGCCGTGGATGAACAACGTCGGGGTGACAGCGTTCTTGATGTACGTTGCCGGCGACACCTTGCGGTATAGGTCAATGTTGTCCCAGGGCGCGCCGAACTCGTGGATCCATAGCATCCCCCAATCGTCGGTACCAAAGGCGCCGTAGTAGTCCGAGTCGCTGGCGGCGGAGACCGCTCCTTTGAATCGGTCCGTCTTGACGATCACGTAGTTCGTGAGAATGCCGCCGTAGCTGTACCCGCCAACCCCCATACGGTCGGCATCGACGTAACCACGAGCGATCAAAGCGTCGACGCCCGCCATTACGTCGTCGTAGTCCGGCCCGCCCCAATCGGCAAAGATGGCGCGGCTGAACTCCTCGCCGTAGCCGGTGCTACCGCGTGGATTGACCAGTAGCACGACATAACCGAGCGACGCCAGGTACTGATGCGTCATGTTGAAGCCATTGGTGAACTGCCCGACGGGCCCGCCGTGAATCCACAGGATGAGTGGGTATTTCCGGGTCTGGTCGAAACCGGGCGGCTTGATGACCCAGGCGTGGACCGGTGGTCCGTCGGCGCTTTCGAACCACATTCCCTCGCTCGGATTGAAGTCGAGCCCAGCGACATGGTCCGTATTGGCTCGGCTGAGGCCGCGCATGGAGCTTTCTTCAACCGGTAGCCGGTCGAGCGGAGCCACATAGATCTCGGCCGGCCGGTCGTTGCGCGTGTATCGCAGAACCACCTGGCCATCGCCTACTAGCGCCGCCCCCACGTTGCCCTCCACAACCCGGGTTACCTCGGCATCGAGGCTTGCCTGGACGAGCGGTGTACGCCCTTCATCGGCCAGGCTGACGTAGATCGAGCGCGAGTCCGGCGCCCAGACGGGCGCGCCCCGCGCCCAGCGATCGAGATCGCCGGTGAGGTTGCGGGCAGCGCCACCTGCCGAAGGCACAGCCATGACCCTGGGGGTCGGATACATCGACCACTCGGGGTCGGTGCTGATGTAGGCGATCCACGCCCCGTCCGGTGAGAACACCGGCGATCCGTCGCTCCCCGCGTAGTCGGTCACCCGGACGGTCCGTCCGGAGGCCACTTCCACCTTCCAGATATCCGTGTTCAAGTTGGCGTCCGGCTCGGCGGTGCGGTTGGATTCGAATGCGACCCACCGACCATCGGGCGCGAACGACGGGTTGCTGCTGTCGTACGCCCCGTCGGTGAGCTCCCTCACAGCACCGCGATCCATCCCTAGGCTATCCAGCGCCCCCTCGACCCCCACGTCGTAGATCTGAGTGCGGCGGTCGTCCAGGTAACCGCGTCCGTCAGACTTGTGCTTCAGGCGCGTCACGACGATAGGCACCGCTCTGCCCGCGGCGTTCGCTTGCCGGCCGCTGCGCGGCGGCATCGAGACAATGGCCAGCCTTTTGCCGTCGGGTGACCAGCGATAGGAGCGCACTCCCCCCTCGACCTCGGTCACCGGGAAAGCCTCGCCACCGCTCACCGGCATAACGTAGACCTGTCCACGGGAGGCAACCTCTTCGGGCATTCCCCATGCCGATGCGTCGCGACTCGAGACGAATGAGATCAGGCGCCCATCGGGTGAGAATCCCGGCGACGAAACGCTATCGTCGCCGTGGGTGAGTGGTCGCGCCGCGCCGCCGTCCGTGGCGACGCGCCATAGCGTGCTGACCTTGCGGTCGGTGGCGCGGTGGGCCTGGGTGACGACGTAGGCGACACTGCGGCCGTCGGGCGATACCGCTGGCCTGCCAACGGAGCGCAGCGCGTAGTAATCGCCCAACGAAACAGCTTGTAGGCCGGCCGCATGATGGCCGGCTCCCATTCGGCCAACGGCTGGGGCGGGCCCGATCAGCGGGATCATGATCAGTGCCAACAGGGAGACGCGGTAACTCCTACAACGCATCCGGTCAGTCCTGCGGAGTGTAGTTCCAGATATCACGCGCCACGCTCCAGCTTCCGTCTGCCTGCCGTCGAAACACGTACACACCCTTGCCAGTCTGCCGGATCGGCTCACCACCGTCGAGCGGCGTGAGTGTCCAACGGAAAGCGTAGGCCTCCAACGCGACATCGCCGAAAAGGCTCACATCAGAGTCAGTGTATTCGAGGTCGGTGTCGTATGCGGCGAAGAATCCCTCAAGCCAGCCTCGGATGGCGTCGTGACCGCTCACCGCCGGCTCGTCGGGCGGCATGATCACCATGTCTTCGGTGACGCTCGCCAGGAAACCGTCGGGATCGGCACCCATGAACGACGCCGCAAACCTGTTCAATCGAGTGTCGCGGATCGCCGCGATGTCCTCTGCCTCCGAAGGTCCGGTGGCGACGGGTGTCGGGGGCGCCTCCGTTCCCGGAGCACAAGCCACAGACGCCAGGATTGTCACTGCCATACCGAGGTTCACAAGCCGTCTCATTCAAAGCCTCCAGATGGAGTTACTGATTTCGTGTGTCGGTTATTATCACGAGTCCGCCACGATGACACGTAGCGGCTGCAACGTGGAGGACATTGTGTGCCTTGAGACCCTCGGGAAAAGAGCCGAGAATCCCGCTCTCAGAGCGTTATCCTGGCGCCTGGCTCCGATGTCCCTTGTTCTGCTGTGCGCGACGTCGGCGCCGAGCATCGCCGCGGCGGTCCTTGCACCGCAAGAAGAGACCCCCGAGGCTGCGGCAGAGGCTACACACCCACCGGCGGTCCCAGCGCTCGCCAAGGTCATGCAAGCCACGCGAACCGCAACGGCCCCGATTCTCGATGGCCTGCTCGACGACGACGCCTGGGCCGCCGCGGAGGTGGTCAGCGACTTCGCACAGCGCGAGCCACAGGAAAACGCTTTCCCCTCGGAACGCACCGAGGCGCGCGTGTTGTACGACGCCGAGCACCTCTACATTGGCTTCGTGCTTTACGACAGCGACCCGGCCGCCATCCGAGCAACGCAACTACGGCGTGACAGCCTGCGAATCCGGCTGCCGGGAACGCAGCGTAGCGGTGGCGCCCGGTCCGATGACATCGTCAGCGTATTGCTGGACACGTTTCACGATCACCGCAGTGCCTTCCTGTTCACGGTCAACGCACTGGGCACGCGCAGCGACGCGACGATCCGCAACGAGCGCGAGGTGAACCAGGACTGGGACGAGCGCTGGGAGTCGGCGGCGCAGATCACCGATCGCGGCTGGGAGGCGGAGCTGGCCATCCCCTGGTCGATCCTGCGCTACTCGCAAGGCAACACCGTATGGGGGCTCGATTTCCGTCGCGAGATTCGCCGCACCGACGAGGAGATCATCTGGAGCAACTTCAGCCAGGACTATTCGTTTATCGCGGTGTCACAAGCCGGCGAGCTACACGGACTGGAAGGCCTCACGCTCACCGAGCGGTTTCGCCTGCGTCCTTACGTCACGGGGGGATACAACACGTTCGACCAACGACTCGACCCGACCTCCGGAGGTACCGCCGACATCGGCGTCGAGGACTTGAAGATCAAGCTGAACTCGAACCTGACGTCGCAATTCACATACAACACGGATTTTGCTCAGGTCGAGGTCGACGAGCAGCGAGTCAACCTCACCCGTTTCTCGCTCTTCCTCCCGGAGAAGCGTGAGTTCTTTCTCGAGGCAGCCAACAACTTCAGCTTCGGTAATACGGAGGGTCGATTCGGCCTCGCGCCACCCTCACGCCTGTACTTTTCGCGACGCATGGGCCTCGCCGATGACGGAACGCCGCTGCCGATAGATTTCGGCGGCAAGCTCACTGGGAAGATAGGCCGCGGTAACCTCGGACTGCAGCACGTGCGGACCGGCGACTCGCCGCTGGCTCCCGGGCGCGCTTACACGACGCTGCGCTGGCGCCAGGATATTCTGGCCCGCTCCAGCGTTGGCGCGTTCTTCTCCGCCGTGGAAGGACCGTCGGGAGAGTTCAACCGCGTCGCCGGGGTGGATACGAGCCTTACCTTGTTTGATCATCTCAACGTTTCCGGGTTTGTGGCGCAGTCTCAGGACGACGACGTCGACCGCAACGCCTGGATCGGTGAGCTCCACGCTATCTGGCAGACCGACCTGTGGGAGGCGGAAGCGGAAATTCTGAGCATCGAAGAGGACTTTCAAACCGAGTTGGGCTTCATACCCCGCACCGACATCATCAAGCGATCAGTGGCCGGACGCTGGAAGCCGCGGCCCGCCGCCCAGTGGCTTCGCCAGGTCGATATCAACGCCTACCTCGATCACACCATCAACCATGCCGGCGAGCGCGTCGCCCGCCAGAGCGGTGTGTTCATGCGCTTCATGATGGAGTCGGGCGATTCGTTCCACG
>Ga0315339_1000704_pt1 | contig 37551 bp, 36 predicted proteins | sample ASW17metaG_FD_204514 | JGI IMG/M metagenome (GOLD analysis project Ga0315339, IMG submission 204514) | Ammonia-oxidizing marine archaeal communities from Pacific Ocean, United States - ASW #17 | ecosystem: Environmental > Aquatic > Marine > Oceanic | place: USA: California | collected 2016-12-05 | reverse complement strand
TACAACACCAAACGACCCCATAGTGCATTGGGCTATCGCCCACCTGCGCCAGAGGCCATCGTTCCGATGGACCAAAGGCCAATCATGCACTAACTTTCAATTTGGACCACTCAAGTGGGGCTGCTCACAGGTCTTGTTAATGACGCCAGAAAATATTCATATGAATTCCTTCATGTTCGAATCTATTCTGGATATGTCGCCTCATCATTTACACGATTTATACCATCAGATTATGGCCATGAAGTAACGCCTTCGGACAAACAGCATGTGTTCCACTAATGATCATTCTTCCGACAAGCCGACCGAAGCGGTTGCAGGACCACTTAAAGGTGCGTCTGCCGCACAGGCTGGCTATGATTATCAACTCGACGTCTCGATCCTCGCTGCCTTGCGGCTTCTCCTAATTTCCAAAGCAACAAGCCGGCTCGTCCTCGAGCCTGCAAATGACGAAGATCTCGAAGCGGACCTTGCACATGACACACCAGGCCGTGTGGAACCCAGCGCGACGATGGCGGGTGGATACAAGCTCGTGGTCCAGGTCAAGCTGCGCACCGGGGAACCTTGGTCAATTGATGATTTCCGTGCGCTCCTAAATCACGGCAAGGTTCGTCGTCCTGCGCTACATCACCTCGATGATCCAAACACCCGCTATCTTCTTGTGACAAGCGGTTACGCCAAAGGCGTTGCGCGCGATCTGCTCGTTGAAGGATTTGAAGAATGGGCAGACAAGGATAGATTTCCACCCGCACTGAATTCCACTCTCAAACATGATCCCGAGGGCCGTGTCGCAATCTGGGGTGGTCTGACTGAGAAGCAGCTTGCGTCCGATTTACGGATCATGATGTCCGATCTGCTCCACGTACCGAAGCCCCGGCAGTCTGATTTTCTCAATGACCTTCGTTCCGAAGCGAAACGCAGAATGCGCGGCTCGACCCAGGGTGTTTGGACCCGCGAGGACATACTCGCGACCGTCCGGAAACATGGTGGGTTTCTCGCCAGCTCGCCCAGCCTTGAAATGTTCGTGCAGCCAGCGAATTTTAATCAGATGGTGCAACGCCTGAACGAACGAGGAGCCATTGTCATCCGTGGCCCCTCGGGTACGGGTAAGACCCAGGCAGCGCTCAAACTCTGCGATCTGGCACGCGCGCGGAATGGGTCGATTGAAATTGTGACTGTTGGACCTGACGATCCACCGGCGAGCACGCGCAAGCTTATCAACACCGGGCCCACCCTTTATTATGTTGAGGACCCTTGGGGCCAATACAGCCTCCGTGGGGGATCCGAAGCATGGACTGAACAGCTGCCTCGATTATTGGCGAAGGCCGGGCCCGATCATCAATATATCATTACGTCGCGCAGCGACATGTTGCAAAATGCTCAGGTCGGTGAGGGTCTCAACCGTTGGTCTGTCGATCTGGATGGCGATCAGTACAGCAACGGGCCGCTGATAGCGATCCACGACAACCGCATGGATCAATTGCCTCCCGATCTACAAGCCAAGGCCTTGGCCTTCCGGAAAGAGGCATTGGAAGCGTTCGAGACCCCACTCGAGATCGATTTGTATTTTACGCAGCTGCAGGAAGGTTCAGAAAATGGCGAAGCAGACCACGCCTTCTTCCGGCGCTTGCGCTCCGTATCGCATCGTAGCGCAGTCCAGAACGTAGTAGCCCAATATTTGCACAAGATTGATTCCTCTGGGATGGCCGCTGTTGTTTGGGTCTTGCTCCAAGCACGCTCGCAATTTGACCGTGCGCAGCTGACGGCTCTACAAAGAGTGTTGCGCCGCAAGTCGCCAGAACTTGGCGATGGGCTCGAAATGATGGTTGATCGTTTAATCGCAACCCGCCATTTGCGTCAGCCGGCACGGACGGTATCCTTTGCCCATCCCAGCGTTCGCGAAGCCTTTGAGCTATTCATCAGGTCAAACTGGCCCCGTAGCGAGACTGCGATTGAGCGTCTGATCGCTGCGCTCGTGCAGTTAGGCGGTGCGTATCGGAGCTGGGGATTGGAAACGGCCGCTCGTGCGCTTCAGGCCAGCAAGGTATTGGGCCAGCAGATCGAGGATCTCGATCCACCCTTTGGTGTGAATCACACCAGCCAAGCTGCCATCGACGCATGGTTGGACGAAGGGCTACTGGATCTGAAGTCCAACTTCCCGCAGTTACTCGAACTCGCATCCGATGTCGGGTCCGAGAAATCGGTCCCAAGCGAGGTAGCGCGCTGGCTACTGCTCGGGGTTCAGCGGGGAGCATCATTTTTTTTGGAGAACTGGGCCCCGCCCCATTATTCCGACGAATGGTATGACCGGATCGCTGAAGATCCGCAGACGACTACGATTGCCGCCCGTTTCGTTCGTGAAATGCTCCCACGTGATAATGGGCACTATGGGCGTGGCTTCCCAGCACAGCTTGACCGCATCGCACCGGACCTGAGCGCCGCGTATGTCGATGCAGCTCTGACGATGGTCGGGAGTGGGTATGAGAGCAACGCTGACACGGTTGCGACGGGTGCCATTCAAGATACTAATGCCTTTGGGAAAGTACTAAATGCCGCGCTCGACGAACTTGCCGATGCCAGCCAGCTATATTCCCAGCATGGTGCGGAAGAGTGGCGCGCCATTAAGGACGGTGAGCGTGACTATGCCGCTGAGGAAGCACATCAGTCCCGATATGAAGGGGAAGGCTACACTGCCGGTATTTTCGTCGACACGTATGTGCACAAGCATCGACAGAACGGCCGATGGCAGGAGATTGCAGACCATCCTCGTGTCGGCGAGATGATTGACGTATGGGGAGATGATGTGGCGACATCGCCTGAGCCACCCACAGTAGAAGAACTAAACACGTTGTTGCGGCTTGCTCATGGTAATCGCAGAGAGCAGAAAGCTTGGTATGCCGCCCGAGAAAACTGGCGACCCAGCTTGGAGCCCGAACTGTTGTCGCGGTTACTTTGCAAGCCAATTGATCCTGGCCTGCGCTCCGAGTTCGCGTACTGCGGTCTCTGCGTTGCTCCACATACCCTCATAGACGCGATAGAGGCGCTGAAAGACCAACCTGCCGATCAGCTAATGCTGATTGTTGACGTCTGGGCTGCGCGGGGGCGCGTCACATCTAAAAAGCGCTCAGCAATATTTGAGCAGATCGCATCTGCCTTTTCACCCGAACTTCGAGAAATCGCGGGTGCCTTAGGTTACAAGAAACGCCCTGCGGAAGGTGTCGGGCCTGACGCGCTCGCGCAACTTCAAGCAGTTATCGGATCCCTGTCGACAGATGCGCTGGAAGCGGTCGTTCCTGTCATTCTCGCGAGTGGCGGCGACGCGACAGAGCCTCTCCGCCGCTGGCTGTTGGAGGCGGACGCAAGTGATTCAGCACTCAAAGCCACTGAAGCGGCCCAAGCATCCGGGAACCAAGAGCTTTTGCATGACGCGTTGCATCACAAGCGCGCCGAAGCGCGCCGCGCCGCACTTATCGGACTCGCACCGACTTTGAGCGATCCTCTGCCAGACCATATACTTGCCATGGCGAACGACAGAGGTAGCGGAGTTCGCCGGGCGCTCGTTTCTATCCTTGAGGATCGTCTCCATCCTGAACATCAGAAGGTGCTGCTCCGCCTAACAGCAGACACTTGGTCAGGTGCTGACGTCTATGACAATGAGCGTGAATACTATTTGATCGCTCAGGAGGCCGTTAAAGCCCTCGCAGAATATGACTCTCTGGATGACGACGTCGGCCTGCACCTCCTTGACCTATCGGATCGAACGCCAGATCGACAGCTCAGCCAGTTTGCGCTCACCCTCGCCGCACACTCTTGCAGCCCAGAAATCCGTGCCAGAATCTGGGAGATGGTTCACATCCCTGCGGCGCGATGGATTCGTCTCGACGCGCTCGACGCACTGGCAGCCGCCGAACTGGTTGAACTCGCGATAGCATCGCAGGTCACGCCGCAACTCCTACTCTCGCTACCGACGATTCTTGCCGTCCCTGCAACGGTATTGCTTGCCAACCATGTACCAGTCGCGGATGTCATTCGAACCCTCGAGCGTGTCGCGAGCTCGAACAAACGCAGGGCACTGTTACTTGTCGGTGCAGCGACCCTCAATTCAAGAAACAATGAAGCAGCATACAGGGTCCTTGACCTTCTCGAGCCAAACCATCCAGCCCGCGCACTTCTGGACACTAAAGATCCGCTTCCCTCCTCGATTCTCGACGATCTCGGCAAGGTGCGCCTGAGACGAGCAGTGCGCGAATGGTTCGGAGATCGCCTCCTCGACCCCTCCCCCGTCGACTTGGTGAGGTAGCGGTGCAGATCGTTTTCCTACAATCGTTGACTTGTCCGCCACCGGCGATTGGTCGCTGCGCTATAAGCCAGGAACGATCCTACACGGATCCTACGTCGAACGGCTGTTTTCCGCCTCTTCTGGGGCTTGGAAAAGTGAAATCAGCAAGACGCAGATCTCACACCGAAACCGCCTTCGTGAGTGCTTTTGAGAAATATGATATTGAAACTAAAAGCCTATTTGTGGCGGATGCGTCCATGGACCATGCGTCTGCTTTCATGGGCAATAGCCAAAGGTTGAACGAAGGCTAACCTGAATTTTCTCTGGAGTTTGAGAGGGAATTGGTGAATTTTTGCGCACCCCTCAAGTCGGGTATCTTGGGGATAACACTGTAAGTTATTGATTACATGAGCTTTCAGATCCAAAAGCTCTATCCGCGACGCGCAAGGTTATACGCGCCGCGCAATATTACGCGCTTCCCTACAACGGCCTAAAAGTCCAGGTTCTCAACGCTAAGTGCGTTTTGCTGGATGAACTCGCGGCGGGGTTCCACGACGTCGCCCATCAGCTTGGTAAAGATGTCGTCCGCCTCGACCGCGTCGTCGATTTTCACCTGCAACAGCGTGCGGGCCTCTGGGTCTAGCGTGGTTTCCCAAAGCTGGCCGGGGTTCATCTCGCCTAGACCCTTGTAGCGTTGCAATGACAGGCCTTTTTCGCCCTCTTGCAAGATCGCGGTTAGCAGGCCGATAGGGCCATAAATAACCTGTTCGCGGTCTTTGCGCAGCAGTTTTGACGGCGTGGCGTAGGTGTCGCGGGTGGGTTTTGACACCTCTGACAAACGCCGCGCCTCGCCAGACCGCAGAACCGCACCGTCGAGCGTGCGCATTTCCTCGACACCGCGCAGGATGCGCGAAAGGCGGATGCCGTGATCTTGGGTAATGCGCCCGTTCCAGCCGCGTTCGTATTCCTCGGCGACCAGATCAAGGCGGGTGGCGACGGATTCAGCGACATGTTGCAGGTCATCATCGGCACGGCCCGGATCGAACGCACCGGCAAGCGCGGCCTGCTCCAGGATTTTACGCTGGTAATGCGTCGGAAAGGCATCAAGCACACGTTTGAAGCTGCGCGCCCCTTCAACCACCCGTTCCAGATCGGCACCGGCGATTTCTTCGCCTGACGGCAGTCGTAGAACTGCGCCGTCAATACCCATATGTACGAGGTAATCGTCAAAGGCGGACTGATCTTTCAGGTAAACCTCTGACCGGCCGCGCGCGACTTTGTACAGTGGTGGCTGCGCGATATAGAGGTACCCGCCTTCGATCAATTTCGGCATGTGGCGGAAAAAGAAGGTCAGCAGCAATGTCCGAATATGGGCACCGTCGACGTCGGCGTCGGTCATGATGATGATCTTGTGGTAGCGCAGCTTTTCGATATCGAATTCATCGCGGCCGATGCCGGTTCCAAGCGCGGTGATCAATGTGCCTACGGTTTCGGATGACAACATCCGGTCAAAGCGGGCGCGCTCCACATTCAGGATCTTACCACGCAGGGGCAGCACAGCCTGGTTGTTACGGCTACGGCCCTGTTTGGCAGAACCCCCGGCAGAGTCACCCTCGACGATGAAGAGTTCGCGCAATTCGGGGCTTTTTTCCTGACAATCAGCCAGCTTGCCGGGCAGTGAGGCGATATCAAGCGAGGATTTCTTGCGCGTCATTTCACGCGCTTTGCGGGCAGCTTCGCGGGCGACGGCGGCCTCTACGATCTTGGTGATGATCGTACGGGCGGGAACCGGATTTTCCTCAAACCACTCGGCCAGTTTTTCGTTCATCAGGCCCTCGACGGCGGGGCGAACCTCTGACGAGACCAGCTTGTCTTTGGTCTGGCTGGAGAATTTGGGATCAGGCACTTTGACGGACAACACGCAGGTCAGCCCCTCGCGCGCGTCATCGCCGGTAAAGTTGATCTTTTCCTTCTTCGCGATGCCGCTTGCGGCTGCGTAAAGGTTGATGGACCGAGTCAGCGCGCCGCGGAAACCGGCCAGATGCGTACCGCCATCGCGTTGCGGGATGTTGTTGGTAAAGGGCAGCACCAACTCGTTGTAGCTGTCGTTCCACCACATCGCGACTTCGACGGTGATATCGTCCCGCTCGCCGGTGATAAAGATCGGTTCCTCGATCATCGCGGTTTTGGAGCGGTCAAGGTAGCGCACGAATTCCTTGACGCCGCCTTCGTAATACAACTCTGATCGCAGCGGCTCGGCGGGGCGTTCATCCTCTAGGATGATGCGCACGCCAGAGTTCAGGAAGGCCAGTTCGCGCAGGCGGTTTTCCAGCGTCTTGAACACGTAGTCGAGGTTCGAAAACGTGTCTGTCGAGGCCATAAACCGGACTTCGGTGCCCTTGCGGCCGTTGGCGGGCCCGACAACCTCTAGTGATTTGACGGTAAAGCCACCCTCAAACCGGGCGATATGTTCTTTGTCATCGCGCCAGATGCGCAATTCCAGCCAGTCAGACAGGGCGTTAACGACCGACACGCCAACACCGTGCAGGCCGCCGGAAACCTTGTAGGAATTGCTGTCAAACTTACCACCGGCGTGCAGCTGGGTCATGATGACCTCGGCGGCGGAAACGCCCTCTTCCTCGTGGATGCCGACCGGGATACCACGGCCATTGTCGCTGACGGAAACGCTGTTGTCGGCGTGGATTTTCACGTTCACCGCGTCGGCATGACCGGCCAGCGCCTCGTCAATGCCGTTATCCACGACCTCATAGACCATGTGGTGCAGACCAGAGCCATCATCCGTGTCGCCGATATACATACCGGGACGTTTGCGAACGGCCTCTAATCCTTTGAGAACTTTGATAGATTCCGCGCCGTATTCTTCGGGCTGGCGGGCTTCGTCGGCCATGGGTGGCATCCTGTATGTTTCAACGCATTTTATAGCGGTTCGGCGGGGGATTGTCACGCCATAGGCCCAATATTTGGTAGCTTTGGTGCGTCAGGTCAGGGCGATGGCCACGGCAACGCAAATCAGCAGGCAACCGGCCACGATATTGGTGCGTTTCACCGCTGTCGGCGACGTCAGCCGCTGTCGCGCGCGGTCGACCAGCAGGGCGAAAAACAGGTTGCCGACAAAGGGCACCAGCATGGATAAAAACATGATGGCGGCGATGTCCGGCATGGTCACCTGTGTCAGGTCAAAGAACCCCGGCAGCACGCCCATATAGAACAGCACCGCCTTGGGGTTCGACAAGATCACCGCAACGCCCGCCGCAAAACCTGCCCATTTGCCGGGGCGGGTCAGGCGGCTGTCTGATGTGATTGTTTGATCGGCATGGCGCAGGATCAGCAGACCCATGCCCAGAAACATCGCCGCCGCGACCCACTTTAACACCGCCATAAAGCCCGCGAATGTGCCAACCAGCCACGACACGCCCAAGACGGCGATCAATGGCCAGACGATATCGCCCACCACCACGCCCAACGCCAGCGGCCACGCGGCGGCAAAGCCCCCGGACATGGTGCGCGCCGCGATGGCCATCCAGACCGGCCCGGGTGTCAGGAACAGGATGAACAACGCGCCCGCGTATAGGGCGAGGTCAAAGGCAGAGATTGTCATTGGGTTTAGTTTTTTCGGCCGTCACCCTGCTTTTTCGTATCTGCGAGCGGTTGGGTGCTTTGCAAGGTGGCATGGGCGACTACCGCACCGATTTCGTCGTACCAATGGATCAACAACTGGCTATCTTCGGCAAGAGAGAGGGTGACTGCCAGACCATCCAGGCAAAAATCCTTGCCGTAGGTCAGCCATTCTGTTCCACGCACCGACTGAAAATTGGTGTCGAACACCCAAATGCCGCCACAAGGAAAGCCGGGATAGTCAACGCGGGCCCCGCCTTGGGTGACCTGCACGTCCATATCCCAGGAATCGCCTTCCTGATGGCCAATACCCGTCCAACCGCCAATCGGAACAATGCGGTCTCCGGCAAAAGCAGGGGAGGCAAGGGTAAGTATCAGTACTAGAAAGGCTTTCATAATCAATTCCTTTGTTCGACGTGTGTACCCGCGTCGGTTTCCGTAACTTTGATGCTTTGCGCTCGGTCGCCAAGATCAGAAAATAACTCGGGCCCGGTGCCGGTCATCCAAGCCTGCGCGCCGAGAGTACAGATTTCGTCATACAGCGCGGCGCGGCGGTGGGAATCAAGATGGGCCGCAACCTCATCCAGGAGCACAATCGGCGGTGCGCCAAAATCTTGTGCAAGCGCGCGGGCATTTGACAGAATCAACGAGATCAAAAGCGCCTTTTGCTCGCCGGTGGAACATTGTTTGGCAAGGATGCCCTTGGCGGCATAAACCGCGTCGACATCCGCGCGGTGCGGTCCAATCAGGGTGCGACCAGCATACAGGTCTTGGCGACGATTGTCGGCCAGCGCCTGCGCAAAGCCATCGACCGTCTCGGGTGGAATGCTGCCCCCGGCCCCGGTAAGGGTAAGGCTGGCAGCGGGGAATTGCGTTTCGGCACCGTCCTGTGCCTCTGCCAGCCTGACCAGTGCAGCTTGGCGACTTGTCTGAATCGCGGTGCCGGCGTGGGCCATTTGCTGTTCCAATACGGCATACCAATGCGCGTCGCGGACCTGATCTTTTAGCAAGCGGTTGCGTTCTCGCATCGCTTTTTCATAGGCCAGCGTGTTTTCGGCGTGTGCGGGTTCAAAGCTAAGCGTGATACGATCCAGAAACCGGCGCCGCCCTTCGGCACCTTCGATCCACAAACGGTCCATGCTCGGCACCAGCCAAACCATCCGGGCAATCCTGCCCAGCGCCGATTGGGTCGCTGCCTTGCCATCAATACTAACCTGCCGCGCGCCGCCGGGTTCGGCCCAAGTCGCCAGCTCGTGTATTTGATGCAGCGACTGCAGAATGCCGGTAACCTTCCAGCCCAGTGCCTCTGGCTGACGCGCGATCTCATCAGCGGCCGCGCGGCGTAACCCTCGGCCCGGAGAAAACAGCGAAATCGCCTCTAGTATATTGGTTTTGCCCGCGCCGTTGGGGCCGTAAATCGCCACTGGGCGACCATCAAGCGCCAGCCGCGCGGCTTTATGGCTGCGGAAATGCGAAAGGGTCAGTTCTGTCAGCGCCAGATTTGGCATGACCCATCAACTTCTCTGGTTTAAAAATATCCTCGCCGAAGGCATCCGGCAAAGCCGGATTAAACCCGCATCGGCATGACGACATAGACGGCGCTGGTGTCATTGCCTTCGCGCATCAGGGTCGGATCACCGGCAGAGTTGAACAGGAACACCGCGTTTTCACGATCTACCTGACTGGCGATTTCCAGAAGGTATTTCGCATTAAACCCGATTTCCAGCTTTTCGTCGTGATAGGCAACGGCCAGTTCTTCCTCGGCGTTACCGCTATCGGGCGCGTTGACCGACAGGATCAGGCGATCTTCGTCCAGCTGCAGCTTCACAGCGCGGGAACGCTCTGACGACACGGTGGCGACACGGTCGACGGCTTGCGCAAATTCCTGCGCGTCGACCTCTAGCTTGCGGGTGTTTCCGGCGGGAATGACGCGGGTGTAATCGGGGAAAGTGCCGTCAATGACCTTGGACGTCAGGGTGATTTCCGGCGTCGCAAAGCGCACCTTGGTTTCGGACACGCTGACGGCAATCACGGCCTCATCGTCATCCAGCAGCTTGCGCATTTCGCCGACGGTCTTGCGCGGAACGATGACGCCCGGCATATCCTCTGCCCCGCTTGGCAGATCAGCATCAATACGCGCTAAACGATGCCCGTCAGTGGCGACGCAGCGCAACACTTTGCCGCCGTCGGATTCTGACACATGCATGTAGACGCCGTTCAGGTAGTATCGGGTTTCTTCGGTCGAAATCGCGAATTTCGATTTGTCGAACAGGCGGCGTAGCACCGGCGCGGGGGCTGAGAAATTGGCGTGGTATTCGGACGAGGCCATCACGGGGAAATCCTCGCGCGGCAACGTTGCCAGCGAGAAATTCGAACGACCAGCCTCAATCGTCAGGCGGCCGCTGGTACCATCGTCGGTCAGCTGAACCAACGCGCCGTCTGGCAGTTTGCGTACAATTTCGTTCAGGGTTACGGCGCTGACGGTTGTGGCACCGGCGCGTTCGACCTTGGCGGCGACCTTGTCGACAACTTCAATATCCAGATCAGTCGCGCGAAAGCTGACAGTGTCGCCTTCGGCCTCTATCAAGACGTTTGCGAGGATCGGAATGGTATTGCGACGCTCGACCACGGATTGTGCCTGACCGACCGCTTTCAAAAGCGTGCTGCGTTCGATGCTGATTTTCATGCGCTCGACCTTTTTTCGACACCGGTTTTCGATACGGGGCAAACAATGCGCCGGGGCGTGAAACCTACCTGTTTCACGCCCCGGCTCAAGTCTATTCTGGCCTTACCAGCGCATTAGTCGCAAGGTTTTGGCCTTGATGTCACGCCTCTAGGGCGCGACGCAGCAATTCTAGGTCTTCGGCGATCTGGCTGTCATGCGATTTCAACTCTTCGATACGGCGTACGCCGTGCATGACAGTGGTGTGATCACGGTTGCCAAATCGGCGGCCAATTTCTGGCAGGCTGCGCGAGGTCAGGCGTTTTGCCAGCCACATCGCCACCTGGCGAGGCCGGGCAATCGTGCGCACCCGGCGCGGGCCGATCAGGTCGGACAGGCGGATATTGTAATGCTCGGACACTTTGCGTTGGATCTCTTCGATGGTAACCTTGCGATCGGCTTCGCGCAGAATGTCGGCCAGACAGTCCTGTGTCAGATCAAGCGTGATTTCGCGACCCACGAGGGAGGCGAAGGCGAACAGACGCATCAGCGCGCCTTCCAGAACACGAACGTTGGTGGAAATGCGATGTGCCAGGAATTCCAGCACGCCGTTCGCCATCGGGATATCGCCATGTTGGGCGCGCTGCTGTTCGGTTTTCTGCTGAAGCACGCCAAGCCGCAGTTCATAGTCAGTTGGATGCAAATCGACGACCAGACCGGACTGAAGCCGCGATTTGATGCGATCCTCAAGGCCCTTAATCTCACCCGGTGCACGGTCGGCGGAAAGGATGATTTGTTTGTTCTGATCCACCAACGCGTTGAAGGTGTGAAAGAATTCTTCTTGTGTGCTGTCCTTGCCGGCGATGAACTGGACGTCATCAACCATCAGAATATCGACAGAGCGGAAGACGTGTTTGAAATCCATCATCTGCTTGTCACGCAACGCCTGAATAAAGCGATACATGAACTGTTCGGCGGACAGGTACACGACCTTTAGATCGGGTTTCTTGGTCTGTAGTTCGTGGGCGATGGCGTGCATCAGGTGGGTTTTGCCAAGCCCGACTCCGCCATACAGAAACAGCGGGTTGAACGAGACTTCGCCACCCTCGGCCACGCGACGCGCGGCGGCATGGGCCAGTTCGTTCGGTTTGCCGACCACGAAACGGTCAAAGGTGAAACGGGTATCCAGTGGGGCACCGGGCAGATCAACTTCTTCGCTGATCGACGGCTGTGTTGGCTTTGCCACCGGGGCGGGGGCGGATGTGCTCATCTTGGGAACGGTGAACTGAACGCGGGACACCGGAACATCGGCGCTGACCAGAAGGCGCAAGATATTGTCGCCAAAATTGCGTTGTACCCAGTCGCCCATGAAATTCGTCGGTACAAAGAAGGTGGCAGTTCCATCTTCCAATCGCGCGAATTCCAGTGGCTCGATCCAATTGGCAAAATTGTTCTCTCCAACGGTCTCAATCAGTTTGTCCCGCAGTTTACCCCAGGTGTCTTTGTTCATTTTTGTTCCGACCCGTTTCTTTTTATTTGGCGGCCCTGTCCCAAGCCACACAACCCGACGAATAATCGCCGCACCCCACCAAAACACTCACGCACACCGGGCCGAACTGGGGTTCTCCATAGCAACAGATCTGAGTCGCCCAAGACATCGGGCGGGAATCAGGGCCGTTTTGCAATGGTTCGCCGTTTCCAAGTTCGCATGATCTTAACAGCACGAATCGTGCTACTAGTTAACTGCTTACCCGAAACGGGAAAATCAGACACATCATTGGCAGTGGCCCCCAACGACGCAGCACATCGTCAGACCAAGCTATGATCCCGACAGAATGATCAGATTTCTATCTGAACAGCAGCCAGGTGGATGCAGCAGACCAGGTTAGCCACACAGTGACATTGCCGGCGTCGCGCTGGATTATCCAGTGCCGCCCGGCCCTAGTTGCCTCACCCCAATGTCCCCCCAAGTACGGACGTAGTGAATCGCTTGGGTTAAGCTAGCAAGGGGTTCGCAGGCCGCGCAACTGATCTTACCGCTTGACTCCGGCCTTTGTTAAAATCGAATCTGGTAAGCCGCTGATGGCGGCGAAATACGCGCCCAAAAAACCACATATGCAAAAAATAAGCGCGCCAGTGATGGCGCGCTTGGTCGTCAAGAATCACCGAGTCGGCTTAGGCGATCGCCTTCACCCGCGAGCTAAGGCGCGACACTTTACGTGCGACGGTATTTTTGTGCATGACGCCCTTGGTAACACCGCGCATCAGTTCGGGCTGGGCAGCGCGAAGTGCGGCGGCCGCTGCGTCTTTATCACCGGAATCGATCGCCTCTTCTACTTTACGCAGATAGGTGCGAATCCGCGAACGACGGGCTTTGTTGACGGCAAAGCGACGCTCGTTCTGGCGGGCGCGTTTTTTAGCTTGGGGCGAATTAGCCATGGTATTCAGACCTTTATTAGGGTTTGTTTCATTTCAATAGCACAATGCCAAACCCATTCCGGGGGTCCATGACCCGGGGTATGTTTCGAGCCAGAGCGGGCTGCACGCGCATGTATGGGGCGGCGTATAGCCAAGTTTCACTGGTATGGAAACCAAAAACCGCCCCAACTTAGGTCTACTTGTCGCGGAATTGCGCCTCGCGCTTTTCCAGGAAGGCAGCCATGCCCTCTTTTTGGTCTTCTGTCGCAAACAGCGAATGGAACAGACGACGTTCAAACAGCAACCCTTCAGCCAAGGTCGTTTCATACGACCGGTTAACCGATTCCTTGATCGCGGCGACTGAAATTGCGGATTTTTCGGCGATCTTTTGGGCGGTGGCCATCGCCTCGTCCATCAGCTTTTTGGCAGGCACCACACGGCTGACGAGCCCCGAACGCTCTGCTTCTTCGGCATCCATGAAGCGGCCCGTCAAGTTCATGTCCATCGCTTTGGATTTACCAACAAAGCGTGTTAGCCGCTGGCTGCCGCCGATCCCGGCCATGACGCCAAGGTTGACTTCTGGCTGGCCGAATTTGGCGGTTTGCGAAGCAATGATGAAATCACACATCATCGCCAACTCGCATCCACCGCCCAGCGCGTAACCGGACACAGCCGCGATGATCGGCTTGCGCACGCCCATTACGGCCTCTGTTTCTGCGCCGAACATGTCTTCGGTGAAGACCTCGACGAATGTCTTTTCCGACATCTCCTTAACATCTGCCCCGGCGGCAAATGCCTTTTCAGAACCGGTTAAGACGATGCATCGCACTTTGTCGTTGCTATCCGCGTCACGTAGCGCACAACCAAGTTCCCCGAGCAGCTCCGAGTTTAACGCGTTAAGCGCATCAGGCCGATTGAGTTTGATAAGTGCGACGTGGTCTTCGATTTCGACGATAAGCGTCTTGAAGGCCATTAGGTTTGCCCTTGGTTGTTCCCCATTTGGCCGAGTGAATAGCATTGCCGGGGCAGGGATCAAGTTATCTTTGGCATTGCGCACAATAGAAAGATGAGCGTCCCGATTGCACGATTCGGGTTATGACGCCGGGGCAATCCGGGGTGCGACAGGGCTGGCCTTCTCGGTCATAGACATCAAAGCTGTGCTGAAAATATCCAAGCTCTCCATCAGCTTGGCGGTAATCCTTTAGCGAGGATCCACCCGCCTGAATGGCGTCGGTCAGCACCTGCCGGATGATCGGAACAAGGGCGTGAATCCGGGCTTTGGAAATGTCTTTGGCTTTGCGTGTCGGGGCGATGCCTGCCCGAAAAAGTGCCTCACAAACGTAAATATTGCCCAACCCGGAAACGACTCGCTGATCCAGCAGGGCGGATTTGATCGGCGTGTTGCGCCCCTTTAGCCGCTCGGCCAGGTAGGTTTCGTTGAAGGTGTTGCCAAGCGGTTCGGGCCCTAGAACTGCCAACAGCTTGTGTTGTTCCAGCGTTTCCGTGACGGCCAGATCCATCGCGCCGAACCGACGCGCGTCGTTAAACGTAATGCGCGCACCGTTCGCCATATCCAGCACCACATGGTCATGCTTTTCCGGCGCGGGGTGGTCGTGATGAAATTGCCCCAGTGGATCACCCGAAATCAACATGCGCCCGGACATACCCAGATGGATAATCAGCGTTTCGCCAGAGTCTAGGTCGGCCAGAATATACTTTGACCGACGACGCAGCGCATTCACCCGCTGCCCGGTCAACCGGTCTGCCATTCGATCAGGAAACGGCCAACGCAAGTCAGGGCGTCGCACATCAGCCCGCGCAATCACCACGCCCTCCATCACAGGCAAAAGCCCGCGACGCACCGTTTCGACTTCGGGTAGTTCAGGCATTCTTGTTTCGCTCCAAAGTTTTGTCCAGTGTTGCGGTCAAAAGCTCAACGCTTGCGAAATATTCGCTAATCCGCAGTTTGCGCGGCCCTACAAAAAATAGAACGTAGTTTTCCCACCCGTGTTTGTAGTGCTCCAGATCTGCCATCAGATAGACATGCGTCTTTCCGATCCAGTTTCGGTACAGCAAGACAGAGTCGTCAAATTGTACACGGACGATGTGAAACCAATAGACGCAAAAACAAAATGCGCTGACCATCAAAACGGATAACGCGCCAACTTGACTGAAGAGAGAGAAACCCGACCGTAGCTCTTTAGCAAATAGAAAGCAGACGACGACAGTAACAATGGTTGCCAGCCATTTAACGCCACCGCGAATCCGTAGCACCGTTCGTCCATCTGCATCAACAATCCATGATTTCTCGCCAGCCACGACAATTGATATAATGAAGGCCGGAACTAAGATGCTGGCCGCAATGCCCGTTCGTTTCTCCCAAATCATTTGCCCCAAATATTTGGTGAATGAAAACTCCGGGTGATCCCGGATATACTCTTTCAATTGGATCACACCTTCGGATTTGTGTGGGTTGATATAAAACTCGAACATCAACTCAATAACGAGAAACGTCAGACCAAGAGCCACGAAGGCAAGCGCAATCAGCAGAAATCTGAGCAGAAAATCCTTCACGGTGCTAACACTACCTTTCTCGTCTCATATAATTACACACTAGGACTGCTTGACCGAACACCCCGCGACCGAAGGGCGGATTGCGGCCCGGCCCATGCTCCCTATAAGAAGGGTGAGTTTTTCCAAGGCGGCAAGGCCCGATGAGCGATCAGACACAGAAAACCACGCATTTTGGCAATGAAACCATCCCCGAGGGCGAAAAGGCTGGGCGGGTGCATGGGGTGTTCACCTCTGTGGCGTCGAAATATGACGTGATGAACGATGTGATGTCGGTTGGAATTCACCGCGTTTGGAAGGATGCGATGATGGATTGGCTGGCCCCACGCGATGGGCAGCGGTTGCTGGATGTGGCTGGTGGCACCGGAGATGTTGCGTTTCGGTTTCTGGGCCGTGCGCCGGGGGCCAGTGCGGTTGTCTGCGACATGACTGAATCAATGCTGATCTCTGGCCAACAGCGCGCCGATGCCGAAAAGCTGGCGGATAAGCTGGAGTGGGTGGTCGGCGACGCCATGGCACTGCCGTTTGAGGATAATTCGTTTGACGTTTACACCATCAGTTTCGGTATCCGTAACGTCACCCGTCCCCAAGAGGCCCTGAACGAGGCGTATCGAGTACTGCGCCCCGGTGGTCGCTTGATGGTGCTGGAGTTCAGCCAGCTACCCAATCCGGGGATGCAAAAGCTGTATGATCTCTATTCCTACAATGTGATCCCGACGATGGGAAAAATCATCGCCAATGATCGCGACAGCTATCAATATCTGGTCGAATCCATTCGCCAGTTCCCTGATCAAGAAACGTTCTTGGCAATGGTGCAAGAGGCGGGGTTTGAGCAGGCAAAATACCGTAACCTAACGATGGGCGTTGCCGCGTTGCATTCTGGTTGGAAAATCTAAATGCGCGGACCGCATAACATTTGGCGGCTGATTCGCACCGGAGCGACCATGGAACGAACTGGCGCGATGCCGGTGGTGCTGGACGCATTTCATGCGCCGCCCAGCCTGCGCATTGCCGCGCGCGTCTTGGGCTGGCCTTTTGCCTGGTTGGGCTTGAAAGGCGATACGACCAAACCTCCGCTGACTCGCGCGCTGACCGCGCTGGGCCCGGCCTACATCAAGTTCGGCCAACTGATGTCGACGCGCCCCGACGTAGTTGGCGATGCGCTGGCGTTGGAATTGCAAGTCTTGCAGGACAAGCTACCGCCTTTTTCGATCGAAGAGGCCAAGCGCACGGTTGAACTTGAATTCGAGCGCCCACTGGAGGAGTTGTTTTCAGAGTTTTCTGAACCAGTCGCCGCCGCCTCTATTGCGCAGGTTCACCACGCACGTTTGGCCGAGGATGGCCGCGAAGTGGCTGTAAAAGTGCTGCGTCCCGGCATAGAAAAAGCGTTTCGCAAGGACGTTGACGCGTTCTATTTCGCCGCTGATGCGATTGAACTGCTGTCCCCCGCATCGCGCCGTCTGCGTCCACATGACGTGATTGAACATTTTGAGGGCGTCGTCGCGGGCGAGCTTGATTTGCGGATGGAGACATCGTCAGCCGCCGAATTCGCGGCCAATACCAAGGACGACGCCGGGTTTCAGGTGCCTTTGGTTGAATGGGGCCTGTCCGGTCGGCGGGCCATGACGTTGGGCTGGGCCGAGGGCGTTTCTGCCAATGAGATAGAGGCATTGAAGGCCGCCGGTCACGACATGCCGGCGCTGGCTGAACGCGTGTTGCAGTTATTCCTGAACCACGCGCTACGTGATGGCTACTTTCACGCTGACATGCATCACGGCAATCTGAAAGTTGCTCCGAATGGGGATATCATCGCGCTTGATTTCGGCATCATGGGGCGGATCGACGAATACACCCGCCGGGTCTACGCCGAGATTCTATTCGGTTTTATCCGCAAGGATTACCGTCGCGTCGCAGAGGTGCATTTTGAGGCCGGATATGTGCCTGCCGACCGAGACATTGATGAATTCGCCCGGTCTTTGCGCTCTGTCGGTGAACCGATCTTTGGGCTTGATGCTAGCCGCTTGTCTATGGCGCGCCTGCTAAGTCATTTGTTCGAGGTGACAGAGCGATTCGGCATGGAAACCCGCACCGAACTTATCTTGCTGCAGCGCACAATGGTGGTGGTCGAGGGGGTCGCACGCTCGTTGGATCCGCGCATCAATATCTGGCAGGTCGCCCAACCCATCGTGGAAAGCTACATCAAGGAAAACATCGGCCCCAAGGCATTGCTGCGCGATCTGACGAAAACCGCGCGGGTCATCGCACGCTTTGGTCCGAAATTGCCGCAGATGGCGGAGGAATTTCTGCTGCGTCAGGTCGAGGAAGCGCCGAAGTCAAAGCCGAATGGCTGGCTGAAACCGGTGCTTTGGATGATCTCCGGTGCGGGTCTGGCAGCATGCGCGACCTGGTTGCTACAAGTGCTCTAGGCGCGCGATCTCTCTTTCGAAACCTTCGCGATAAATCGCATCGCCTCGTTCGGCCTTCCAAAGGCAATAGGCTGCCATGCGCCAATGATAGGCGGGCGAGAGGTGCCGGTAACGATCGCCGCAATCTGCGTGGTCGTATTCGTCTAAAAACGCATTTTCTTCGGTCTCTGACAATGCCCGTTCACCATAGATATGCTGCATGGCTGGCGACAGAAAAATCGCCAGATCCTCTGTCGCATCCCCGATTGCCGGGCACTGCCAGTCAATAAGGCGTAGACCGTTTTGGTTTTCGATAATGTTCTGCGCCACCACGTCGCCGTGAAGAAAAACATTAGGTGATGGGGGAGGATCAGCCAGATTAGGTTTCAAGCACATCAGCCGTTTGGCCTCTGCGGTCTGAAAATCCAACATCGCTGAACCTTGCGCCAAGATCGCTTTCGTACCCGTAGTGATTTGGCGCAATCCGGCTGGTTGTGGTATAGCGTGCAGACGGCTTAACAGATGCGCCACTGCGGTTACCTCGCCAGACCAGCAAGGTCCGGGGACGTGGCGATAGATCAGAATTGTACCAATTTCGCAGTCGACCCGGGCCAGGAAATCCGGGGCCAAGCCCGCGTCCACCAAGTGCATCAATGCCTTGGCCTCGGCATCGGGGTCATTGGGAAACAACGGTGTCGCGCTGTTCTGGAATAGCTTGCAGACCAACATTCCGCCCAAGTATTCATAGCGCCAAAGCCGGTTCGTGCGACCACCTTTTAGCGGAATGAAATCAGTCGCCTCATCGGCCAACCCGGCACTGATCAGCGCATTACGAACACTTAGCAAGCACAGCGCCGATTGTTTGTCGTGGATATGTGTCAGGGTGCGCCTCGGGAACTTGGATCTTGGCAGACGCTAACGATTCACGCGGGGGATTTGAATGTTCTTTCCAGCAGCCAGCCCGGGGAATTCTGAATTAAGACGGTTCTCGCAACGCGGTAACCGAGCTGGCCGGTATCTCTACCCCACCAGCCGTAACCAGAACGGTCTGACCACCATCGGCGCGGGCTTCTACGATTCTGGCGTAGACCTCGACCTGATTGGTCGCAATCAGTTCCTCACCAGAATAGCTTTCGAGTGAAAAGTTATACAGTCCATGGGGCGCAGTGGACGCCCCCAACTCTCCGCTCCACTCGATGGTATCGTTAGACGCGGCAATCGGCAGACGCTCAATTTCGGTACCATTGGCGTTGGTCACCACCAAAACCGCGCCGTCCGCATAACGCGAAGGATTCGGTGCCAGTGACACGGGTGTGCCATCAAAGTAGCCGGCAACCGGCGCGCGGCTTTCCATTCCGACCCAACTGGCCAATTGCGACATGCCCATCAGGTTCATCTGGCCGCCCAAAGATTCCAGCAGATCGTTGGTTTTTACCTGCTGCTCGACGCCAGAGAAGGTTGCCAGTTGCACGGCAAAATCCTCTGACTTGAGAGGTTCCAAAGGGTCCTGATTTTGTAGCTGCGCCGTGAGCATTTTCAGGAAAGTTTCAAAATCAGAGCTTACCTGAGAGGTTGCTGATGCCTGACTGGGGGATGCCGTCGCGGCAAAGCTGCTGTTTGCAGAAGTGATTTCCATATCGTTTTTTCCTTCTGGTCAAAGCCGGATATCGACGCCGCCGTCCAGCGTGATTTTGGTTGCTGTTAAGGCGGCTTCATCGATCTCAGCCGCGCGAAGCTGAGGTGAATCCAGCGATTGTTCTGAGCTGTCACCACCCTGTTGCTGTGCGTCACCGCCGGCAAAATTGAACGAGATGTCTTTGTACCCCAATTCCCGGAACTCCTGACTAAGGGCTTCGAGATTCCGGCGCAGAAGGTCTGCGGTCTCGCCTCTCTCTGCCAATAGTGTGACAGAAATCGCGCTCTCACTGGCACTGAGCGTCATTTTCACTCGGCCCAGCTCTTCGGGATTAAGCGAGATTTCCATTGGCCGATCAGGAAGTTGGCGTGCGACTTCGGCAAGCTGCGCTGCGACGTGACGTGACATCCGAACTTCTGCTGCGGGTCGAGGCGTGTCTCGTAGAACGGTTTCTGTCGTACTGGCGCGGGTTAGCTCTTCTGGCAACGCGGACAGGTCATCGGTGATTTGATTCGAAAGGCCACGATCTGAGTCATCAGCTAGGATAGCGGTGGTATTGGGCTGTGTCCCAGGTTGCGGTGCTATCGCAAAGCCAGCCGGTGCAGTAACAGGTGTTGGTGCTGGTTGCGGCGTCGTTGCGGTGTCGAATCTGGTTGGCGACGATCCGGCATCTGGGGTGGTTCCTTCTGCGGCCGATACGGGCTGTGCTGGCTGAAAGGTGGCAGAGGAGCCCGTCAATTTCTGCCGCGCGCTTTGTGTAGCCACGGCGGACCTGACTTCTACCGGAATGACCATTCCTTCTGGTGTGGTACGTCTTGCCGTCCAAGGCGCGGAACGCTGATCTACGAAAGGTATCTGGCGGGAGGTCTCCAGTAGTGCTTGCTTGTCACCTTGATCTGTTTGTAATGCGGCCCCGACGTTTCTGACAGTTACGAAAGGCTGATTCGATTCACGCGAGTTCCACGTTTCGATACTCGGATGTAGAGGAACCTGTCTGGGGATCGGAACCGCCTGCGGCATCGTCTTGGATGTTCCGTCCTGGGAAACGGTCTGGCCGATTTCTTCAATTGGCCGGGCCGCGGAGCTGCTTTGCATTGAGGCTGGCGCTTTGGCCACCGGACCTGGGGTTTCGGATTTGGTTTGCGCGTTGGCCGTTAGTGCTTGGCCCGTCAAATTGGCAACCGTTGCGTTACCTTGCGGTAAACCCAAGGGAGTGTTCCCTGATTCGGCCGTTAGCATCGACGCGGTCGCAGTCGGTGTTAGTCGGCTTGCACCGGCGGGCAACAACTGTGTTTCCTCGGTGCCCGACACCGGATTCGCATTGGGCAGAACGACCTGAGGCGGAGCGCTTTCGGTCAAAGCGGGATTGGAAATGCCAGCCATATTAACGCTCGAAGCCAAAACACCTCTGGCCGCGATATCCGAGTGTGGAATCGATGTAGGATCGACAGGCGATACTGTCTGAGTGACTGTCGTGAGCGGCGATTGTGTAACTGAGGTCGCAATGTTGCCGGCCTGACCGGGTCGTCTCTCAGTTGCGGCCGGGGCCGACCGCAACTCTGTTATGGTTGAATCCGATCCCGGGCGTTGGCTTTCGGGTGCGCTAGTTTCGGACGGTCGAAGGACCGTTGAGTCATTGTTCTGTTGCCGACCATCGAATCCAGATTCCTCCGGCACTACAGGTAGTTGGGGCGTTGCATCAATGGGGTGATCGCGATTTTTCAGTAGGGAGGGATCGGCACCACCGATTTGGGAAATTGCCGGGTTGCCTGGCCTAGTCACCGGCGACGTGTCCGTCGCGGACGCCACGATACGTCCGTTGTTCATTTCCATCAAATCCGAATCAGGGCCTGTCCGGGGCGCGGTTTGGAGGCCAATTGGATCTGTTGTTGACAGCTCGTCGATGGGTGACGTGGAATTGGTTGTTGCTGCGGTTTTAGTCAGAATAACGCGCCCGATGTCGTCATTTGTCAGGTCGGTATGGCCGTTTGTGGAAATCGATCCGCCTTCCGCAGGAACAGGAGTGAGTTGTCCGGGCAAAGACCAATCCCCTGTCAGGCTTGCCTCTGTCACTAAAACAGTATTCGGCGGCGTTCTTTCCTGGCGCGCGCCGGGCGTGAAACGGTCTGCTGTAGATATCGCTGGGTTCTCGCCAGCCATCGAGAACGAATTCATGGACGTGGTCGATTGTGGCACAGGGGTCGCAGTGCCGATGTTCTGCGAAGCGACCAAATTGTCTGATGCGATGGAGTCTCTCTGATTATTCGAGCCCTCGAAAGCTGTCATAAAGCCAGAGTTGTATGGGTTGCGGGATTGACCACCAGTCTGGCCACCACCCTTGCTGGATTTTGCCTGAATGGGTTGGATCGGGTCTGTTAGGAAATTGGATTGCATATCTCTCTCGGGGTTTCTGCCGCCGTTGCTGACGTTATGCGCCAGATTGGTTACTGGTTCTTTACCAGTTTGGGTCCATAACACATGAAATCGTTCAAATTGAGCAGAGTACCCATGTTGTCCATTGATCCTATTGGCGTTGCCAAGGTTGCGCCCGACACAAATCAAGATGCCAAACTGCGCGAAGTTGCGCGCGACCTAGAGGCGTCGTTTCTGGCCGAAATGCTAAAGTCCGCCGGGTTTGGCGCATCACGCGAAACTTTCGGCGGCGGCATCGGTGAAGATCAGTTTGGCTCTTTCCTGCGAGAGGCTCAGGCCAAAGAGATGGTCAAAGCTGGGGGAATCGGTTTGTCGGAGAGTCTGTTTGAAGCATTGAAGGAGCGTGTTGATGGGGCTGTTTAATCTAAAGGACGCAAGTGAATCACTCGACGACCTGCTGGATCGCGAACGTTTGGCGGTTCTGAATGGCCGGTTCGATGTGCTGGAACGCATGACAGCAGAAAAAGAAAGACTGCTTCGCGGCTTTGTTCAGGATGGCAGTTCCGCCGAGGGGCTGTCGCGGTTGCGCCATAAATCCGAACGCAATAGCCAACTTTTGGAGGCGATGCGCGCAGGGGTGATAGCGGCGCAGGAACGCTTGCAGGCCATGCAAAAAAAGAAGGATCCGCTACAGACGTATGATTCAAGCGGGCGAAAATCAGCTATCCGTGGGGCGACACACTCGCCCGGACATCGTGCTTAACAAATTGTATTAACGCCGAATTTTAGGTAATTGCCGCTAACTTTGCCCAATTGCCTTCATACTCTCTTACCCATTTCAGCCGAGAACGGTCAGGCACCTTAGCGGGTGACGCGCCACGGGTTTCCCCTGGTTCGCAGTTGTCAGAACGACATCCACACCCGCCCGATACGGGCGAACTCTGATAATGCGGCGCAAAAGGCGTCGCCTGACCAAAGGACTACAATATGTCTAGCATTCTGACCAACAACAGCGCGATGGTTGCCCTTCAAACTCTAAAGGGCATCAACGCAAACCTTTCCCAAACCCAAAGTGAGATTTCGACTGGTAAGTCGATCGCCAGTGCCAAGGATAACTCTGCGGTCTGGGCTATCTCTAAGGTCATGGAATCCGACGTAAAGGGCTTTAAGGCGATCTCTGAAAGTCTTTCGCTCGGTCAATCCTCCGTGGCAGTGGGTCGCCAGGCCTCGGAATCCGTCACCGATCTTCTTGTGCAGATGAAAGAAAAGATTGTCGGCGCTCAAGAAGAGAACGTAGATCGCGCAAAGCTGCAGGAAGACATCACAGCTCTTTCTGATCAGATCAAATCGGTTGTCGGCGCTGCGCAGTTCAATGGTCTGAACCTGCTGAATGGTACGGACGACGTAAATGTTCTGTCTTCGCTTGACCGCGCAAGCGACGGCACCGTCACATCCTCGAATATCACTGTGGCCCGTCAGGACCTTACTGATGACGCAGGCGCAATGGGAACTGGCGCAAGCTTGGCTGGAAATGTCACAGCGACCCTTGGTGGTAACTTGGCCGCCGCTGGTACTGGCGATGCATTCTCTAGCGGTGCCAACGTCATGGACGCTTTGGTTGCGGGAACGATTGTTGCTGGCGAGACCTACAACTTTCAGATCGCTGATGAGACCGTTAGCTTCACCACAACAACCACTGCAGCCAACGACCTCGCGGCTGGCCTGAACGCGGCAATCAACGCTGCCGGAATTGAAGGTATCACGTCTTCGGTTTCAACTGCGACGATTTCGATCAGCAATACCAACGCATTTGATGACGTGACGGTGAACACATCGGGTACCGGTTCGGCGACCTTTGCGCTGACGTCTAATGGTGTGACTGCAGCAGCATCGACAACCAATACGTCGGATGTCGAATCGCGGGCCTCTGATGTGACCTTTGGGACCGGTGCAGCCGTCAACGAAGGCGATGGCTATCGCGTCGCGATTGGTGGTGTGAACTACGACTATGTCGCGGGCAAGGGCGAGACCTTTGAAGATGTGGCACGTGGTTTGAAAACCGTCATTGACGGAGCTGCTGTGAGCGGCATTACCACCAATGTGGTTGAAAAATCGGGTGATTGGGTTCTTGAGCTCGATAACGATGGCGCAGCCCAGACCCTTACGGCAGCAGGTAACGCAGGTGGTACTGCCACCGGTGGTTTGAACGGTATCGATACAATTGATGTCACGACTGACGCTGGTGCCACAGCCGCGCTGTCCAACATCGAAACCTACATCGACACTGCAATCGGTGCTGCATCTTCGTTCGGTTCTGCGCAGGGTCGAATCGAAAGCCAGTCAGACTTTGTCTCGGCTCTGTCTGACTCGCTAAAGTCCGGTATCGGAACGTTGGTGGATGCTGACATGGAAGAGGCTTCAGCCCGCCTGCAGGCTCTGCAAGTTCAGCAGCAGCTGGGTATTCAGTCGCTGTCGATTGCCAACCAGGCACCTCAGCAGCTTCTGTCGCTGTTCCGGTAAGCACGATGACCTTGGGCGCGTGGAAAATCCACGCGCCCATCCTCTCCTCATCTTCTGCTTGACTCTATTCCATCTTGGAAGGAACCGATGTGAACGCTCTCGAAATGGCCCGAACGGCCTATTCTTCCGCCGCCGCCCCTATTCGTACTCTGCAAAGCACAGAATACGACGTCTTCGCGCAAATCACTGGCCGTATGAATACAGCCATCGCCCGAGGCAAGGCTGGCTTCCCCGAACTAGTCGCCGCACTACACGACAACCGCAGGCTTTGGATTATGTTGGCCACCGATGTGGCCAGTGCAGACAACGCTCTGCCCCAGGCTCTACGTGCACAACTTTTTTATCTCGCCGAATTCTCTTTGCAGCATAGTGCAAAGGTGCTGGACGGCAGCGGCACTGCCGACGTGTTGATCGAGATCAACACGACCCTAATGCGGGGTTTGCGCCAACAGGAGGTTGCAGCATGAGTGGCCTTGTCCTGAAGCTTGGGCCGAAAGAGCGGGTTCTGATCAATGGTGCTGTCATTGAGAACGGAGATCGACGCTCTCGGTTGTCCATTGTCACACCGAACGCAAATATCCTGCGCTTACGTGACGCCATTCACCCCGAAGAGGTCAATACGCCAGTTCGCAGGGTGTGTTACATCGCCCAACTGGTGCTATCGGGGGACGCAAACGCCGAAGAGGCAAAACTACAACTCTTGCGCGGAATAGAACAGCTAAGCCAAGCGCTGGTTGATCCAGACAGCCGCCAACAACTGGCCAGCGCAACTGAGGCCGTACTTGAGGCGCAGTATTATCAGGCGCTCAAAGCCTTAAGATCGTTGCTTCCACGTGAGGGTCGCCTGTTGGCGACACCGATCCAGTGACTTTCCAGCCGGTTGTCCCCGTCGGTGGTTTTGCCGGCTGGGCCTTTCTGAACCGCACGCGTGATGCGCAACAGCAGGCATTTGAAAACTCCGCCGTGATGGCACGTGATGTCGCCCATTTTGAAGAAAATATAGGCGACATTACCAGTGCCGAAGATCTGATTGGGGACCGCCGCATGCTGCAGGTCGCTCTTGGGGCCTTTGGGCTGGATGACGACATCAACAACAAGTATTTCCTGCAAAAGGTGCTGGAAGATGGCACCTTGGATGATGACGCACTTGCGAACCGTCTTTCAGACAAGCGGTATCTGGAATTTGCGAAAGCCTTCGGATTTGGGGATTATGACACGCCGCGCACGGTATTGTCGGATTTTCCGGCAGAAATTACCGATGCCTACAAAACCAAACAGTTTGAGATTGCAGTCGGTAACCAGGATGAAAACATGCGTTTGGCGCTTGGGCTTGATCGCGCTTTAGAGGAAATCACGTCATCAGACACCACCGACAACGGTCGTTGGTTTCTTGTAATGGGGCAACCGCCGGTGCGCGCAGTTTTCGAGGCCGCGCTGGGCCTGCCATCCTCTGTTGGGGCGCTAGATTTGGATCAACAGCTAACGTCATTCAGAGACAAGGCCAGCGCCCGGTTTGGTGACGGAGAAGTATCGCAGTTTGCAGACCCCGAAAAACGCGAAGAGCTCGTGCGCTTGTTCCTGCTGCGCTCTGATCTTGAAGGAAACAACCAGACCACGAGCGGTGCCAGCGCTGCGCTAACCCTTCTGCAAAACTCTAATGGCAGTAGCGGATTGTTTAATTTGCTAGGGTAGAGCGCTATCCATAGGGTTAATCCGCCAGACAATTTGCCAGGGCTTCAAAACTTGCCTCCGTATTTTCGGCTTCTCGTTTGGTGATAAAGACATCAAGCTTTGGGAAAGCTTTGATTGAGGCATCAATTATCGGGTCGGTTCCCGTGGAATAGAGCCCTGCTTGTATCATCATTTCAGTACGGTCATAAGTGCCGAGGCTTTTACGGGCCGCAGCGATCAACTCATTTTCTGCATCGCTGGCGGCATCGGGCAACGACCGCGAGACAGATCGCAACAGATCAATCGCCGGAAAACGTCCGCGTTCGGCGATTTTCCTATCTAATATCACGTGCCCATCCAATACACCGCGCAAAATATCTGACACCGGTTCATCCATATCGGATCCCGCGACCAATACGCTGAACACAGCGGTGATATCGCCAGAGGTTTCAGTGCCCGGGCCCGCGCGTTCACAAAGCGATGTGATCAGATGGGTGGTGGAGGGCGGATAGCCTCGCAAGTTGCCTGCCTCGCCCGAGGCCAGCGCGACCTCTCGATGGGCATCCGCAAAACGCGTGACACTATCGGCCAGAAACAACACATGCTTGCCTTGATCGCGAAAGTATTCTGCAACCGCCATGGCAGACCAAGCGCAACGCCGTCGTGCCATTGGTGACATATCAGAGGTCGCGGCAATCACGATTGCGCGCTTCATCCCGGCCGTGCCAAGTATGCGTTCAACGAATTCACGAACCTCGCGTCCGCGTTCGCCGATCATACCGATGACGACGATATCGGCCTGCAATTCCATGGCGAGTCGCGCCAAAAGTGTCGTCTTCCCGACACCGGAACCTGCAAATAGTCCGATTCGCTGTCCGCGTACGATTGGTAGTAGCGTATTGAAAACCGCCATTCCGGTTTCCAACCGTGCCCCAAGCCCGCGTCGTTCGGTCGGATTCAGCGGCTGGCCGCGCAATGGATAGGCCTTCTTGCCACGCAAAATTGGCCCGTCATCAAGCGCATTCCCAAACGGGTCAACGACCCGCCCGATCCAGCTTTCGTCAGGCGCAATGTTGTCTTGCCCATGCAGTATGACTCGGTCTCCAATTTGCAGGCCTTCGGCATCTCCATCCGGTAAAACAATGATATTATTAAGAGAAAGAGTTAACACTTCGCCACGTAGGCGGGCGCCGTCCTTGCCGGGTAATTCTACCAAATCGCCCAACGCTGCGACGTCCGAAAGGCCGGTCACAGTAACTGTTCCGCCCCCCAACGCACTTATCCGACCGACGGGGCGCACGGGATTTACGGCACAGATCTCTGACGTCAGTGCGTCCAGTCCGATTCCAAGCATCAGATGTCCTCATAAAATTCACGACAACTTTTTCTAAACGAATCAGGGTTAAGCCTTGGTTGAAACCCGAGGGAGAAACCCCGTTGTTCGACAAGTTAGAGATCTTTCAGATGGCACATGGGCTTGCTGCTCATGCTATGACCCGTCAGGCGAAAATCGCCGGGAATGTCGCCAATGCTGACACGCCGGGGTATCGCGCCAGCGATATCGCGCCTTTCGCAGAAACCTATCAACCACGAAATGTAGACGCCGGGCTGCGCAGCACGCGTGCTGGTCATGTGATGGAACACGAAGGTGGTGCCTCGCAGTTTCGGGTCGTCGACCGGCCTGGGCCCTCTGCGCCTAACGGCAATACCGTATCGCTTGAAACCGAAATCATGAAAGCGACAGAGGTCCGGCACGCCCATGAAATGGCCCTGGCCGTCTATAAATCATCGCTTGGAATTTTACGCACGTCGATAGGACGTGGATAACTAACTAAAGAGGCTCAAGAATGAGTGATCTGATGCAAACCCTCGCGGCTTCGGCCAGCGGGATGAAGGCCCAGGCAGCACGCCTGCGGCATGTATCCGAAAATATCGCCAATGCCGACACACCCGGCTATCGGCGCAAAACCACACCATTTGAAACGATGGTAGAGGCCGGTCGGACGACAGGAATGGTTCGCGCTGGCAATGTGCAGCTTGATAAGTCCGAGCTGCCAAGCGTTTTCGACCCTGGCCATCCGATGGCAGACGAAAGTGGTCACTATCAAGGCAGTAATGTCGACATGGTGATCGAAATCGCTGACGCGCGCGAAGCGCAGCGCAGCTATGAGGCGAACCTCAAAATGTTCGATCAGGCCCGGCAAATGTCGACCAGCCTGCTTGACCTTCTACGTAGATAGGAAAATCTAGAATGGATATTCACTCCTCTCTTGCTGCAGAGCAGTACGCAGCCACCCGTCCGATCACTGCGCCAAAGCCGGTATCGGACGGGCAGGGTGCCGAAATTGATTTTGCCAAATTTGCGACTGAATTCGCAAATACCCTGCAAAACAGTGAAAATGTCGCCAAGGCGGCAATGACGGGCGATGCCGATCCGCATGCTTTGGTGCAGGCGCTTGCGCAGACCGAACTGGCAATCGAAACGGCCGTGACAGTGCGCGACAAGGTCGTCGAGGCCTATCAGGAAATCCTGAGGATGCCGGTGTAATCCAATGATGGATGAAGCCCTGTTTTACGACACCCTGCGCCACGGGCTGTGGATCGCTGTCGTTATCTCGACCCCGATCCTGGTCGTGGCGCTGGCCACTGGCTTGGTTATTGGCCTGTTTCAGGCGCTGACCTCGGTGCAGGAAATGACCCTGACATTCGTGCCAAAACTGGCAGCGATTTTGGCAGTTTTCTGGGTGTCGATGGGCTTTATGACCGAAACGCTGACCGGATTCTTTCAGGATCAGCTGGTTCCGATGATTATAGGAGGCTAAGCGATGGACAGTGCAGGCTACACGTCATTGACCCGCCAATCCGGCCTGAAGCATGAAATGCAGATGGTCGCAAACAATATCGCCAATGTGTCTACGACGGGCTTCCGGCGTGAGGGTTTGGTTTTCTCTGAACACGTAAAGGCGTTGCAACCTGGTGAGCCTTCGTTGTCGATGGGCACGGCACATACGCGCCACATCGACACTGCGCAGGGTCCGTTGACGCAAACCGGTGGTACCTATGATTTCGCCATTGAGGGTCAGGGATTCTTTATGCTGGAAACTGTCGATGGGCCGCAATTGACCCGCGCTGGCAGCTTTACCCCGAGCGCCGAGGGCGAATTGGTGGCCCATGACGGTGCACGTCTGCTGGACGCGGGCGGCGCGCCCGTGTTTGTGCCGCCGACGGCGCGGTCTGTCGCATTGTCGGCAGACGGCACCCTCAGTGCGGACGGCATCCCACTTACACAGGTCGGTCTATATATGCCCGCCGATCCGAACGAGCTATCCCGCCGCGAAGGTGTTCGCTTCGCCGTAGAAGGAGAGATGGTGCCCGCTGAAGACGCCAATATCCTGCAAGGCTTTGTCGAGAATTCAAACGTCAATCCGATCATCGAAATTGCGCGCATGATCGAAGTGCAGCACGCCTATCAGATGGGCCAAAAGTTCCTCGACAAAGAAGATGAACGTATTCGGTCTGTCTTGCAGACCCTCGGCCGTTAAAGGAGACTAACCATGCGAGCCTTACAGATTGCCGCCACCGGTATGAGTGCCCAGCAGATGCGGGTCGAGGTTATTTCAAACAACCTCGCGAATATGAACACGACTGGCTACAACGCCCGCCGGGCGGAGTTCGCCGACCTGCATTACCAGCAGATGACCCGCCCCGGGACAATTAATGCTGCAGATGGGTCCATTCTGCCAACAGGTGTGCAGTTGGGTCTCGGCGTTCGGCCAGCCTCTGTCACTGTCAACTTGGCCCAAGGAACACTGGCCCAAACTGGTGGCGATCTTGATCTTGCCATCGAAGGCGATGGCTACCTGGAGATCACCCTGCCGTCGGGCATTGCCGCCTATACGCGGGACGGAGCACTAAAACGGTCGGCAGATGGGCTAATTGTCAATTCTGACGGGTTTCCAGCCGTGCCAAATATCGTCATCCCCGATGATGCGCGGTCGATTTCGGTTAATGCCCAGGGCGAAGTTTACGCGTATTTCAACGACCGGGTAGAGCCCGAGCAGCTTGGGCAGTTCACCCTGACGAATTTCACCAACGCCAAAGGGTTAGAGGCGATCGGAGGCAACCTGTTTACAGAAACTGCGGCCTCTGGACCTGCATTGGTCAGTGCGCCCGGTGAAGATGGGCTTGGTACGTTGCGTCAGGGGTATCTGGAGGGCAGTTCTGTTGATGCGGTGCGCGAAATTACTCAATTGATTGAGGCGCAGCGCGGCTATGAACTTAACGCCAAAGTCATCACCGCTGCGGATCAGATGATGTCGGCGACGACTCAGGTACGCTGATGCGGTTTCTGGCATTCCTGATCGCCTTTTTGCTGACGGTTCCTGCCTATGCGGAAACGCTTGTGGCGGCGCGCACGATCCGCAGTCAGGCTATCTTGACGCCAGCAGATCTGACCCTGGTTGCCAAAACAATTCCTGGCGCACTCGGCGATGTCGAAGAGGCGGTCGGTTTGGAAACCCGCGTCGTGCTTTACGCTGGGCGGCCCATTCGCCCAGGCGATGTCGGACCACCCGCGATAATCGAACGTAATCAAATTGTTACGCTGCTTTTTCGGCGCGGTGGTCTGACTATAGCGGCAGAGGCCCGTTCGCTGGGCCGGGCAGGTGTTGGCGACGTACTGCGGGTTATGAACCTGACCTCTCGAACCACAGTTTCGGGCACCGTTGGTGCCGATGGGACCGTCACGGTCGGTGGGCCGGACATCACTAATTATTAGTAAGGACTCCCGAATGAACCGCTTTCTTTTCCTATGTCTGCTGCCATTATTGGCCGTGTCTGCCTGCTCACGCTTAGAGGAAGTAGGAAGAGCGCCTGATTTTACACCTGTGCGCTCTGGTGACGAATATCATGCCATGATGTCACAACCTTTGCCTGTTTCGCTTGAGCCCCGCACGGCCATCGACAACGCCTCTCTATGGAGCAGGTCGCGTGGTTCCTTGTTGGGTGACCGGCGGGCAATGCAGCAGGGTGACATCATGACGGTGGTCATAGAAATCAATGACAAGGCAGAGATTTCAAACAGCTCCAACCGGTCGCGCAATGGGTCCGAAGAGCTTTCGATCCCAAGCCTGTTTGGCATCCCAGAGCGGATCAATTCCACCCTGCCAGAGGGGGCTTCTTTAAATGAGGCGGTTTCCGCGAACTCCTCCAGCAGTTCGGGTGGCGATGGGACGGTAAAACGGAATGAAAAACTGACCCTTCGTGTTGCGGCCACGATAACTGGTGTGCTGCCCAACGGTGTCTTGCAAATTGTCGGGCGGCAAGAGGTACGAGTTAACTTTGAGATGCGAGAGCTGTTGGTCACTGGATACGTTCGGCCCGAAGACATCTCTCGGCAGAACGAAATCACTTATGACAAGATCGCCTCTGCCCGGATTTCCTATGGTGGCCGTGGCCAGATCACCGACATGCAGCAGCCACGCTATGGCCAGCAAATCGCCGACATAATCCTGCCATTCTAGGGGACGACGAATACAATGATTGGTAAATTGCTTCCTATTTTACTGGCCCTGATAGGTCTGGGTGCTGGTGTCGGCGGCGGCATGGCGCTGCGTCCAGCACCGCAAGAGGACGTCGCAATGGAGAACCCCTGCGGTGACGTCGAACATGATGTCGAAAGTTCCCATGAAGCCCCCGAGCCCGAAGTGGAAAGTCTGGATCTGACTCATGACTATGTCAAACTGAACAATCAGTTCGTGATTCCGGTCGTCGATGAAGGCCGTGTCGAATCTTTGGTCGTGATGTCGCTGAACCTAGAGGTCACCGCAGGCCAGACTGAAGCCGTCTATCAGTTGGAGCCGAAACTACGCGATCTATTTCTGCGTGTCCTGTTTGATCATGCAAATGCTGGCGGATTCGACGGGGCTTTCACAAAATCCACGCGCATGAATGCCCTGCGCACGGCACTTCGTGAGACGGCACAAAAGCTGCTGGGTGAAATGGTATCTGATGTTCTGATTATTGACGTGGTGCGGCAGGATACGTGATCCAGAGGCCGTCGTTGGCCCTTTCGCCACTTTGAGGACACCTACAATGGACTTGAACAAATTATGCCCGGCAATCCATAGATTGGATTACCGGGCATTAAACCTGCTTTTTTCTGGCGTTCGCCATCGCAGCGCGTTCCGCTAGTTTATCGATCGCCATAGAGCGCCCAAAGGCCCGTGCGGCGACGCGTTTTTGTGCTTCGGCCTTTGCTGCTGCCAAAGCTTCGGTCGTGGCAAGGTTGGTGAGCTTGTCAGTACACCAATCTTGCCACTGTCCCGCCGTACCGCTGAGGTGCGTAATATCAGATCCGTCACCCGCTAGCGCGGCACGCCGCTTTGAACGCAGCAAATCTGCCTCTTTTCTGATCTTGAGTCTTGCGGCTTCAGCGACGCTCAATTTGCCAAGCTCTGCCTCTTTGATCATATGCGCTAGCACAGTCAGTTTGTTCAGGCGCTCGTTCATTTCCAGCTGGCCCGTACTTTTTTGCGCATGGTCTCGGCGAAACGGATGGCGGCGGCGACGGCCTGGTAGTGTTCCGGCGTGACTTCTTGTCCAATTTCGACGCTGGCAAAAAGTGCCCGGGCGGTTGGCGGATCACTATGAATTGGCACGCCAGCCTCAGCGGCCACCTCTCGGATACGCGCCGCGACTTCATCGACACCTTTTGCCACACACTCTGGTGCGGCACCCGACTCGCGGCTCCATTTAAGAGCAACCGCGAAGTGGGTTGGGTTTACGATAATGACATCAGCCTCTGGCACATCGATTAGCATCTGATTCATCGCTATCTCATAGCCGCGTTGGCGCCGCTGCTGCTTCATATGCGGATCGCCCTCGGATTGCTTGGCTTCATCGGTCAATTCCTTGCGCGACATCATATTCTTGCGTTGGTGTTCCTGTTGCTGCCAGATGAAATCTATTACCCCGATTCCGGCGGCAACCATCAGAACGATCGCCAGAAAATCCACAGCCAAATCTACCAATATGGTCAGGCCCATCGCAGGTGCCACCTGCATCGCTGTCAATATCTCGGGCAACCGCCACATCAAGAAATATCCGAGAATAAAGCAATAAACGCAGAGCTTCACAAAGCTCTTCGCGAACTCGAACAACCCAGAACGACCAAACTTGTTTTTGGCATTGCTGAGCGGTGAAATACGGTTGAGTTTCGGCTGAAGCTTATCAGGCGCGACAACAAATGATCGCTGACCTATGATTGCAAGAATGACGGCGACTGCGGGAATGCCGAACCATGCAAAAAGTGGCATGGCCAACATGCTAAGTAACCCGCCAGAAAGTGGCCTCCCACCTTCGGTAAACCAGATTTGGGACAGGCTGTCGGCACGATCAAGAATATTGGCCATAGCGGTACCAACAGCGGACAGGCTGCTGGGCCCAGCAGCCAGCAAAGCCAGCAGCAGACCCGCGTAGGCAGCAGCGGTGTTCAGATCAGTCGATTTCGGTATTTCACCTTTGCGCCGCGCATCATCAAGTTTCTTCTGCGTCGGTTCATGTGATTTTTCAGAATCGTCGTCGCCCTGGCTCATCCACCGCCCCCGTATGGGTTGGCAAGGAAGGCCTGAAACGCCTGACTCCAGACAGATAATAGAATCGGGAGTGACAGGAACATCAGGATCAATCCGCCGGCCGTGATTGCAGGTGCGCCGACAAAGGCAACCATCAACTGCGGCATAGCCTTGTTGATGACACCAAGCGCGAGGTTATAGATGAAAGATGCGATTACGAAGGGTGACGCCAAGGTGAACGCAAGCGCAAAGCTTTTGGCGACGCGGGCCAGCCCCCAATCAGCAATCAGACTGGGAGACGGGATTTGTCCTGGGGGGAATGCGGTGTATGAGCCGATCAAAGCCTCTGCCATGCGGACATGCAAGCCCGTCATTACCGCAAGCGCCAGCCCGCTGATGACCATGACATGACCAATCGCGGGCAAGGGTTCCAGCGCAGCTGTGCCAAAAATCTGTGAAAGTGACGTCGATTGCGCCGCAATGGACCCAGCGATTTGCAGCACAAGAATGAACATGCGTAAAGTTAGGCCAAGTGCCAGGCCAATTAGAACCTCCGCAAATAGCAATAATAACAGCCCGTTGCCTGGATCAATCAAAGGCTGGATCTGGGGTGCAACAGCGGGCATGACAATGGCGGTGAACGCCAAGGTCAGTCCAATTCGGACCCTCTGTGGGATGGAGCGTTCGCCAAATGCGGGAAGCACGGCCATGGCGGCACCGACTCTAAGAAAAACGATGAACCCAACAGCCAAGCCTGTCTGCCCAAGGGTCAGAAGCTCTGCCATAATGGCATTCATGCCGCCACCATGCCCACCAACGATGGACGAGCATCAGTACCGATCTCCTCAAATGAGAACACCGGGTTTGTGATACCTTTGGCACTTAATACAGTATGCAAGAATCTACGACGTCGGGATGAGGTGACAACAGCTGGGTAAATGCCGGTTTCTCCTGCCTTAGCCAGTCGGTCGCTGACTGCGTTGGCCAGACGATTGAAGTCGTCAGGGGGCAGAGCGATATCATGTTGTCCGCGATCGCCCTCGATCTGGTATGTTAAGAAACGCTCTTCCCATTCGGGTGACAATTGAACCAATGGAAGCGTTCCATCAGGTCTCTTGAACTCTGAAACCAGTTGAAAGCCCAGTCTGCGGCGAACATGTTCGCATATTCCTTCGGGCGTTGTATGGGCACCACGGGCCTCCGAAATCGACTCTAGAATTAACGGTAGGTTGCGAATGGAAACGCGTTCCTCCAGCAACAGCCGCAGGACGGTCAGCAGCAAATCCAACGGAACTTTGTCTGGGACCAATTCTTCCAGCATGCGCCTGTTCGCCTCTGCGCGCGCAGGCTCTGAAAGGTTGGTGAATTCGTCTAGTAAACGCCGCAGGGCTTTCAATGTCAGCAGCCTGGAGAAATTTCGCTTCATCACTTCGAGAAGATGGGTCGCCAGAACCTCTGTTGGCGTGACGATTGTGGTGCCCGCTAGGACTGCTGCCTCTTGCGCATCGGGTGGGATCCAACGTGCAGGCGCGCCGTAAACCGGCTCCTTCACATCGTCGCCGCTAGGAAGAGTGGTGGTTTCAGATGCAAGAATCGCCAAAAGTTTTTCCGGGAACAATCGATCATTGGCCTGTTCAACACCTTGAATTTTAACAATATAACTGCCGGTTGGCAGGGACGGATCGTCGGTTAATCGGATTTCTGGCAAGATCAGGCCAAATTCGGTCGCGATATGGTTACGCATATTTGCAATGCGTGCATCAAGCCCGGTCGCAGGATCAAGCATCATCGATACCAGATCGGGGGCGAACTCGACATGAATGTCGTCGAGATCCAGGACGTCGCCCATCGAAGCCTTTGCTGCAGGCGCATCGGGCTGAGCAGCATCAGCCGCGTCTTTGGCCCTTTCCACCTCGTTTTTTCGGTTGCCAAAATAGGCGGCGGAAAACAGCACGGTTGCACCGGCAACGAAGGGAAGAAACGGTAAACCGGGAACAAGCGCAAAGAGTATCATCAAGAACCCGACCGTCGCCAAAGCAGACGGATAGCGGCCAAGCTGGCTAAAGAAAGCCATATCGGTAGAGCCTGAGGCTCCGCCGCGGGCCAACAGCAGCGCAGAGGCAATGGAAATGATGACTGCCGGAATCTGGCTGACAAGCCCATCACCAACCGTCAGAATAGCATAAGTTTCAAATGCTTGGCTGATAGGCATCCCATGAATTACGGTGCCCATGATCAGGCCCATTACGATGTTTAGGAGAGTAATCAGTAATCCTGCGATCGCGTCGCCTTTAACAAATTTTGACGCACCATCGAGAGAGCCGAAAAAGGTAGTTTCTTGCTGTTCGCGTTCCCGGCGCGCCTTAGCTTCTGCATGGTCAATCGCGCCCGCAGACATATCGCTGTCGATAGCCAGCTGTTTACCGGGCATCCCGTCCAGTGCGAAACGGGCACCAACCTCGGCCATCCGGGCTGCGCCTTTAGTAATTACGATGAAGTTCACAATCAGCAGCACGCCAAAGACCACGACACCCAGGAACACGCTACCGCGCATCACGAACATGGCGAACCCTTCGATAACATTACCCGCCGCTTGGGTGCCGGTATGCCCGTCTCCAATTATCAGTTTTGTTGAGGATACATTGAGCGACAGTCGCAACATTAACGAGGCCAAAAGCACAGTTGGAAAAGCGGAAAAATCCAGTGGCCGTTCAATGAACAAAGTGACCGTAAACATCAGGATGGCCAAGGCAAAGGAGGCGGCAAGGCCAACATCCATTACCCAAGCCGGCATCGGCAGAATCATCATGACAATGACTGCCATTAGAGCCAACGCAAGCAGGATAGTCGGTTGAAAAACCGTACTGAAAGTCAGTTTCATCTTGTTAATCCCCGTCCAGACTACATGGAAGGGATAAAATGTCCGGATTTACCGGACAATTTTCGGGTCGTTTCATTCTGTCCGCCGCATTTCTTGCTGCTCATTGAGTTCAATGAGTAAGCCGACGACGTTGATAAATAGTAACCAAGATCAGGGGTTTGCTGTATCGTTTAGTAAATCCGCCAATCGTTGGCGCGTCTCTTGGCTGCGGGCCAGCAAATCACGGTTATGGGCCAGGGGCCCCGCAGCAGATTCTGGGTTTGGTTCAGGTGCCAAGGCCAATTCGCTTGCGGCTCGCTCAGCGTCTGTTCCTGTCTCGGATGCCATGCCCCAGTTTTCGCCGCGCCAAGCAGCACGAGCTACGGAGCTTGTATCTTCAATTTCTGAATAGACACTTGCGGCCCGGTCGTATTCCCCGGCAAGTAAATGAGATTCAGCACGCAGTCTTTCCGACTCGTCATCAGTTAGTCCGGCAAGATAGCCAATTGCCAATTCAGGGCGCTTCTCTTGTAAAAAACTGCTTGCAAAAAGCTTCCGGTCTTCTGGTTGAGGAATCCCTTCGGACTTGCTCAAGATTGCTCTGGCACCGGCGGGTAAACCCAAACCCATCATCCGCGCCGCTATTTTGCGCCGCAACTCTTTCGCAACGTCACTTTGGTTCAGTTCGAAATTTTCGCTGAGGGCCGTCTGCAAAAATACTGTGTCCGACGCCAATTTCAAAGACAGAGAAGAGATTTCCAGCCGGAGAGTATTCGCAATTTCTGGTGAAATATTATCGGCAATTTCCGCCGCGTTGGTCTTTTCCAGCGCAGACAGAAATTCTCCACTATGGGCCAATGCCCGTAGATAGACGCGCATAAGCTCTTTTCCGGTCTCGGTACCACGTGCTTCGTATGCTAACGCAGCAGCAGTTGTGATCATCCCTTCG